>ENA-UOXV01002631-UOXV01002631.1-marine-metagenome-genome-assembly--contig:-NODE-2631-length-23233-cov-6.261541_pt1 | contig 23233 bp, 34 predicted proteins | sample MGYA00238165_ERZ766961 | MGnify/ENA primary metagenome ERZ766961 (study PRJEB28924, sample SAMN03173240) | marine metagenome | biome: Marine; feature: Water; material: Subsurface seawater | place: North...
GAGAGAGAGAGAGAGAGAGAGAGAGAGAGAGAGAGGAACTGGGGAAAGTGAAAGGCTGCTGCCTCACTTTGTGCAGTCGGAATTGGCTGAACCTTTGAGATGGAAGCACCGGAGATGGAGTCGTCGAATGACCTTTGCGTGCTTGAAAATCTGATATATTGCAGTGTCGTTGTGCTTGCTTTCAGCTCTGTCAGCCCAGAAGTATTGCAAATCTGTAACACCGCGGGATTCGCCATGGCGAGCAGCAGCACGACCTGTATCAGCGTGGACGAAGGCATTGTGACCGGCAACGGGGCCCACGGCCCCATCGCGTGCCCCGTGGATTATCGACACGCCGGATTATCGACACGCCGCCAGCAGCCCGTTTCTCGCTAGCTACACGCCTTCAAAGAGTACCGTGCGCACGACACAAAGTCTCGTGCAGTCGGTAGGTCGCCCACGCGGTCCACGACACAGGAGTTCGGCCGCGAGGGATCCCTCTCCGGGCTCCCTGTTTGAAGCCCGATCCGAGAATATTGACTTTTTAAAAGACGTTTTCAAAAGTCCATTTCCGACGAACTCTATTCCCGGATGTCCGACGGTATGGGGCGCGTCCGAGCGGGCGCAGTCCCCCCCGTGGGCATTACCGAGAGGAATGGAGCCGCACGGAGGCTGGCTTCTACTGCTGCACTGGTTACTCTGGCAGCGCTCGCCCTCGTCTTGTCCTCAGTCGCGGGCTCTAGGTCGCTGGCCGAGACCGCCAGCTCGGTTGCCGCTGCTGCTGCTGGACCGGCGCCACTGGCTGCGGCACCAGCTTCCGGCACCGCGACGCCGGATGAGGATGAAGTTGCAGTTCATTCGACCGCCATGCCTTCCTCACCAGAGGATTCGGACCCAAACAAGGTCAAAATTCGGTTCTACATGGAGTCTCAGTGCCCTGCGTGTCGGAAGCTCTCCGGGACGTACCTCAAGCAAGTTCTCGAGGCGCCAGGCATGGACGCGATTCTCGATTTCAAGTTCGTGCCATGGGGTAATGGACGTGTGGTTGATCCTGAGACACAGGACCCCGTAAAGGACGTGGACATGGCATCAGCGAAGGAGTCCTTCGCTTCGGGCAGCAAGCTCTTTCACTTTATCGGGCAGCACGGCCCGACCGAAATGCAGGGTAACTCGTGGGAGTCGTGCGTGCAGCACCTGTATCCGCAGCAGACGCAGTTTTTCCCCGTGATCGAGTGCATCGAGCACCGTAGCTGCGCAGAGGACATGGAGCCGCCTGCCTGCCATGGGCCCCCTGCCGAGGTTCTGCGCTGATCTCACAAGGAATAGGAACGGGGAGCGAGAGCAACTAGCTCGAATTTGAGTGAGACACCTGATGCGTTTCTTTCTGATCAACATGCTTGGCATAGGTCGCGGAGGACTGTGTAAACGACAAAGGACCATTCATGGACAGGGCGAAGCTCCATTCCTGCGTTCAAGGTGCACAGCCTTTTTCTCGCCATCTAGCACTTGTCACGACGTAGCAAGAACACTCCACGTAGATTTAAGCGTTACGTGCACCCCCGCATGGCAGGCAAGCTGGGCGCGACGCTGTTGATGGATAACGCGGTTGCTACAACTGCAAGTGGCGCAGAGTGGGTGCCGTGGTTTACCGTGGACGACAAGCCATTGGTTGAGGACGCTGCCGCAGACGGCGCTTTCAAGAACACTTTCCTCTTGGGTGCGTCTGTGTGCAAGCGGTACGCGGAGAAGACAGGGGCGGCGCTTCCTGCGTCGTGCGAGACGTTTCCGGATTCGGTAGATCAGATTCCCAAGGATCCTTTCTCGCTCTTCCAGGAAGGGACCACGGACGGAGAGTCGACCTCGCTATCGAAGGCAAGCCCTAACTTGAAGATCCCGGTGAGGCTGTACATGGAGTCACGCTGCCCGTCATGCAAGGCATTCATTACGACGTACGTGCAGCAACTGCTTCAGACACCTGGCATCAAGGACATCGTCGACTTCAAGCTCGTTCCTTGGGGCTTTGCGAAGCTAGAACGTACGGCAAACGGGGCTGTGGTGGAGGACGCGGAACATTTGTGGGAGGCGTCGCAAGCGCTTTCAGAAGTCGAATTCTCGTCAGAATTCAACTTCACCTGCCAGCATGGGGAGCACGAGTGCCGGGGTAACATGTGGGAGTCGTGCATCCAATCTCTTTACCCGGAGATCGCATTTCCTTCCATTCACTGCATTGAACAGTACGCTTACCGAACCACGAACCAGATCCTGAAGCCTCTGCCGGCTCGAAAATTCTTGCCCCCGGAGAACCTTAGTGCGTGACACCTCTGACCTTCATCTGATTGAACCCCCCGGCCTGGGCAGGCTGTCTTGCGAGGAAGGCAAAGCGCCGCCAAACTGCAGTGGCTACCCTGATGAGGTGGCGCATCAGTGTGTCATGGCGCACGGGAAGGGCATGAACCCGATTCTACTGCAGGATTGCATGGAGGGGCCGCGCGGTCGCGCGCTGATGGCTACCAATGCGTTCGAGACCGCGCGGCTGGACCCGAAACCCACGTGGGTCCCGTGGATCACGGTGGACGGCACGGCGATCGTGTCTAACTCCTCCGACGATAGCCAGTACACGCGCATGTTCACCATTGGACACCTCGTTTGCCGCGCCTACCAGAACAAGACTGGTGCGCCGAACCCCTGCCAGCCTTGTGCCTCACGAAAAGCCCTGCGTTCGCATGCTACCTGTTACTGATGCTACCTCCATCGCGCAGGGCTGGCGCCTCCGCGTGCGTGCGGATCGTTCCCTTCGCTAGCGCCAGCAGATCCGTACGGTGCTTTCTTCGCCGACGAGCAAGCGTCGGAGTCCACGACGTGGTGGATCCTCGTTGGCCTCGTGGTGATTGCGTGCGGAATCGTCTTGGTGGTGTACCAGCTCTTCGTCACCCACTACGGCTTCCAAAAGGGTGCGGGAGCGGAAGGGAGAGAGCGCGCAGGGTTGCTCGCGGAGAGAGACGGAGGGGTTGAGGGCGCGGGCGGCGAATATGTGTAGAATCTTGTGTCGTAGCGGGAGGATAAAATCGTGATGGCGAGTCTTTTTTGTGCGCTGCCATTCCCAGTCTGGTCACTTGCTGACTGTACAAGTCGGGCCTTGCCCATGCGCAAGAGTAGGCAGAGGTGCTAGCCGGCCCCCACGAAGCAGCATCCCAGCCGCTGCCCCAAGCCTGGTCCACCCAACTTCTCCGCTGTGCCCGGAGCTGACGCCATTGCGCTATTGTCGGTAGTCTCGGTGCCGGCCACCCTGCCCTCACGCAGCACAGCGCTGCAGACCTTGCCACCGCGCGCAGAGCGGCCACTGTGCACCGTCCAGCCCTCTGCGGCGCCATATGCTCTGGATGGCTGCGACCATCTGCCATGCGGCCACGCCGTGCGGTCTGCGCTACCATTACCACCTCTCTCAAACTCCTCTCGCTCCCGTGCAGACTCGAGCCCCTGAAGCGCCCAGCGGCATGCTCCTTCTTGCCCCCACAAGTGCGCCTCCCCCGCACCATGAATTGGGCCGGAGTCCTCCGGCACATCCCCGGTGTCACCAGGGCCTTGCAGAGGCGGGCCAGACCCCCCAAGCTGATGAAGCACAACCACACCCGGCCCACCCGGCGCGAGCGCATCGCGCAGTTCCATCCGCAAGCCCTCTCCAACCGCGCGAGCGAGCTCAACTCCGAGAGCACCGCCCAGCGAAGCGGCGGCTCCACTATCGCCGCCAGCACCGTGCTCGCTGAGCGAGCCGCCTGGCACATGTGTGCTGGACACAGAGAGATTGTGCAAGTGCACCGGGAAGAGGCGGGCGACATCGCGGGCGCGGCGACAAGCGAGGCGGTTGCCGGGTGCGCGGAGCAAGAGCGAAAGGCGCAGCGGTGACACTGCGGGCTCCGGTCCGTAGAGCAGGCGCGAGAGGGTGGCCCGCAGGCGGTGCGGCGAACAGCCATCGACAAGCAGTACCACCCACGGGGCCCCGGCGCCGCCGTCTGGCGCGCCGGGCCGGATGAGGGGGTACGGGTGAAGGGGGAGGTGGGCGATCGCCTCAGCCGCAGGCAGGGCCGGAGAAGCTGCCTCGGCCTGAGCTCAGCCGAGTCAGCGGCCGCGCGTGGAGCGCATCGCTGCTGGGGCGGTGGCTGGCGAGGCAAGTTTCGGCACGGTGAAGGGCGGGCGTGGGGGCAGCGGGGCGCACGAGGAGGAGCTCGTCGAGGGCGTGGTATTCGACGACGGCGTCACGCAGCACCGCGAGCAGGCCATCAATCAGGTCGAACCTGCCGCATCGCTCTCCGGCCTCACTCCGCACCTTGCGTGATCGCGGCGAGGGGGGGAGGCGCGAGAGTGACGGGGCGCAAGGCAACCTGTCGTCTCCATGCTTCTCGTCTTGCTCCGGGAGAGGAACGGTCCCGGGTTCGCTTGTGAACTGTGATGGTCCCCCGCTCACTGCTGCGCTTGGCGGCATGCGGGACGGGCCTTGGGCGCGCAAAGAGGGAGAGGTGTGGGGGGGGGTCAACCGGGGCTGGGTGTTGAGCGGGAGGGGCGCGCCTGCAGCATCCGGCGATCGAGGCCGTTGCCCTCTCTTCGGACGTAGAGGGTGGAGGGTGGGCCGAGCCACTTGACGCCGCCGTAGGCCTCGTAGAGGCCCATCATGTACGCGCCGTCCTCCATGTCCATGTGGAACAGCTCGCCGTCGGGGAAGCCTGCCAGCGAGCCGCCGCTCGGCACTCCACGCAGACGGCGCCGCCGCAGAGCGCCTCCGCGGGGCCCGAGGCGCGAGGGGATGAGCTAAGGGGCTTTTGTTGGCGAGTTATGTTGGGGGGGATCGCACCCCGAATGAATTCGTGCGCCTCGCGACGCACACAGAGGTTCATCGGCGAGGTGTCCTCGATCGCGACCTGCCAGTGCGGGTGCAGCTTCTGCACCGGCGCGTCCCCAAACACAAACGACATTCCCAGGTACTCGTGTCCCGCGTCCATACGCATTTTGGCGAAACCAGCGTGCGGGTGCTGACGCAACTGCAGGAATCGCGACGGGGACATGCAGCTTAGCACAAAATAGAGTACGCAGGCTTGCTCGCAGCAAGTGCCGTCGCAGTACCGCTGCGCGAGGGACGGCCGCCTGGGCAGACGACCTGATCCCAGCAAGTCGCAATATGGTGCTCATAGAACACGTCGTCTGCCTCCCCAAAGAAAATTACGTTTCCCCGCGCCGCAGCCACGCCGTCGTTGCGCGACACACCTGGCAGCATCCGCTGGGGCCATAAGTAGCAGAGGCCAAGGACGCGACAAGGCGGCAGGCCAGCGTGCGCCCCTCAATCGCGGGTGAGGGAAATTCCTGCCCCACGGTTCTTCTTGTGCTCGATGATAGTGTATTGTGGCGGAGGGCGAGCGCACTCGGCACAAGCCTTCCCGCCCCACACGCTGCTCGGATTCACAAAGCGCCGCATGATCTTGACACTCTCGTCAGTCGACTTGTCGTCGACTATCACCACATCGCACGCAACCGGGGGCAGCCCCTGTGCCTCTATCATCTCATGGAGCACCTCAAAACCACGCTCGAAGCTCTCCAGTGCCTGCCACAGCGCGCGTTCAGCCGTTCAAAGCAGCACGGCAGGTTGAGACTTGGCAAGGACGGAGAAAGAACCTGGAGAACGAATTCACCACAGTTAAAGCACGGCACTACCACCGACACTGAGTCAGGGTACGCCCGTGGCTCTATCGGCCCTGATCGCGGAAATCCATGGTCGTTTTTGCCCATACTGGTTGCCGACACATTGCTGCCGCACAACAGCCATGCCAGCACAAATATGGCGCAGACCAGAGCACGGCGTTTTACACTACAGTGCAAGGTGTACTCGAAACGATTAGGAAGCGTGCTTGCGCCCATCGCAACACCACCGGCGGCGCACGCCAGGATCCCTCGGACTTTGATTGTAAAGTGAAAGTGAAAGTGCGAGGCGGGCCTGTCCGCGGGCGGAAACTGTTACACCCGACTCAGCGCTGAGGGTTCCTGGAGGGCCTCGGAGGTGTGGAGCCGGGAACGCCGGGTCACACTGATTTGAGGTGAGATTGTCAAGTGTTTACGGTAGCAGTGAAGACTTGCGGCACCGGGGATCGAAGCTGCTTACGAGAGTCAGTTATTTCTGGCTCAAGAGGCAGCCCCGGCGACCTCGCTTGGCAGGGCAGGTGCCCACGCTGCACTGTGTCACACAGCACGCAGGGCACCAATTTCCCGCACACCAAGCGGCACAAGGTCGACAATTACGGGTACTGTATTACATCGCGAACGATCCTTGAGTAGCTGCCCGATGGCGCGCACCGTGGTCCTCATCATTGTGGCCGCGGCTCTGTGGATGCCAGCAGCATCGTTCACCGTACCGATGAAGACACAAAATCCGAGTTCGTCAGTTCGTCACATATCTACTCAGAGGCTCGCCAGATCAGTCAGAGGTTCCTCCGCCAGGCCGTCCTGATTTGCCCCAGCATGCCATGAAAATAGCCGCGGGTAGCTGATGTGCCATACTCATCGGTGCAGGGCCACGCTCGCGGGCTGGGCTTGCAATGGGCATCTGGCCGTGGGAATCTCAGGGGGAAACCGAAGACATCTACCAGGCACACGAACCCAGAGCATTAAACGGCTGCGGCAGTCCTGGCGCTCCCTCTTGAGTGTTGTGCCATGAGTGATTCTTCTCGTGCGCTCCACGCTTGAATTTTGACACTGTAGGGGGTGCCTGCGGGTCGATGCGCAGGATGGATTCAAGAGAACAGCGTCTGAAGACACGTGGGTTGATTACTCTGGTGGGATCACGGCGACACAGGTGCTACGCCCCCTGACGACCCCCGCGCGAACGCACTCCGAACTCCGACTAGCGTGATCAGCAGCTCTCGCGGCGCGACGTGCTTTGGAACGTTCCCAGCGCCCAGATGCGAGCGCGTGACCAGCTGGGTGCTACAGGCAATGAGCTGTAGCGTGGACGAGGCTGCCGACTACGCCGACACTATCACCGGATACCTGGAGGAGACTGCACGCAAGGGGGAGCGGGTGCCGGGAGGAGCCGCGGACGTGATTCAGGCGCTGCTCTCGCACGCGGACGGCGTCCAGGGCTTTTGGACTGCGTTCCTTACCAACCCGGACCTCACAGCCTCAGCAAAGCCGCCGTTTGATCCAGCACTGGTCGCGACCGTCTCCCGCTTCCCGGAGCTGAACATCGGAGTGATCTCCAACTGCATGGCGCTCTCGGCTGTCGAAGAAGATCTCTTCGAGGACGTGACCACCTTCCCCGACCATTGCTGTCCTCCATTCCCTCGGCCCTGTGCCGTTGGAACCGGTTGGAAAGTGCGATGCGGTGCTGAGGGAGGCGAGTGCTGGCAGGACGAACTGATGCAAGCGAGCGCGCGGGCGTCGAGAGAGCGCGCGTGCATGGTGCTCTCGGCGCTCTCGCGACAGCCGAGCCCCCGGAAGGGGGAGCACGGGGCCTCATGGCTGCTCGACCTTGTCAACTACCAGGCACGCTACCCGCTGCGGGCTGCCACTGCGCGCGCGCGGCTGGCGCACGGCGCGTGTGACGCCGAGCGCGCTGGGCAGGTGCTAGAAGAGGCGGCATCGACCATCGAGCTCCGCCGCGAAGAGAAGCGCCTCGCTGAGGCGCGTGTTCCCACCTGTCACCATCTTGCCTCCGCTGCGCCCCTGCAGTGCTTCGAGGCAGCCCCCAGATGCTCGATGGGCCTGGCAGAGGTGGTCGGGCACTCGGCTACCGCCAAAGCGCGGGTGGCTGATGCACTCGCGGTGCTGCAGGAGGCGGCGAAGCGCGAGGCAGAGGTTCTTGAGCAGAAGAAGAAAAGCGAGACAGAGCAGGTTTAAACAGAAGGCGTTGAATATCAGGCTGAGAAATCGAGATGCACAAGCGCTTGTGAAAACAGAAGAACGAGGAAGTGCCAAGTGGTGCCCCTACGGCAAGAAGGCCAGCTGCGGAGTGAGAAGAGGGTCGTGTGGATAGTGAAAATAGTTCTGCTCGTGTTTGTTCTTATTCAGCCCTCTTAACCCTCTCAACAAGGGCCTGATGCCTTGCTGAGACGACCTGCTCGTGTTTGTTCTTATTCAGCCCTCTTAACCCTCTCAACAAGGGCCTGATGCCTTGCTGAGACGACCAGACGGTCGGGTCTGGGATGTGCGCGGTGTACTCACACACGAGAAGACAAGGAGTCGCGACTTAGCTGGGAAGGCATGACTTATGGAAAGTGACTCATGTGCGCTAGCCATGACTTATGTGTGCTAGGCGGTCACATCCTCTAACTCACCGTCGTTGTGTTTTGTTGATGTTTCCGGCCCTCCGCCAAAAAAGCTGTGAAGAGTTTTCAATAAAAACTCTTTAACGACGTCTGCAAGAACGGAATGAGCGAGAAAACACATGTCTACTGGCAACAGTCACACACCGCAAAGCAAAAAACAGTAAAGAATTTTGTGGAACCGGCCTTGCTTTTTGTAGAGGATAACGCAGACAACAGTCACAAGGCAGGAGCCAGCGATGTGCAGCACAGCTGGGCCAGGCGTAAGAAAGCAAAATAAACAAACATCGTCGTCCGAATAGGTAATGCTTGCGACGCCAAACATCCTATGCATCAGACGAATGCGGCGAGCTGGGAGACCAACAGTTAAATAGCGTGCGATTGTATTGAATCACGAGAGAGGAGGAAATGCGAAGAGTCACACGTAAGCGACCGCTTCCCCGAATGTGGAGATGTCTAGCATGAATCTCACGATCTGATGTGGAGCTCATATTACTTGGCATAATGAGAACATCAGGACGTGTCAAGAGGCAGCCAGCAGGCTGTTCGACCATGTACTAAACTGCGCCGTTCAACAATTTTGGCTGGGCAAGCGCGGGTCACCAAGCGGCAGAGTGTAATTTCAGCATGCATGGTTAGCAGCATTCCACTGTTTTATACAACTTTCGTTTCTCTCCTATCGCTCGATGCTCCTCCACCTTCTTTGGCCGCGTCAACGGCACAGAGCTCGCAATTCTTCTTTGAATCGATTACACAATTCTCCTGGAGAATCAGTTATACGCAGCTCCTCTGCCTGCGAGGCTAAGAGGCGGCCGCAGATTTGGGTATTCGCCACAGCCATTTTTGACAACGATGCTCACCCGAGGAATGGCCCACCGGTCATTGCTGTCAAGCACTTCATGCGTGTTCCCAGATAGTGAAACTGCTCAACACAGTAGTCGATGTTCTGCCGCGGGACGCGTGCGGATTAGCCATGAATAAAGCAGTCGACACGAGCAGGCTGGGACTTTCTGCGGGTCGACAGAAGCTGGAGCCCATGCAGGTAGACTGCAGCTACAGCAGTGTAGGGACCTACAGCAGTGTAGGGAGAAGCGGCTGTGTTGCAAAGCGAGCACGCAAACGCGTTGGTTTTGAGAGGAGCCTTCACGTGCGAGCAATGCTGGCATCGAGCAATGCTGGCAGACAAGTACCGAAGCTTCTCGTTGCTGGGGTTGCTCAGCTGCTAGTTGGAGAGGGCTGGATCTGGTCCGGGCATTGCACACCTCCTTGTTCTTGTAGATGTTAGACCACGTTTTCCGACTGGCGCCAACGGGCGGAACCCAATCTGCTGGCGGATGGTTGATGTCCACCACCGGATCCGACGCTGCCTCCTGCAAGATCGCAAACATGGCCGCACCCGAGGCCTGGAGCTCCGGAAAAAGATCGGAATCACTTTCAGCAGCGTCGCCACGCCAAAAGTAAATACAGAAAATATCGAAAATCAGGGATTTCGGATTTATGAAATTCTTCCTAATTACGCATCACGAGACTGTCCTCGACATTGCGCGTGGCGACGATGGCGGGCAAGGTCCACAAGGTCGTCGCGCTCGATGAGGGCTACCTCGTCGTCAATGCACCCCTCTCTGAATTCCCGGAGAAGGGCTACTTCACCATGTACGACCAGTCTGCGGTGCCGAAAGGTCTCCCCCTCCGCACCACGGGCTGTTCGACGTGGCACAGGCTGTGTACAGGAGCTCTGCTGGAAGCGCAGCGACGGGGCAGGACCTCGAATAGATTGCATGCACGATGGAAGCACATTGTAAAGATCCTCAGGCGAGGTTGTACCCACAGGATACAAGACTCATTCCTTCCACAAGTACATTGAGCGGAAGCCGTACACCAAGGAAAACTTCTCGGTTGAGCCCGTTTTTTGCCCCGGGCCAGACGGACGATGCGGTGGCGAAGTGATTTTTGGAGCGCTTTCCCGGAATAGTTTTGCGATGTGGCGGCGTGCCACTCTCTCATATGACCTTGCTGCTTCGGTCGCCTTGGAGCTGTCACGACCTGCGAAGGCCCCCAGCGGAGGAGGCATTAGAGAGCAGCAAGGGGTGGTTCGGGCGCATCAGGGGAGAGTGTCGTCATGTTTAGACACGATGCTTGATACCTGGGAGCGCGATTGGGGCAAAGGTTTCTTTGATATGGCTGCCTGATCGCAAAGATCCTGGAAATGGTGAAGCTTCTGGGCTGACGCTGGCTCCTGCCCCGCAGATCAAGGGTGACGGCAACGCGAGTTGGACCGCCTTCGTGGCCCCGCAGGGCAAGGACGGCTCTGTATTGCCAGAGCGTAGCTACATGCCGCCCTCGACGGGCCTGACATCCTTTGGCAAGAAGGGACCCGAGGAGGAACTCTTGGCCGGGCTGACCATTGAGGCTGGGCTCAACATCCCCACGGTTCCGGAGGGCCAGGAGCCGAACCTGCGCTCCCGCATGTACAGGAACAAGTACCCTGACGTGGAGGAGACGGTCGTCGTGCTCGTTAAGGTGTTCCGCTGACCGCCCGCCTCGCAGGGCGTCCACCTCACAACCCATGGCGCTGCCTGCTGCGCGGCAGACCAGCCCACTCTCTCGAAGCTTGCTGGCTGACTGACCGGCTTGTCTGCAGCGCATCGATGTGATGGGTGTGTACGTGTCGCTCCTGGAGTATGACGAGACGGAGGGCATGATCCTCCTCTCGGAGCTGTCGCGCCGGCGTATTCGCTCTGTCAAGAAGCTCATCAACGTCGGGCGCCAGGAGGTCGCGCTCGTGCTGCGTGTGGACAAGGACAAAGGGTACATCGATCTTTCGAAGCGTCGTGTGTCGCCCGAAGACGTGGATGTGCTTGAGGAGCGCTTCAACAAGTCCAAGTCAGTGCACAGCATGATGCGCAATCTCGCGACCACTGAGCGCCGCAACGTCGAGGACCTCTACGAGTCGTTTGCATGGGATCTCGCGGAGGAGTTCCCGCACATCCTCGATGCCTTCAAGCGCATGCTCGTGGACCCGTCGATTCTCGACAAGTACATGCTGCCCCAGGACATCAAGGCGGCGCTGCTCAAGAATGTCGAGCTGCGCCTCACGCCGCAGCCCGTGAAGATCCGTTCGGACTTCGAGGTCACGTGCTATGCGTATGAAGGCATCGATGCCATCAAGGCAGCACTCACTGCTGGCATCAAGTGTGGGACGGAGTTGAACCCGATCTCGGTGCGTCTCATTGCGCCGCCGCTGTACGTGATGACCACCAACACGCTCGAGCAAGACTTCGGCATCAAGCTGCTCGAGGGCGCGCTTGAGAAGGTCAAGGCAGAGATCTCGGCGCGCAAGGGGGAGATTCTCATCAAGATGGCGCCCACCGCGGTTGGCGCGGAGGAGGAGGCGGCGCTTGCGGCCGCGATCGAGGCTGCGCAGCGCGCCAACATGGAGGTGGAGGGCGACTCAGACGAGGACGAGGGCGACGACTGAGCGCAGCCGTTTGGGGCCTAGGGCGCGCGGACGCGCGCCTCCTGCCCTGCAGCCGCGGCATCGGTGCAACCCGCGCTAGGTGGGAACACCGTGGCCGAGGTTCTGGTGATGTTGGTGGGTCTGGTTGGTCGGGTGCCCACAGCCGCCCGCGCTTAGTTTTGATGCGCCAGCGGGCCGCAACCCGAGCGTGGGACGGCAAGCGAGCGAGAGCGATAATCCTCCCCGTTCAGGAGCACCCCTCTGGTCTAAGGCCACTCTGAATATCGATTCAGTAAACTCTCTGTAAATCTCGAAAGGAGGTTGTTGTGGAAAGACGGAAGCTCACGAATTTCAGGGGAAAGTACTCCGCCAAGGGGCCTGGTTGGAGCCTTTGTTCATGTTTACTCCATCTTGTTTTCTGTGCGTGGAAGGGGCACATCCGCCTCCTCTTCCTCTGGTGCGGGAACAGGTGACACGAAACCGAGCATGCCGTTGAGCAGCCTGCACGTTGTGGCCCACCACGTACCAACGTCAGTCCAACAAAAACGGCCCATAGTGCAAAAGGGTCTCTTTCCGATTCAAAATGGCCACACGTTGGCACTTACTGTAGAGACTCTGTGAGCGGTCTAGTGTCCACCCCGGCGCCCTCTTCAGAACCTCCTTGCGACTGTCCCGGCCAAGGAGGCAGGGCTCGTGGAGATTCCCCCGACCTCGACGCTGCGCCTCCCGCGGCCTCGGTGGCGTAGAGTGAGTAGCCCTCGAGGACCTGCAGGCCTGCCTCGACGATCTGATCAATGCCCACCTGAGTTTTCCCCGCGACGGATGGCGACATGATAGACCTGAGAGTTTGAGGGAAAGATTTAGGTGCATGGCAAACACGAGCAATTCAGAAGGTTGATTGCATGCTGCCATGGCAGCAGAGTTCGGCTCACCCGGGCAAATCGAAGTTTCCATCTGCTGCCGTTTGATCGAGGCCCGTCTGGACAGAGATCAGCTCTGGCCGAAGCGGCGTCGACGGTGTCGACCGTGCCCCCGCCTCGGCCTCATCGTCTGGCATAGGTGGCCCGCTCGGGACCAGCGGCCCGGGAGGTTTGGGCGCAGTAGGGAAGCTTGGCAGGCTTGCAGTCGCCTTTTGGGCCACTGCTGTAGCAGGTAGCGATGAGCTTGCCGCAGGCTTCACGCTGGTAATCTGCTTAGGACGCTTGACATGTGCACCTTTCGCCACCTATCGGTGAGAGGAGTCCAAAGTGAACAAACTCTCGCACGCCAACCTAGGCATACGAACCACTCCTGCGTGCATCAAGCAAGCAGTCCCACGATCGTTTCATGAATGGAACCTGATTCCGGATGTTGTCGAAACTTGCAGCCATTTTTGTTGGGACCAGCAAGTGCGATGCTCCTGTTCCACCAAACTTGTCAGAGAGGCTCCCTGCAAAGTGCGTGCAGCTCAATCCGTCAAAGCTATGTGTTGGTCTCACCGGAGTTAGCAAATTTTTTGAGCATGTCGATCATGTCATTCATGAGGACGATTACGAGAATGTCCCGCGCATCAAGTCCGACACCCTGCTTCATCACGCACATTAATACGCTGTGCACGACATCTCATCGACACAAGTAAGTTGCACTATCACTCACGCACTAGGGGAGGTTGGGATGCTACATCAAGCTCCATGACACATTTCTCCATGCCCTCCATAATTGCGTGCCGTTGTCGTGCGACGCCAACTCCTTGTAGTTCCTGACGTAATGCTTGTGCCTCCGCAGCCTTAACCTGTGTTGCCCTTTAGCCTTAGCAGGATGCGGCGACCAAAGTGCAGTGCACGACGCGATTGTGAAAGAAACATTGCACCGGGGGGTTTGTGGACATAGGACATGCACCTGGACGATCTTTTGGGCCTCAGCAATCCAGGTTGCAGCCATGCGCAGGCGCCGCGAGGCCACCACGTGATTCATGGCCTTCTGGACAGAGTTATTGATCGCCATGGCCGTGCAAAGGACATGGTCGATCACCACCCCGTACTGGCTCAGGTGCTTGATCGCCTCGCTCTGTGCCCAGAACGAGATATTTTATCCACAAGTGGGCGGCTGTCGGGGTCAGCTGTCGAGCAGGGAGCAGGACGCTGGACTGGAGCTAGGCACCTTTGCATGCAAAGTGATACCCCCCTTGTTGACATACGCATCTTCGATTGTCATAGCCGGTAACGTAGACCGAAGCGAGTCCATGATCGACGATTTGATCAGCCGCTCCGGCTGTTGTAGGCGATAAAAGTACTTGTCCACCTTGTCTGGTTGCACGTAGTACTGTACCGCGATCAGAACCTTGATAGAAACGTTGTCCTTCGTCTTTGTTTCGACTACGACCTCAATTTGTCGAAGCTGTGCACACATTGAGGCTTGGGGGTGAGAATTCATAAACAGGCATCGGAAGCGTGTCGATCAAAGGGCGTGGTGCGGAGACGTCATGCCCCGTTTTTGGGGCTCGAGTTCAGACAGAGTAGGGCCCTAGGGCGCACCGCCGTCGCCACTGCGGCAACAGTTTGAAAGGGCCAGCAGACCACATTTACGCCAGGGTGGGCGAGCCCGTCCTCCCTCCCGCACATCTGCCGGCATGGGGGCAAAGCAGTCAGCGTGAAAAACCACTGCCGAGAAATCCAAGCGCAAGGCCTGTGCCGGGCTCGAACAAAAACCTGCTTGACCCCGATTGCGCCGGTGGAGACGCACGCAAATGGCCAGCAGAATTCAATCTGCCCAGCGTTTGATGATCATTGCTCGGAAATCTATCGAGGTTGCGGCAAGTTCCTGTGCAGGGACGAGCCGCAAAGGCCTTGCTCAGTGCTTCTGAAAGGGCACCAAGGCGGGCACACCTGCTCTGTAACCAGAGGCATGGTTTCGCTTGCCGTCTGCTGCTCTTCGAACTGTTCCTGGCACCGCTGCACGTCCTGACACAAGTATCCCTGATCTGAGCACCTGCAGGGCGATGCCAAAATTGCTCCCGCTTGTCGTTCACTCAGAGGGGAAGTGGTGCAGACTCAGTGACGATGCACTGGTTGGAACTCGACCAAGACTTGCCCAAGTCAGATGCAGTGGCTGGCGACGAATACCAATCCTGCTCACGCACCTCGCGCCCCCGCTGACCCGCAGCCGCGGATGCCCCTGTAACCTAAACCTGTATCCATAAATGGAGGACCGGGATGATAACCTGTTGCTGGGGCGCTCTCAGGATCATACAGGCATGTCGGGTCCGTCGGGCGCAAGGCCAAGCGTGAATTTCCCTTGCGAACCATCGGATCTCCCGACTCCTGCACTGCTGGTCGATGTGGACAAGGTCAGCCCAGCGGAGGTTCGGGAGCGCTGAGCTTGGGTGTCCATGTCGGCCCCCGGATCTTGCGTGCTGACCAGGAATTTACGCTGCGTACCAGGTCCGACGGAACTGTGAGGCCATGCTCGCAAAGGCCGAAGTTGCTGGTGTCAGCATGCGGGTTCACGTCAAGACCCACAAGAATCCTCAGATTGCAGAGATGCAGGTCGGAGGAGACAAGTCAAGGGGGATTGTTGCTTCGACCATCCCCGAGGTTGAGCTCTTCGCGTCTGCAGGATTCCGTGACATCACTTATGGCGTGTGTGTCCACGCAAGTAAGCTATCTACGCTAGAAGATGTGGCGCTGCGGACGAATGCAGCTGTTTCGCTCCTCTTCGACTCAGAAACCAACCTCGATGAAGCCGAGGCTTTTCTGGCAAAGAGCGGCAAGGGTGGGTGCCGACTGCCACTACCTCCCTTGACTGCCACATGGGCGGGCGGGCAGATACGTCGCTCCCTTGCAGTGATGTTTGCCTCCGGCTCTCGGCTGCAGGAACGTGCTTCGGTGCCTTCCTCAAAATTGACACGGGTTATCACCGCGCGGGCGTCGACGTTGTTCGCGACCCGGAGCGGGCCATGGCGCTCGCGACGAAGCTGAGCGAAGCCAAAGCGCTGAAATTTCGTGGGGTTTACAGCCACTCAGGTATAGCGCCGCACAGCCAGATTCAGCGGATGCAGCGGGGCAAATTTCGGCCGGGTGCGCTTCGCGCGTCCTGTAGACCGGTGCGTGTACTGTTGCAGGGCACGCTTATGCTGCGGCATCTCGTGAAGAAGCTGCGGCTATAAGCAATGAGGAGTGCCGGTGTGCACCCCACCCGCTCGTGGCCGAAACGGCTGCTGTGGAGTTGCTGGCCAACCGGACTCCAGCTTCGCGAAAGTGAGCCTCACCCGTCGGCAGAGTGGCAGCCGCATTTGCGCAACGGCTCTCGGCCGCCGGAGTGGCATGCCCCATCGTGTCTGTCGGGAGCACACCCTCGTGCGCATCGGCGGACCGGTTCCCCGGCGCAACGGAGATCCATCCCGGCAACTACGTCTTCTTCGACCGTCAGCAGGTCGCCGTCGGGGGCTGCCAGCAGAGCGACGTCGCCGTCACCGTGCTCGCCCGCGTCATCGGGCACTACGCCGGCCACGCGCTCTGTGACGCGGGCTCGCTCGCGGTCTCCAAGGACTGCGCCCCGCAGGACAGCGCGTTCGGCGCCGTCGCCCACGCCCAGCACCCGCTTCTCCTGCAGTCCGTTTCTCAGGAGGTCGGCAAACTCGTGGTCTGCCCCTGCACAAATCGATGCGTGCACGCCAACCACTTGGCCGCGTGCCCCCGGCGAGGCCACCGGCCCCGCCCATCATGCTGATACCCAAGGTCCGGCAGCGCGCGGATGGGGGAGGCGCGCCCGACCCGGCGGCGTTTCCGATCGGGGCGCTGGTGCAGATCGTGCCCAACCACTCGTGCCTCACGGCCGCCTGTCACTCGGTGTACTACCTTCTTCACCACGGCCGCGTCGTCGGCGAAGCTGCGCCGTGCCGGGGATGGTAGGACGCGGCCAGGCGAGTGGGACCGGAGTGCAGGACACTGGTGTGCTTTATTCTCTCCAAACGACTCTCAGTGTCTGTTGCATCCTTCTCCTGACGGCCCGAGAAGGAAAGAATACTGTGTCCAGCGCCCGAATTGAGCGCCCCCGCGGTCCAGACGGGGCAAAGGTTTTAGTCAGATGACGCACGCGGCCGCGGTCCAGACGGGGCAAAGGTTTTAGTCAGATGACGCACGCGGTCATTCCACGCGCGGGTGTACACGTGCACACGCACGTATGCAAATGTTCTTTAGAAGCGTCCGCTGTGGCCTTAGAAGAGCGAGTACCGGCCGCCGGCCCCGTCGCCAGCGCCGACGGCAGGCGCCTGGGGCGCTGAGAAGGCGAGCTGGGAAATGTCGAGCTGCTCTTGCAGCGAGCGAGCGTACGGCTGGAAGCGCGCCTTGATCCCCGCAGGCGGCGAGCTGCGCCGCCGCACCAGCCCGCCCGCGTCGCCTTTCTGGGACACACCAACGCTTCCGGTGCTGGAGTTGACGGACGCAGACACTCCGAACGGTACTCGCCCGGGCACGGGGCCTGCGGCCGACCCACGGAAGTAGTTCTCCATTCCGAGGTCAATCTGGTCGAACCTGGGCGCCGCGATGTCGTTTTCGCCCTGCAGGCAGCAGCGCCCTCCGCTGCCGCCATCCTGGCTCTGTGGAGTATCTGGAATCGACATGAGGTAGCACGGTGAGGTTTCCTCCTTGCCCGACACAATCCCCTTGAGAGGCGTTCCCGCAACGCCGTTTGGCGCACTGAAGGTGCGGGCAGGCGCAAGCCGGCTGGCTTGGGCCGACGCCGAGGACGCGCGGTCCGGCGCCTCGCTCTCGATGCCGCCGGGAGGCACCCACAGGCGAAGGCGGTCCATCTGCTCCTGGCCAGGCGGGACGAAAGGCGCGGCGTCCACCGCGGAGCTCACACTCCTCCCCTTGGCTGTCAGTGCATGCGTGTCGTGTCCTTGACCGCTGCTGCCCGCCCTGTTGAAAGTCATGTTCGGCGCGCGCATGCTGTTGGGTCCCATGTTCATGTTGAAGGGCGGTCGCTGTTGGTTCATGGCGAAGCGCTGGTGGCCCCCCGCCGGAAAGTTGCCGGCCATGTTCTGGTTGAAGCGACCGTTGGAACCAAAGTTCCCACCGGCAGCTGGCGGGTACATGTGCGCAGAAGAATTGTTGGCCATGAAGGTGGCCTGCTGCTGCTGCATCATCGTACGCTGGTGCATCATCATGCGCTGCTGCTGCTGAAGCATGTTCATCGCCTCAGCTGGGAAGAAGCCGTTGCCGTGGCCTTGCTGCATCGGCGGGTTGGCGCGCCGATTCGGCACCGCCTGCAACGTCTTGTTTTCCTTGTAAGTCCCGTTCAAGATCGCCAACTCCTTCAGTTGGGTCTTCTTGAGCTCGTCCGCGTCATCGCTCTCAGGCGGCACGAGCAGCAATCGCACCTGCTCGCACAGATGTATGTCAGTACTGTGGGACAGTTCAAGCAGGAGCAGCAGCCGGCTAGGTCGAAGCGAGGGGGCGCTTTTCCGAGGTTGGGCAGGATGAGGCGTTTTCCTGGCGCTCTGCAGATGCCATAGCAGCCGGGCGATGTTCGAGCGGCCCCGAGTGCTCGATGAGGAGGTGCAGGTCCTCGTTGAGGTGCTCGAAGCCCGGGAGGCGCGCCTTCTGAGCCTCGAGAGTGGGATCGGAGGCACGGAGGGAGCCACGGCCGCGAATAAAGAGACGGCAACTCGTGTCGTTCTCGAGATGTTTGAGCGTGGCGCCACGGGGCCCCAGCAAGCGGCCAATGAAGTTGTATCCAGGGTACTCGTGCACCGGAATGCGCACCTTGATCTGACTCTTCTCCACGGCGGGCTGAGCAACGTTTTCGGCGACGTCCGTGGGCGCTTGTTCTCCCTCGTCCGTGAGCGTTGGCGCCTCGCTCGTCTCGGAGTCACGCGGCGAGTCTGCCTCCTTCTGGTTGTCCTCTCCCTGATTGTCCGACGCGGATTCGGGTGGCGAGGCCGAGGGCGCGTTCTCCGCGGAGGAGGAAGTCCGCAGGCCAGTGAGTGCAGAATTGAGCAGGCGGACGGACGGCTTGCGCGGATCCTGAGACTGTGTGCGAGATGCCGTCTCGGAATCCGTCCGTGGGAGTGCAGAGCGCCCGACCCGGCCCATTGGTTCGAGAGACTGGCATGCGCGCGGCGAGTTGCACGAACGAGATGCAGTGCAGCGCCCCGTTGACATGCGATGGATCTCAGCATGAAGGAGCATCTTGCAGATCGGGAATTGTCCCGCAAAGCGTCGCAGATTCTCGAGCTCGGCGGCAGCCTGCTCAAGCGTGAAGGCAGAGCGATCTGGGCCGGCAGTCGGAGCAGTGAAATGGGCGGCGGCGGCGGACGCCGCGGCAGCGCACGGCGAGCGCCCCCTCCGGGAGCCTCGTGTCGTCTTACGCGTCATTTGGAGCGCGAGTTGAAGCGAAGGGGAGTAGGTCAGACAGGCAAGGGACCTCTACACGGCTAGATGCTGTGCGAGTAGGTGACAGGATCCCTGGCCGCGGATTTCGACGTTGGATGACTTTGTGGGGCAAAAACTAGGGAAACGGAACTTTGTGGTGGGGCCAAACGAAATGCCTTTTCCTGCAATTGTTTTATTTTTCCAATTTCCCCTAACCTGTTCGCGAGCGCACGGTGACCTACGTCAGGTGCTTACTGCTTCGCACGTACCTGCGGCATGCCGATGCGGTGCTCCTATGAACCATGCACGGCATCGCACCGACGATTTGGTATTTTGGTCCTGGCACTAGCGCTTCAGTGCGTCGCAGCGGGCAAGGACTTCTATGCCATCCTCGAGGTGTGTTTCGCCGCACCCTGCTCGAGCTGTTCAGCAGAGTCTGCCGCTGCGCGCCACTTGACTGCGGGATGAGGAGTAGGGTCTCAGTCCGGCGTGCGATGTGGTCCTGATCGCCTGGATCGATCGCAGGTTGCGCGGAATGCGGACGATGCAGCCATCAAGCGCTCCTACAGGCGCGTCAGCCCCCTACCCCGAATTACCGGCACGCCCGAGGGGGCTTACCTTGCACTTGGCACGCAGGAAGCTGTCGCTCAAGTACCACCCCGACAAAAACAAGGATGCTGATGCCAAGGATCGCTTTGCGGACGTGGCGCGGGCATATGAGGTCCTCTCGGATGCGAAGCTCAGACGCGTGTACGACCAGCAGGGCGAGGAGGGGCTAAACAGGCACGAGCAGCGCCAAGGACAAGGCCAACATCAGCAGGATTTCTTTTCGCAGATGTTTGGGGGGCAGCGCGGCGGGGGCGACGTTGAGCATAAAGGACCAGGCGTGGAGGTCGACCTCGAAGTTTCGCTGGAGGACATCTTCCTCGGAAAGCAGGCGCGCTGTGCCATCCCACATCCCCTGGCAGGCTGCATGCGGGTACATTGAATACTCCCTGGCTAACGTTGCGATGGGGCGCAGCTTGAGATGCTAGTCCGAAAGCAGAAGCTTTGTCGGCAGTGTGGCGGCTCTGGCGCGCGCAACCCTGGCGATATGCACGTCTGCGGAGCGTGTGGAGGGAGCGGCACGCGTATAGTGCGGCAGCAAGTAGCACCAGGCTTCATCCAGCAGATGCAGACGACGTGCAACAAGTGCGGTGGGAAGGGGAAGACGATTTCGCACCCGTGTCCGACGTGCAGGGGAACAAAAGTGACTCTGGGGACGGACAGCGTGCACGTTGAGGTTGAGCGGGGGTCTCCCGATGGGCACAAGATTAAGTTCGAGCACGGGAGCGACGAGCACCCCGACCACGCTGCAGGCGACCTCGTCTTTGCTCTACGCACCCTGCCGCACAAGGTGTTCCGGCGCGAGGGCAATGACCTCCGCATGACGATGGTGCTCTCGCTGGGCGAGGCGCTGCTCGGGTTTTCGCGCGATCTGCAGCACTTGGATGGACGGACGGTGACGGTTTCAGACAGTGGGACCACGCAGCATGGGCGTGTGCGGCGTGTCAAGGGCGAGGGCATGCCGGAGCACAATTTCGCGTCGAATCGAGGGGACCTAATGGTGGATTTCGAGGTTGAGATGCCGCGGGCGCTCACCACCGAGCAAAGAGATGCCCTGCGCAAGATCCTTCCTTCGGGACCCCCTGCTGCATGAGTGTAGCGATTTCCCGGAATCTCCAGAGATTGTTCGTGGAGGTGTGCGTAAGTGTGATACAATGGGCCTGTTACACCGTGCATCCGCTGATTCTCAAGTAGGTTGCATGACGCCGTGCGGGCCGACCCTTTTGTCCAGCTTTTTGTCCACACATTTGCAGGCGCAGCCCACGCCTTGGGCCGGCACTGGGCCTTGATCGGTGTCGAATGGGTTTGACCAGTCACTTCAGCTTGTTTTTTGAAGGGTCCTGGAAGAGCTCCCGAGACGACGACACTGCCTATAACAGAGCATAGAGGGGGTGACCTTTCCTTGGGCAGGGACCAGGTCACTTGCAGAAGTGGCGCGTCGCATCAGCGTACTGATGCGGCGCGCTCCCGCACTCGCAACGATCTTGGCGATTCTCGCCCTCTCGTTTCCTCGGTACTCCTCGGTCGGAGGCAGCATCAACTTGGGATCAGCAGGGCGGGCAAGCAGCAAGGCACGCAGGGCATTAACGCCAGCAAACACGATCGAAGGAGCGAACTGGAACGCGGCGATCAGAGAGTTTGAGTCCGGGCTTCGGGCAGCGGGATCCGAGGGAACGCATCGCGAAGGGGAAGCCGATCCAGAGGGAGGGCCCGCACTACCCGGATGGGCTCGCTCGAAGGAGCTGGACTTGAGCGTGCCCGCTGCCAGCATGGGAAAGGACAGCACGCCGCTGTCTCGTTCAGCGCCTGCAGAGGTGCGCAGAGTCGTTGAAGGCGGTATACCCAGTCCTGTCGCGGGTGGGAACGAAGAGGCCGACGGGCGCAGCCCCGGGGGCAAGCCGAGAGGCGGAGGCGGGCTTTCGGTCGGGAGATCGAGAGCAAGGGGCGGATGGCATGGTCAGAGGGCGCAGCGGGTGAGGGCCACCCTCTGGAATCAGTTGACACCCGCAGTGCCTGACTCGGTGCGGGCACGGGTGGCTGTGCGACAGGCGCCCCGCACCTGGGACAAGCAGACACTGGCGCTCAACGACAAGTCTCGGACAGCAGCGGCGGGAGAGATCGACGAGTCGCCGGAGGGTGTGCTGGCGCGCGCGCGCGAAATCATCGTGCACGTCAATGCAACGCTCGCCGCGGTCCCGTTTCGCAGCTCGCGGCCGACGCGCGCGCCCGGCACCAGCGCGCGGCCGCGTGCGCCCTTAACTCTGACGCGCGTCTTGCGCCTGGCGCTGGTTGGGCGCGCAGAATGAGAAGAAGGCGCTCGCGCTGGCTAGGCGACGCGGCAACGCGACCGAGCCGTTGACGCGGCGCACCAAGTGCCGCGCCGCCCGCGCCCTAAACGTCCCTCGCACCGGCCACCGGACGCCCCCAACGTTGCCCTCCGCCGCGACTGGGGCGCCGGCGCCCGCCGCGCTGCTGAGTGGGCGGTGCGCGCGGGCAGGCGGGAGCGGCGCGACCTACTGCACACGCTGGCCGCGCGCGCCGACGACATCGCGGGCGCGCCCCTCCACTCCGAGATCGACCGCCGCACTTACGACCGCAAGGTCGCCGCGCGCGCCAGCAGGCCGCGTGTTTATGTGTGCAAGCGTGTGTATGTGCGCGCGCAGCGAGCGCGGCGCGGTGAGCGTGGCGCGGCGGAAGGTGAGTGCGCTGCGTGCACTGCTCAAAGATCCGGCGACGCTGGGGCGCGCCGGGCTTGGGGGTCCGGACTGGGAGGCAGCGGAGGCGCGGCGGCGGCAGAGCGAGGAGCGCCTGCGCGAGCGGGCCGACCCTCTCGACCCCTTCGCCCCCACACGCGCGTGGTTCAACCGCTCCGCCGCGCGCGCCATGCTCCCAAACAAGGTCTGTGCCCACAGACAAACGGCTCCAGTGTAGCCTACTTTCCCGCAGGCGGCCCCTGCCCGCGCCTCCGCTCGCGCGGCGCCGCGGCGGGGTTCACACCGCGTGCGGCGCCGCGGGCCAGGCGAGCGAGGAGCGCGCGGTGGGAACATGGCTGCCGCGACTGCTGCAAGGTCCGGCCGGAGGCTGTCCGCGCGGCGCCGGGGTGCCGCGCGGCGCCGGCGCACGGCAGAGCGCTGAAGCGGTGGGCGGGGCGGGGCGGGGCGGGGCGCTCCCCCCCCCCCCCCCCCCCTTTGCCCCCCCCCGTCGCCCTACCGTACTCAGGCGGGGCGGGGCGGGGCGGCAGAGGACGGCGTGGACCCGGAGGAGTACGGCGGCGAGGCGGATGACCCTCGCGGAGGAGGCAAGTGGGAGGAGTCGCCGTGGTACTGCGAGGTGTGCAACGTGGCGGTGACCAACGACGTGGCGTGGCTGGACCACATCAACGGGCGCAAGCACAACCGCGCGCTCGGGTTCTCGATGCGCACAAAGGAGCTGTCCGAGGCCGAGTTTCTCCAGCGCTGCGCCGACGACTTCCGCAAGATGCGCCGGCGCCGCCGCGCCCGCGCCCTGCGTGCCGGCGCCGCGGCCCTGGACGCGGC
>ENA-UOXV01002643-UOXV01002643.1-marine-metagenome-genome-assembly--contig:-NODE-2643-length-23153-cov-16.908434_pt1 | contig 23153 bp, 18 predicted proteins | sample MGYA00238165_ERZ766961 | MGnify/ENA primary metagenome ERZ766961 (study PRJEB28924, sample SAMN03173240) | marine metagenome | biome: Marine; feature: Water; material: Subsurface seawater | place: North...
CTCTTCTTTGTGAAGATGACGATGCGTTGAAAAGTTGAGAAGTGAAGAACGTCTTCAATAATGAATACTACTCATACTACGAATACGAAGACGAAGACCAACGAAGATGATGATGAAAGTTTCCTTCTCAAATCGAGGAAAGAAATGCTCGACTCCTTCCTCTCCCCGGAGTGTGATTTTACGAGAGAGCTCGTGGAACGAGCGGCTGCTGCTGCTGCTGCGACGACCACGACCACCACGAGTACGACGACGAGTGCGACGACGACGATGGTACAGTTACACGCACCTCCACCGAGGAGCAAACGAGACAGATTTATGAGCGCGTTTAAAGGACAGATAAAACCGTTGCAAAGCCATCGGTTGTTGGACGAACGGGAGAGGATATTAGCGCTGAGCCAAATGCCGTTGAAATGGAACCGGAGGAAGAAGTTAAAGAAGAAGAATGAGAAAACAAAAACGAACAACGATGGTAATAACAATAAGAATAATCATAATAGCGAGGAGGAGGAAGAAGGAGACGAAATAGAATTAGAGAAAGCGGACGAAATGCATCGGAAAATGGTGTTGACGATTTACGCGAAACTCACGGGAGACTATCGCGAGGAGGAAATCGACGCCGTCGGGAAGCACTGGGAAACGATCGGTTTCCAAGGTGAAGACCCGAGCACGGATGTGAGAGCGTGCGGAGCGTTAGCCGTGGCGAACATGGTGTCGTTTGTATTGTTTAACGCGGCACCTGCGATACCCGCCGCGGCGAGCGCCGCGAGTGGGAACGCGAACAACGGCGTCACGCTCGGCCGAAACGCCGTGGCTGTCCACCGTCTTTCCCGGTGCCCAGGCCAACAGTTTCCAATGTGCGCGTTAGGCGTCACCTTCACCAGCTGGTCCATTCGTGTCCTCGAGAATGGTTTCCTAAACGAGCACATAAACGACCGGAACTCCAAGTTCAACTCCGTCTGGGATTGCCTCGACAGTTATTACGTCGGCGTGTGGAACATCTTTTATAAAACCTGGAAACGCGGGAAGTATTCCTTAAAAGACGCCAGCGCGGTCTTGAAACACTTAGAAAAACACTTAGCGTGCAGAACCGGGGTTAGCAAAGCCATTCGCGCCAGCGAGCGGGTTTTGGATATGTAAATGGATTTCTAATGCGAGTAGAAGTAGTAGAGTAGTAGAGTTCATATGAAGCAGCTCTGAGTTTTTTTTTCAGATTCTCCACTACGAGTACTTCCTTCTCACGACTTACTTTGAGACACCACCACCACCACCACCAAAATGGCGTCCAACACCACCACCACCACCAATAATAATAATGAAACTCCTGATGCTCCTCTCGCTCCTGAACAACTCTTATTCTCGTCTACGGATTCGGAAACTTTATCGAAAAACATCTTAATGGTTGGCGCCGGTGGCATCGGATGCGAGTTGATAAAAACGCTCGCCTTGACTGGTTTCCGAAACATTTCCATCATAGATTTGGACACCATCGATATCTCAAACTTAAACCGGCAATTCTTATTCCGAAAGAAACACGTCGGGATGTGCAAAAGTCAAGTGGCGAAAGAGAGCGTGGAGAAATTCGCGGGCTCGAAACAAACGGGGATAAACATTGAAGCGTATACCGGGAACATCAAAGAGGAGCGATTTGGGTTGGATTTTTTCAAAAAATTTGACATCGTGCTGAACGGTTTGGACAATCTGGAAGCGAGAAGGCACGTCAACCGGTTGTGCTTATCCGCGAACGTGCCGTTAGTCGAGTCCGGGACGACTGGGTACAAAGGCCAAGTGACGGTGCACTTGCGAGGGAAGTATTGTTCCTGTTTCGAGTGCGCGCCGAAACCGGTCCCAAAGTCGTTCCCGATTTGTACTTTAAGAGATACGCCGAGCACGTTCGTGCATACGATAGTGTTCGCGACGGATCTGTTGTTTCCGAGATTGTTCGGGGCGAATAAAGAGGATCCGAGCGATTTAGACGAGGAAGAAGCGCGAGATGCGTTTACGAGGAAAGAGAACGAGGCCGGGACGGCGTTTGCGAAACGAGTGTTCGCGTACGTCTTTGAGAAGAAAATCAAAGATTTGTTAGAGCGAGAAGACATGTGGGCGAACAGAGATAAGAAACCGGAGGCTTTGGACTCAGAGACGTTGTTAAAAACAAAAGAAGAACGGACAGCGACGACGGGTTACGGCGATGCGCATAAGAAGTGGACGATGGAGGAAGCGTCGGAGATTTTTGTTCGGTCCGCCGGGAAGTTGTTTGAAAAAGGCGACCGAATAAGCGAGTTTGATAAAGACGACGACGACGCGGTGGCGTTTGTCACCGCTACGGCGCAACTGAGATGTGCGAATTATGGCATCGAGTACATGTCTAGATTTGATGCGAAAGGTGTGGCCGGGAACATCGTCCACGCGGTAGCTACGACCAACGCCATCGTTTCCGGGTTAATCGTCATCGAAGCTTTGAAGATTTTAAACGCGCAAAAACATCTCGATGAAAAAGAAGAAGGAGAGGGCAAAAACGATAGATTGATTAAACTGGCAAACTCTAGATACACATTTGTCGGTAATTTTAACGCCGGACGACAGCTGTTGCAACCGCTCGCGCCAGACGAGCAAAACCCAAAGTGCGTCGTCTGCGCAAACGCTCGCGCCGAATTGTGTTGCGACATATCCAAGACAACCTTAGCCGACGTCATCTCGAAAGTTTTGAAGAAGAAGTTGAACACGAACGAACCTACGGTTTTGAAAGGCGACGATATGTTGCACGAAGAAGGGGAGGATTTAGACGACGACGAGGTGGAAAACTACGCGATAATCGGGAAAAGAACTTTACAAGATTTAGGCTTGGAGTCTGGCGGTATTTTATGCGTCGACGATAACAGTCAAGAGCTGAAGTTTGACTTGGTCGTCGTGCATCAGGATTTGGAAGAGTTTGACGAGGATGCGTTCCCGGAAGGGTTCGAGTTGAGAGGTGAAACGCCAAAGGTTGCGGAAGGTGCAGAAAAGGAGAAGGATGAAGACGGAGCGGCGACTGATGGGGAAGCGAGCGACGAAATAGAAATTGTGGAAGAAGGGGTGGAGATTACGAAAGCGGTTGAATCGCCGCGTCTCGGTAAAACGAAAGCGATAGCGTCGTCGCCATCGCCGGCATCTAAGAAACGGAAGACGAAGTGAACTCATTCAGTTTGGGGATACACACGTACATATATAATTACAAACAAGCCGCTCTATAATAAAAGTATACATACTTTATAAAATCGAAAAAGTTGACTCTCTCTCACGCCTTCGTTCTTTCTTCTACACAGAACACATACTATTAAACATCTAATAAGCAATTTTACGGATAACTCTTATACGACGCGTTTTCTTCCTCCTCCAACTCTCGGTCGATAAACTTCTCGTATTCACTTTCGTTCATTAAATCCGAACACTTCTCCACTTCTTCTCCGATCGCTTCGCACTCTAAAATACTCGCGCTCGGCACGCACAGTTTGTACGCCTCTCGGACCATCTCGTCGTTAAATCGAACATTCGTCACTGGAAACGGTAATTTCAAATGTCTCGTCCCGTTGACGTTGGACCATAAACTGTGGTATAACTCGTCCGCGGCCGTTCTGTGAAACCCGGACCATTTCAAAGTCGCCAACGACGTTTCGTTTTCGATGAACTCATTTTTTGTTTGTGAGTTTTTGAGCACCTTCTTCTCAATCTGCAAAACGTCTCCTATTTTATCGAATCCAAAGTCGCTGATGGCAACGGCGACGGACACATTTTTATTCGCACTACTCTCATCATCGTCATCGTCATCGTCGTTCAAAGACGACGATGGTCGCTGAATCGTGAGTTTTTCGTGCGTCGTGGTGTACAAAATCGTCGTTTTTGGTTCTGAAGAAGCGTCCGCTTTTTCTGCTTTCGCGACAAAAGAAGAGGAAGAAAATCGACGTCGTCGTCTTTCTTCTTCTTCTCTGAATGGAAAGGACACGTCTTCTGCCTTTTTTTTCGTCGCGTTCGAAGAAGAAGGTGGAGAGAAGTAATTTTGAGCGCTTCTGCTGCTATAATGACTCGCAGAAGTGGTGGTAGAAGATGACGTGGACCCCGATGCGTGTGAGAGAAAGTAGTTTCTGCACACCGCGCGCAAAGAAGAAGAAGAAGAAGAAGAAGAGCGTTTCATTGTTGCGTGTCTCTGATGGGTCTGGTGATTTTTTTTATGTATTTTTGTGGTTGTCTGATGAGGCTCTCTCTCTCTTCTTCCTCATTAAATTAATATAAAATGGAAGAAAAACTTCTACCAGTGTGATGATACTATGACGAGCTTTATATACGCTTTCGCGGTGGAATTTTGTTGAGCGTCATAATCATCGCACGAAGAAGACGAAAGAGTTTGTGTGCTCGTGGTGAATTCTCTCTCTGTCTGTCTGTCTGTCTGTCTGTCTGTCTGTCTGCGCGCGCGTGTGTTTCCTTCAAAGTCGTCTTTGAAATTTGTGAAAACATAATGTACCCGAACCAGAGACAACGCCCACAAAGAGGAGGAGGACGACAACAACAACAACAACAACAACCGTCTGCAAACCCACGGCAATCATCTGCTCCCGGACAGTCTTCTTCTTCTCCGTCTGCGTCTGCATTTGCCCGAGGCGTGGCTTTAATCAGCCCGAGAGGTATTCTCAATCAGTCCAGACGATTTTTCGATGACTATCAGAGACGACGAGAGAGAATCGGTTTTGGACGACAACCGAGGTATCGTCCTTTGTTGGCGAGAGAAGAGTATCAAGACGGCAGCGGGTTTCAACCGCCGAGATTTTTATCCAGCTGGTTGAGAGGTCCGGGTGGAGTTTTATTATTGTTCTCGATCGTCTCTTTGTGGTTTACCATGAGAACTTTGGATCAGTTCACGCACCAAACGCACGTCGACCACCGAGACAAACACGTCTCGAGGAAGTTTTGCGAAGAGAGGAACGAACGCGCGCCTTTGATTTGCGCGCACGGAGGATTGCACGGCGGCGTCGGGCAAGAAAAAGGCGCGTCGTTTCCAAACACGGTATCTGCTTTTGTCGCCGCGAGTAGGGAAGGATTCGAGTGCGTGGAGGTGGACGTCTCGAGAACGCGAGATAACGAGTTGGTGTGTTTACACTCGCGAGAGTTGAAAGCGATTACGAATAATAAGTTTGAGAGAGTGCAAGACGTGACTTTAGACGTCATACGAATGCACGCGAAGAAGAAAGGCGTTTGGATATCCACGTTTAGAGAGGTTGTTGACCAAGTCGTAAACAGAGGGTTTAAACAAGTCACGATTGACGTGAAGGACGACCCGAAAGCGGGATGGTCGGGATTACCGGAACAAATATTCGAGACTGTTTTTGCGGAAGATAGTAGCAATCATAACGGGGGTGGTAGAAGTAGCAATAATAATAAGCATAATAGTAAGAGAAGTTGCGAAGAGTGCGTATTTTGGGGAAAAACAGACGCGATGTTGAGGAAATTCATAGAATTCGACGGCGGTAAACACAAAGTCGGGTACACGGTGGCGAATTTCTCCCGTGCGTTGAGAGACGAAGGGTACCACGAATTGAGCATAAACAGACCTTTAGGTGCGTATTGCGTGGCGATTCAATCGGAAATGGCTGAAGAAGAGAAACTCGTTCGAGACGCGAACGATAAGTTAGGTTTAAAGACGTTCGCGTGGACCGTAAGCGACGCTCGAAGAGTGCGGAAGTTGGCGAACAACAACGTCGACGGCATAGTTACGGACGATCCGTTGATCGTTCGAAACGTGTTCGAGAAGATGCGAAGGGACTGTTTGAGAGGTAGCCACCACGTCCGCGACGAGCGTTTGTGAGATGACGATATAGTATTGAAGAAGATAAGTCTAGCTTATAAATAGTAAAACACACGCGTCTTCTACTACATCTTGTCACCGCGCAGGAAACATTTTGAAAAGAACTATTTTCTTTTTTGCTCAATATTACTACTCCTACTCCTATTTCCATTATCCTCCTCCGAATCCGCTGAATCCCATCGCTTTCATCATCTCTTCCTCTTCTACGGTCTTCTCCACCTCCTCCTTTGTCTTCCCCATTTTCTTCGCCTCTTTCTTCAACCGTTTCCTCTCTCGCTTCGCCTCGGCTTCTTCGCGTTCTTTATTCGTCGCGTGTTCGATCCTTTTCACTAAATCTGTTTCAGTATCGATGCCTTCGTCTGGATTTTCCCCTCTCTTGATCATTTCTTTCCTCTTTTTATGCACCGCAAATCTGTTCCTCACTTGCTCCACCGTCGACCGTTCCGCGTGTATCGATATCCCTCGTTCGCGTTGCGTTTTCTTCGAGTTGATGTGGTCTAAATAACTCAACGAATCGTGTAAAATCACTCCGGTTTCTTTACATCGAAACCCGGATCCTTCCCCGGTGTTTGGATTTACCAACGTCACCGTCCCTACTTTACTCTCTAAATCTTTCTTAAAATCTCTCTTGATCATGTTCTCTCTCGTCAGTGGTTGTTTCACGACTAAACCAAAATCCGACGCTTTCGGTTTTTTCTTGTCTTCCTCCTCGACGCGTTGCAACGCTTTCGCGGCGTATTCGGATTTGTCCCATTTTTTTCTCGTCGTGTTATCGATGCCCGCTGCTGCTGCCGTTGTTGGAGGGGACATTTTTGTCGCTCTTCTTCTTAAATCCTTCTTCTTCTTCTTCTTCTTCTTCTTCTTCTTAATGTATCAAATCAATCGATTAATAATGCGCAATACGAAAGCGCAAAGTGTAATCGTGTCTTAAGTGAGTGTAAATTCACAATAATTTTTCTCTCTTCTCTTCTCTGTTTGGAGTCTTTTTTGACGGCTCAAAAATTCTTCTTCTCCTCTCATGCTCCTCAAACAACAATTAAAAAGACATGTAGAGAAAAGAAGGAGAAAACCACAGAAAAAAGAATCACATCCGATGGCTTCGTTTGCAGAAGCTCCCGCAGGAGACGTCGCCAAGGGTACGAGAATTTATATACAGGATTTCTTTTAACATTCCTTCCTTCTTTTGTGTTTTTACGCGTGACTCGTTTTACTGACGTATTGTCTCTCTCTTTCTTTTACTTTCGTACTCATAGGCGCGAAGATTTTCAAGACGAAGTGCGCGCAGTGCCACGTCGCAGAACCGGGGGGAGGACACAAACAGGTACGAGAGTGTGTTTTCGTCGTCATCTTTTCTCCGATAGGCTTTGGAGTGTTTGAGAGGAAAGGGTAACACGGATGTTTGAGCAGTTTCGGTCGATCGTGCGATCAGATCTGGTCGTCCCGGACGCGCTTTCTTCGCGATTGGATTTGTTTTCGACTCGATCGATTTTGGGTGTAGCCCGTGCAAGGTGAAACGTTATCGAGTTTCTCTCGTAGCGGCTGAGAGAGAAGCGAGAGATCTTTACAACGACGAAAACTCACACACGTTTTACTCTGTTTACTACTGACTTAAAACCAACAGGGACCAAACTTAGGAGGCCTTTTCGGTCGCGTTTCCGGCACCACGGAAGGTTTCTCCTACTCCGCGGCGAACAAAAACAAAGGCGTCAAGTGGGACGAGACGACGTTGTACGACTACTTGTTGAACCCGAAGAAGTACATTCCAGGGACGAAGATGGTTTTCGCCGGCTTGAAGAAACCGCAAGATAGAGCCGATCTGATCGCGTATTTGAAAGACAGCACCAAGTAAATGAACCACCACGTTTTAATCTATACTATTCTTCTATTAAGTTATACACCCTCCTCGGTATTATTGGTAGTCCTAATTCTTGCTTGCTTTTTGCCCATCGAAGGAGCGAAAGAAAAAGCAGACACAAACACAAAATTCAACAAAAACTCTGAATTCTCTTCATCAATTTCCTGTACTCTCTACTCTTATTCTTATTGGTGGTGTTCTGTTTCGAATCAGTTCATTCATACGCGCCCAGACAAAGGGAACCGTGAAATTCAAATCGCGCGCACTCGCACAGAAGAAGAAGAAGACGAAGTAGAAGTAAAAGAAGACGAATTAGGGAAATCATCAATTCAATCAAATCAATTCACTTAATAAGTATTAGATACAAAAAAATTCAATAGTCAACCACCATGTACGGGGGCGATGAAGTTTCCGCGATCGTCATGGACGTCGGAACACACTCCGTTAAAGCAGGATACGCGGGACAGGACACGCCGAGCGCGGTGTTTTCATCCGTGAGTGCTGTTGTTATGTATTGTTTCTTTTTTCTTCTCTTTCGTCTTTTGCGTCGTGTTGTTGCCGCCTTTCCTCGATCGAGAACTCTTTGTCGTTTATGCTTGAATACTCACGTTAAAATCTGTTTCTTTCTCGATGGTTTCGTGCGTACGTACAGTCTGTCGGACGAGGCACCGGGCAACTGGGCGGTCCATCGAAGGATTCCGACGCGGAAATGAAAGACGCGGACGACCCGCACGATATGAAACCGAAATCGATCCAAAACACAAACATATTTCGAAAGTCTCCTCAAGACAAGGATTTTTTCGTCGTAGACTCGGATAACATCCGGAGAGACGACGTTGAATATTGCTCTCCGTTTAACGCGGACGGCGTGTTGGACGATTTAGACGCGTACGAGGCGATATGCGACCATGTGTTTCGAGGTAGGTTGTGCGTGCAAACGGCGGAACATCCTATTCTTTTGAGCGAGCCGGTACTGACGCCGGAGGCGAACCGGGAGAAGATCGTGGAGTTGTTGTTTGAAAAGTATAAATTGCCGGCGGTTTTTTTGGGTAAAAATCCTGTTCTCTCCTGTTTCGCGAGCGGGAAGGCGACGGGCTTGAGCGTGGATGTTGGTGGACGCGCGGCGACGACGTGCGCGGTACACGAGGGGTACGCGTTGGTGAAGAGCGTGATTCAATCGAAAGCTTTAGGCGGAGATTGCTTGACCGAAACCACTTTACGATACATGGAAGAGAAAATGAAAAACGAAGTTAAACCTAGATACGCGTTCAAGAAGAAGTTACAGACGGGTGGAAAGAACGACGGCGAGTTTAAAATTGAAAATTTATCCTTTCCGAAAACGTCCAAATCGTACAACTTGTTGAAACGACATCAGATTGCAGAGGACGCGAAAGCGAGCGTGATGCGATTATCGGACGTGCGTTTGGATTTAAAAAACAGCGAAATCAACCAAATGCCTACGGTACAGTACGAGTTGCCCGATGGGAACACCATTGAAGTTGGCGTGGAAAGGTTCATCGTTCCGGAAATTATGTTCAACCCGGCCATCGTGGACGAGCTGAAGTTGAAAGGACCGCCAGTGGTGGACGACATGCAAAACGCGATGTCGTTGCCGGCACAGGTTTTAGCGAGCATTCAAAACGCGGACGTGGACGCCAGAAAGGATTTGTTTGGCAACGTCATCTTAACCGGTGGTGGAACCATGTTTGTCAATTGCAAAGAGCGATTGGAAAGCGCGATTTTCGACCACGCGCCGCAAAATGTCAAGACGAAAGTCACCGCGAGTCAAAACGCAGTCGAACGACGATTCGCGACGTGGATTGGTGGGAGTATTTTAGCCTCGCTGGGGTCTTTTCAGCAAATGTGGATGTCCAAGGCGGAATACGATGAATACGGTGTATCGCACATTCACAAAAAGTGCCCTTAAAAAACGGAATGTAATATCTGAAGAAACTATAAAATTTTCATCTACTAAAGTACAATGTTCTTCTTCTATTCGTGCGTGTTTCTCTCGCTACTATGTGTGTTGTTTGTTTTTCGTATGTTTATCTCTCTTTCTTGCGACAATGATACTCTCTCTCTCTCTCTCACGCGCGCGAATATTATTTTGCGAATCGATACAGTATTATATTCCATTTTACGCCGCAGTCAATTTCCTCTTCTTGTTCATCATCTTATTCATCTCGTCTGCTCTCATCTTCTTCTTCAATCCGTCCAATAAAGCTCTGAACTCCTTCTCCTCCACCCCATTCGCCTCATCTGTTTCGATTTCCAACTGTTTCATCAAATCTTTCTCCTTCACGCTGCTCCCTTCGACTATAGTCGCCGCGATATCGCGAAACGCGCGCTTGCGTTTCAACCACGTCTCACAATGCGTCACGAATTTCTTTTCCGTTTCCTTTTGCGCTTTCATGGCTTCTTTTAGCGCGTCCTTTTCGCCTCCTCCTCTTTCTTCATCTTTTTTCTGTTGTTGCGCCATCAACTTCTCCTTCAACGGTTTCACCTTGTTCATAATCTCTCCGTTCTCTTTCGTTTTTTTCGTCGTTTCCTCTCGAATTTCCTTCACTGAAATCTGATTCTTATGCGTCTGCAACTCTCGCATCTTCCTCTGAATCTCTTGCTTCTTCGCCATAACTTGCTCCGTTTTCGTTTTCACCTCCAATTCCAACGCGTGCACCTCTTCTTTTCCCAAAACATCCTCCGGTTGCAACGCGTAATACAGTTTTGATTTCCCACTCTCTTTAAACGATAATTTCTTCTCCTCGACCAAATTATCTAAATACCTCTGCGCGGTGGCTTTTTTCACGCCTTCTTTTTGCAACGCGTCCGCGAGGTTGGTCGCGTTGAACGGACGGTTCTGTTGCGTGCAATATAAAAGGACTAAATCCTTCGACATTTTTGTTGTATCTCTGTTGTTGTTGTTGTTGTTGTTGTTGTTGTTGTGTGTAAATATATGAGAGAACAAGAATTTTGAATTTTCTTTGATGTTGTTGTGGGAAAATGGATCCCGGACCATCGATATTTAGTGTCTCAATGCGAAGAGAAAAAAAAATGGAGCGGCGTCGAAAAGTTTTCATCATCATCATCATCGGATCTTCGTTTAAAAACGCTAAAAACGAGCCCGGTTGACATTCAATTTAGCTCAATTCGCGAAGAGGAGGATATTTCTTACGAGAATCTGACGTTGTATCGATCGTGACTCGTTCGCACGCGGAAGAAAAAAGGAGGATTTCGCGTCTTTTTTTTAATTCGCGCATAACGAAAAACACCAGCTTTAAATTCTTCTCAAAAGTTTTACCCTCGATTGAAGAAGAAAGTCTTTGATATACACGCTGAATACAAAGAGCGCGAGATTTAATATAAACAGAGAGAAAGAGAGAAGATGGGCACCATCAACCAAGTCATCGAGAGAGGATGCACCATGCTCGTCCATTTCGACAAGTCTGCGTCATCGAAAGAAATCAAAGAGTCACTAGAAACCGGATCGAACGAAGAAAAGGCGGACGCGATGAAGAAAGTCATCTCGTTGTTAATGAACGGCGAACACTTACCGCAGATTTTCATCACCATCGTTCGATACGTTTTACCGAGCGAGGATCACTTGGTGCAAAAGTTGTTGCTGTTGTACATGGAGATCATTGAAAAGACGGACAGCGAAGGAAAATTGCTTCCGGAAATGATCTTGATTTGCCAAAACTTGAGGAACAATTTGCAGCACCCGAACGAGTTTATTCGAGGGTCGACGTTGCGATTTTTGTGTCGATTGAACGATCCAGAGTTGATTGAGCCGTTGATTCCGTCTATCGTGCAAAACTTAGAGCATAGGCATCCGTACGTGCGAAGGAACGCGGTGATGGCTATTCATAAGATTTACACCGAAACGCCCAGAGGCGAGATTATGATTCAAGACGCGCCGGAGATTGTCGAGCAGTTGTTGAATGGTGGAGAGTCAGATTTGAGTACGCGACGTAACGCGTTTTTGATGTTGTATCATTCGGATCAAGATCGCGCGGTGCAATATTTAATGGCCAATTTGGAATCTGTCGCTAACTGGGGCGATATCCTACAAACAGTCGTTTTGGATTTGGTTAGAAAGGTGTGTCGAACAGATCCGTCGCAAAAAGGGAAGTACATTAAGATTATTTTGATGTTGCTGCAAACCAACAACACTTCTGTGATTTACGAGTGTGCGAATACGTTGGTTGCGTTGAGTAACGCGCCGACTGCGATTAAGGCGGCGGCGAATTGCTATTGCCAACTTATCGTCTCGCAAGGCGACAACAACGTCAAGTTGATCGTGTTGGATCGATTGGCGGATCTGAAAAAGAATCACAGAGAAGTGATGCAAGATATGGTTATGGATATTTTGAGAGCGGTGGCATCTCCGTCCGTGGATATTCGTCGAAAGACGTTGGATATTGTTTTGGATTTGATCAACTCGAGGAACATCGAGGAGGTGGTTACCGCGTTGAAGAAGGAAATTATCAAATCGCAAAGCGATACCGGTTTAGGTGCGAGCGAGAAGAACGCGGAATATCGACAAATGCTGGTACAGAGCGTTCACGCGTGCGCGGTGAAATTCCCGGACGTTGCCGGTTCTGTCGTGCACATGTTGATGGACTTTTTGGGCGATCCGAACACGGCGTCAGCGTTGGATGTGATTATGTTCATTCGAGAAATCGCGCAAACGAATAGCGGTATGCGCGCATCGATTTTGCAGAGATTGTTAGATTCTTTCTACTCGATTCGATCGAGTCGAGTGTGTGCGACGGCGTTGTGGATTATTGGCGAGTACTCCGAAACGAGAGAACAAGTCGAAGAGGCGTTGGCGACGTTGAAATCGAGTTTAGGCGAAACGCCATTCTTTGAACCGCCCTCGGACGAACGATTCGTGGATGATGCGGAGGAAGAGAAGGAAGTGTACGAGTCTGGATCGAAGCGACCGATAGTTTTAGCCGACGGTACGTACGCCACGCAAACGGCTGTTCAAACCTCCGGAGGAGGCCCTTCGACGCCAAACTTGAGAGCGTTGCTTTTATCCGGCGACTTTTTCTTGGCTGCCATTTGTGGCGGTACGTTGACCAAGCTCGGTTTGAGGTACATGAAGAGCAACACGTTTTCGGAAGAGGAAAAGAACCGAACGCAAGCGGAGGTTATGTTGTACATTGTCGCCATCTTGCGCTTGGGGAAATCTCACGTCGTCGCCCACGAGATGGATTACGACTCGACCGAGCGTTTGACGCAGTGCTTCGCGGCGATAGAGTCTCCGGAATCCGAAACCACACGAGTCTGGCTGGAAAACTGCCGAGAATCTTTCTCGTTAATGATCAGCGAAAAACTCGAAAACGACGCGAAAGAACGAGAGAAGAAGGAAGAAAAGCCAAAATCTCAAGCGGATGATTTGATTGACTTCTATCACTTGAAATCAAGAAAAGGTTTATCGCAAGTCGAATTGGAAGATGCCGTGGCGACTGATTTACGCCGAGCGACTGGGTTTAACGACCCAGACGCGGCCTCAAACGCTAGAGATTCCAAGTTGAACAGAGTCTTGCAGTTGACAGGCTTTTCCGATCCGGTGTACGCCGAGTCCTACGTCACTGTTCACCAATACGATATCGTCATGGACGTCACCGCGACGAACAGAACGAACGAAGTCTTACAAAACGTGTGCTTAGAGCTCGCGACCATGGGTGACTTAAAACTTGTGGAAAGACCGCAAAACTATACCTTAGCCCCGGGAGAATCGAAACACATTCGCGCGAATATTAAAGTTTCGTCCACGGAAACTGGCGTCATTTTTGGCAACATTGTCTATGAATCCAGAAACGAGGATCGCAACGTCGTCGTCTTAAACGACATCCACATCGATATCATGGATTACATCTCCCCGGCATCGTGCGCGGACATTGCGTTTAGAAACATGTGGGCCGAATTTGAATGGGAAAATAAAGTCGCCGTGAACACGAAGTTTACGGATGTGAAAGAATACCTGGACCACGTGGTGAAGAGTACAAACATGAGGTGCTTGACTCCCGAGTCGGCGTTGGACGGCGAGTGCGGATTTTTAGCCGCGAACTTGTACGCAAAGAGCGTCTTCGGTGAAGATGCTTTGGTGAACGTCTCTGTAGAAAAAGATAAAGATGGAAAACTTGGCGGATACATTCGTATCCGATCCAAGACGCAAGGCATTGCGTTGAGTTTAGGTGATAAAATTACTTTAAAGCAAAGAGGGCCGGAGAAGTAATTTTGATAATAAGAGTATGAAGAGATTAATATAAGACTAAGGAATGGATTGGCTTTTAAATATATACATATAACGTAAACATAATCACAAACACATGTATAACGCGTCGTCTTTGATTATTGACTGTATACGTCTTTTTTTTCTAATGACATCGTGACTACCAGGTAAACTAAAAAGAAACTACTACGTTAGAAATACACACGCTTTTAAGCTTTGTACGTCCCTCCGGTAATTTTTACATCGCCTTCCAACTCGGGCACGCCTGAATTCCGCGATAAAAACTCTGGAAAAACTTCCTGACACTCCCCTACGCACGCGGGCGCAAATCTGACGTACCCACACACGCGTTCGTAACAAAACTGCACGAATCCCCAGAGTTGATCGAACTGCGCGTCTCTCGCTTTCGACAACTTTTCCAGAGATTTCGGATTCGTCTTCATCACATTCCTCTTCCCGTCATCCTGTTCTCGCTCGAATTTCACTGATTGCGCGTCCAACACCGGGATATTCGACACCCAATTGTCCGCCAAATTCCTCCCAAACACTCTCGACCGTTCCAACTTATCTAAACTATCGTTCACGTACGTCTTTTCTTTCTCCGAGTTGACGTACACCGCCGGTTTATATTGCTCGCCGACTTCCGAGTATTGCCCTTTACTCGCATTTTTCGGGTCGAAATGTTTAAAATACACTCTCATGATGCGCTCAAACGGAACTTTCTCGTCATCGTAGGTGACTTTCACGCACTGTTTCCCATCGCACGTTCCAACGTCCACGAGCGAAACGCCCGCGTACGTCAAGTCTTGATACTCTCTTTCCAAAAAGGAGTAGTTCCCAGCGGCGAGATAGTTTGTTATTTGGCCCGCTTCCGCCGGTTCGACAGCAAAATTCATCATCAGCAGCATAGCCATCATCGTTGTCATCGTCGTCGTTGTCGCGAGAGTGGTGGTGGTGATATTTGCACACGTATCATCACTATCAGATGAGGATAATGCGCGCGAGGATGCAAATCTTTTTTGTCGTCTTCTTCTTTTCCTAGGTATCGTCGTCATCGACACCGACGACGTAAACGACGAAGACGAAGAAGAAGAAAAGGACGAGCACATCTGTCTCGAACGTGGATGATGATAACACCGATGATACCGTGTTGTTCCTGTTGTACTACTACTACTGCTACTACTCGTGGTTGTACGAGCGATACTCATCACAAAAGTCATTTTCATCATCGTCGTCATCAATCAGTATATCCAATAATATAATAAAAGTGATGAATGAAGAATTGAGAGAAGAATGAAATTCACAATTTGATCAAATTTTTTCATTTTTTTTCGCTTTTTGCAAAAAAAGAAGAACAACAAAAGAAAAGATTTGAGAGACACAAAAATGCCTTCAACAACCACCACCTTCTTCTTCTCTTTTGCACGGTCGCTTTTGCCTCTTTCTTACTCTCGTCGTCGTTTACGTCGAGAAGCATCGATGGGTTCTCCTTCTCTTTCTTTTGTATCGAGCGAGAAGAATACTTCTTACGCTTCTTTTTCTTCTTCTTCTTCTTCTTCTGGAGCAGCGACGAGAGGAAGACGAAAGAGTCGATTTCGAGTGACGACGACGGCGGTGACCAATACTAATAACAATAATAACAACGACAGAGAAGAAGGAGAAGAAGAAGAAGAAGAAGGAGAAGAAGCAACGACAATAACAACAACAACGACGACGACGACACCTTCACCTTTTATTATTAAAAAAATCGAACGGAAGCAAAGAGGCGCGTGTTACGGGTGCGGCGTGAAAATCCAAACGGTTTCACCGTCCGCCGTCGGTTTCGTCTCCGAACTCGACTACGAGACGAAGAAGAAAAATAAGCAGTTGGATTTACTTCTGTGCCTGAGATGCTCGAATTTATCGAACGGGCAAATGATTAACGCAGTCGTTGGCCAAGGTGGACAGAAAATCGAGACCGGGTTAATCACTCCGGAAGAGTTGAGAGAGACTTTGAAAGATATTCGCGGGAAGAAGGCGCTGGTGGTGAAGATTGTCGATTTGACTGATTTTCACGGGTCGTTTCTCCCGAAGATACGAGATTTAGTCGGGAGTAATCCGATTTTGTTAGTCGTGACGAAGTGCGACGTTATTGGGAAAGGGTTCGCAATGGAAAACAACGAGAGTTTAATCGAGTACGTGATCGAAGAATGCGCGAAGAAAAAGTTGACTCTGGCGGGAGATCCGATTTTCGTCGCCGCGAGGAAGCCGGGATCCTCGAGAAGTAATAGCAGTGTTGGTAACGATACTACTGCACCGGGAACGAGAGGAATACGGGGAGAGGATTTGAACGGGATGAGAGCGGCCGTGTTGACGACTATTCGCGAACGACGAGGGAGAGACGTGTACGTGGTTGGATCCGCGAATGTGGGAAAATCGACGTTCGTGAGAGAATTCACGAAGGTGTTGAGGACGGAAATGGGAAATTATTTCGCGCCGTCGAAGAGGTTACCGACGGCGAGTTCTATGCCGGGAACAACTTTAGGTGTCATTCCAATCAAAGCGTTCGAAGATAAGAAGAGTTTATACGACACGCCGGGTGTGTTTTTACACCACAGAGTGAATTCGTTATTAAACGGGGAGCAAATGAAGTCGCTGAAATTAGGCGGCGATTTGAAAGTGTATCGAGCGCCGGTGTCGCAACAAGACGGCAGCAGCAGTACTAGCAACGTTAATAGCAGCAACAACAATAGTGAAAAGTTGAAGAATGTTTCGTTTGATTGGAACGGGTTGGTTCGATTAGATATCCTCGACGCTCCGGAAACGGACGATTTGAACACGGTGAACGTTTCGTTTTACGGACCGAAGAAGATGCGCATATTTAAGTCTACGATTGACGACATGCAAAAACACGCCGATGGTGGAGACAAAACGTGCTTATTTGATGAAAGTGCGCCCACTCGAGAGTTTTACCAATCGCTTCCAAGCTTGCGCGTTTCCAGAGAGGTGGAGATTAGTCTAGACGATTACAAAGGAAAAGATCTTTCGATTTCTGGTTTGGGCGGATGGATCCGCGTCGTTCGCGAAAGAAATCACACCAAATATACAAACTCGCCTGGTGCAAAAGGAAGCATCACCGTGCGTGTTTGGTCGTTACCTGGTGTGGAGGTGTTTGTTCGAGACGTCATGCCGATTTGATTAAAGCGAACTTTTTTATTTGCATACAAAGTTTGATGCTCCGATGCAGTATGAATTGACAGCGACTTGAGGAGGAGTTTTCTCGAAAAAATAATTAAAAAAAGCGTCAGTTACAACTACTAGTACAGACATGGAATCAACTCCAGTCGTCGACGACGACGACGACTACAACGAAGGCGAAGACGTGAAGCTCACGGCGAAAGAGTATCTCGACCTCATCAAGTTCCACAACGATCCCAAAGGTCCTCTCAAATATACGTTCGTCGATGAAGATCCCTTAACGGGCGAAGACGTAATTTCCGAAGGAGAAACTGAAAACTTAGACGTAAAAAAGTGTACGAATGGAAGTTTAGACTTTGACGACGTCCCCGAAGCCACTCCAGAACAGAAGAAGAATAACGGTTGGACGAAGAACTGGCCAACCGTGTGGCGTTCGCACGAGGAAGATCTAAAGAATTTCAAACCTGAAGAGAGAGAGCAATGGAGGATGAAAGAGATGGAAGGCGAAAACGACCGCGTGCAGTGGTTCGATCTCACCGGCGGAAAGCGAGTGATGGAGGCGAAACAGAGAGCGAGGATCGAGAGTTGCCGTCACGACACGAAGAATTTGAAGATTTGGAGAAAAGAGGCGCGAGAGGAGATTGCTCTCATGCAACGTCTTCGCAAAGAGCACGGGCTCGTCGATGACGACGGAGAAGAAGGGAACATGGGCCCGAGAGAAACGGTGGCGCCGGCGGCGGCGCCGACTGCATTTCTTCGATACGATATCGACGAAGAGAAGATCAACATTCCTTTACTAGGCTTGGGTACTTGGAAATCGAATCCTGGTGAAGTGCGTAAAGCTGTCGAAGTCGCTTTGAAGTGCGGTTATCGACACATCGATTGCGCTTCCATATACAAAAACGAGGATGAAGTCGGCGACGCGCTCGAACACGTTTTCAAGACAACAACGTTGGTCCGCGAAGACGTTTTCATTACCTCCAAAGTCTGGAACGACATGCATAAATACGAGCAAGTGTTACCAGCGGTTCAACAAACGCTTCGCGAGTTGAAATCTGATTATCTCGATCTCTATTTGATTCACTGGCCGGTTACCGATTCGAACACGCGATATATCGATCCTCCGATTGAAGTCACGTGGCGCGCGATGGAACGACTCGTGGATATCGGCGCAGTCCGTGCAATCGGTGTTTCAAACTTTTCCGTCAAGAAGTTGAAGCACATTTTGAGCTTTTGCAAGATCAAACCGGCAGTGTGTCAGGTAGAGATTCACCCGTATTGGCGCCAAGCGGAAATTATTGAGTTTTGCGAACAGAACAAAATTCACGTCACGGCGTATTCGCCGTTGGGGAGTCCGGACTCCGCATCGGTTTTGGGGAGAAGTGGACCAAACTTGATGGACGACGCGGCGGTAAAAGAAGTCGCATCGTCGGACGAGGCGAACAAAAATATCGGGCAAGTTCTCGTTCGTTGGGCGTTACAAACTCGACCGAAAAGCTCAGTATTGGTGAAATCAATCAATCCGGAGAGAATCAAGTCGAATTTAGACGTGTTCGATTGGCAGCTCTCAAATGAGTCCATCGCGACGCTTTCGAGTTTACCGACGCAGAAACGAATGGTGGACGGTTCTTTTTTCAAATTAGAATACGATTTGTGGGACGAAAGAGTCGACGAGAAATCGTCCTACGGCGGTGCCATGCCTTCGGAAACATTCGTCACGGCGGAAACGTTCGACAGAGACGGGAGTAAAAGCAGTAAGTTACACCCAGGATTCGTCAAAAGCGCAGCAGTAGCTGGGAGAAGGAAGTCTGCGGGGGTGCCGTCTACGATCAAAGAAAATTTGAACAACGATTCCTCTTCCTCCGACGACGATATCGAAGATCCACGAAAGGCTTTACGTCAATTGAAAAATCTCTCGACGCGAGGCCAAGCTGCGTTGCGCTAACTCTTCTTCTTCAAATACACTACTACTTTTACACTAACACTAACGCTATGTTCATATCTTCTTTCGCATCAGCAAATCTCGTCGCAAAAAGTTTGAACTGCGTTCCTCGTACCCTATATTTTCGTATAATCGAATGACGCCAACTTTTCTGGTCGATACGTGTAAGTAAACTTCTTCGCGACCCATCTCTTTACACAAACTCTCTCCGCATAACATCAACTTTTCGCCCAATCCTCTTCCTCTCCATCTCGTGTCGATGACTAAATCTGATATGTACCCGCCGTCGTCGGTGAATTGCAACGCTCTGTCAAAGTCGTCTCTTCTGGTTTCTGGCGTGTTGGAGACGCCCACCACTCCGACACATTTTTTACTCTTTTCTTCTTCTTCTTCGTCGTCTTTTACCAAGACGATGTACGCTCCTCGTGGGAACGCGTTTATGCTTTTCTCTATGTATTTCTTCAGCTTGCTTTCTTCCGTGGGAAACCCCGCTAATTTACTTCGCATCAATAAAGATGCGACTGCGGGGATGTCGTCCACGTCACACGCCCGACACGTGTACTTGACCCCGTCGTTCGTCGTGAACGTTTTCTTCCACTCTTTTCGAGAAGGTACTATCGTCGGGTAGGGGAGTGCGTCTGTGAATGGATTTGATGATTGTGGTGAAGCCCTTGCGCGTGCTTCTGCTTTTGTTGTTCTTCTTCTGTTACATTTTTGGCGATAGTAATGAACACATGATTTCGCTCCTTCGAAATGAGCCGTCTGCCTATCTCTGTGGTGGCACACCACCAACAGTCGTCGCGTTGGTAAAGTTTTTGCATTCATTTAGTATCTCAGAGAGTTTTTGAGGTGTTTGTTGAAGTTCTTTTGAAGAAAAAAGTTAAATTGAAATTGACAAAAATCACCTAATCGAGCCTCCTTCTCTGATGGACTCTACCGAACACGGACCAGCGGTCGTTTGGAACGGGACGTTTTTATACGTGGCAATTCCATCTTTATTCACCAGAAAATCCGGTTGCACAGCTTCGAACACCTTCTTCTTCGGGTTTAACTTCTCGTCTGGGTCGTTTTCGTAGCCGTCGAAAGTAACGCGTTCACCGATGGCAGCGCCTTTCGGCGGGGTGACAATTTCAACTTTGTTGCTATCGTTCGGATCGGTGGCGCATAAAACCATGGCTTCCGACTCTACACCGCGCATTTTCGTTGGTTTCATGTTCGCGACGAGAACGACACGAGCGTTGAGCATTTTATCAATCGGAATGTGTTTTACCAATCCCGAACAGACTTGCAAGGGTTTGTCGCCGTTGATGTTGATGTTTTCCACGTAAAGCGTATCCGCGTCAGGGTGATTCCAAACTTTCGTGATTTCACCAACGACTAAATCTAATCGCGTGACGTCAATTTTCGTATTCTCCTCGCCTTTCTTCTTCTTCGCCAATTTGGCGGCTTTTTCTTCCTTGCTCGATTGTGCCTTCTTGAAGAGTTCTGCGGTGTCAATCTCGTGTTTTTGAAAGAGCACTTCGCCGACGGCGACTTGGGTCCCAGGTTTCACATTCTCGCCGAATGGTTTGAGCTCCCAGAGTTTGTGGACCTTCGAGGCGTCCATCCCGAGTTTCTTAAATATGTCTTCACACGCGGTCGGTATGTACGGTTGTAAAAACAACGCTGTGATGTACACAGCCTCTAAAGTCGTGCGAATGATCACGTCTCTGCGATGTTTCGTTTCCTCGCCTTTTAATTTCCACGGTTCTGCATCGGTGATGTATTTATTTGCAGCTTTCGCCGAGTTGATGGCTAATTCGCAGGCTTGTTGTAACTGGAACGATTCCATCGCGCGTTCCGTTTTCAATCTCAACAGGCCGACGTCGATTACTTTTTCAAAGATTGGAACATCTGGGACACGACCTTCGCAATTCTTCGAGCACAAATGCGTCGCTCTGTGAACTAAATTTCCGAGCGTATCCGCTAAATCCGCGTTGTGAATCAAGGTCATAGATTCTTCGCTAAATGGAATATCGGACCCGTAAATGCCGTTTCGCATGAGTGCGTATCGAAACGTATCCGGAGAACACCTTTTCAAAACATCCAACGGATCAACGACGTTCCCGATAGATTTGGACATTTTCTGTCCATCCGCTGCGGTGACAAAGCCGTGCGCGAACACAGCTTTCGGCAAGGCGATGTTGCAACTCATCAACATGCACGGCCAAATGACGCAGTGGAACCAGATGATATCTTTCCCGATGATGTGTACATTCGCCGGCCAAAACTTCGAGTAGTTTTCTCCGTTCGGAAAATCACAACCGGTCAAATAGTTTGTCAAAGCATCGAACCAAACGTACAAGACGTGTTTGCTATTTCCAGGCACGGGAATCCCCCAATCGAACGTCGTTCGCGAGACGCTCAGATCTCTCAACTCGTCGTTTTTCAATCGGTATAAAATTTCTCCTTTGCGTCCTTCAGGCTGAATAAACTCTGGGTGGTTTTCAATGTGTTCAATCAATCGCGCTTGATATTTCGATTGGCGAAAAAAGAACGACTCCTCTTCCATTTGCTTCAAAGGTTTGCCCGAAACTGGGTCTTTGTAATCCATTTCTTTCGCTTCGGTTTCAGTCACGAACGTTTCTTCGCGAACGTTGTACCACCCCGAGTACGTGTCTAAATAAATATCGCCATTCTTTTCGCTTCTCTCAAAGAGTTCTCGACAGCACTGTTTGTGCTTCTCTGAGGTTGTTCTGTTGTAGACATCGTTTTCAATTCGTAACGTTTTGTTTAAATCTTGAAACATTTTCACGTGTTTATCGCACAATTCAATCGGTTTGCACTCAACGGCAGCCGCGGCGTCGGAAATCTTTTGCCCGTGCTCATCCGCACCAGTTTGGAACAACGTCGGTCGACCGTACGCGCGGTGGTATCTCGCGATGACATCCGCACTTAAACCTTCATACGCGTGTCCCATGTGCGGGGCGCCATTCGCGTAATTGATTGCCGTCGTGAGCGAAAACGCATCTTTTGATGGATCCGCGGGAGGATTATACGCGTTTTTCAAATCTGAGACGTTTTGCGCCTCTTGCGCGGCGAACAGAAACGCGGACGATGGAGTCGTCTTCGCTTTTTCCATCGCGTTTTGCACAGAAGAGCTTTTCAAAAAGGCGTTGAACCAAGTCTCGATGCTTTTAAACTGTTTCGTTAAGGACGCGTCCGAAGAAGTCTTTCCAAACATCTCCGCGCCGTTTGCGAAGACTGGATACACGCTCGAGAAGAACGCTATTTCACTATTGGTCGGTTGAGTCGACGCGGACGAAGAGAAAATACCCGGGACGGTATCTTTCAATTTTTTCTCGTTCTTTGATATGTACTGCATCAGTGTATCTAAACTCTTTTCCGCGCAGCACGTACCCACAGTCAAACCGAGCTCGCGTTCGTCCAAGTCTCTAAAGTTGATGAAAGAAGCATCATCACCGTCTCGAACACACAGCAACGCGCTGTTCATGGACGTGCCTTTTACAACCTCTCCGGATGAAGAACAGAGAGCGATAAATAACGTCGCGGATGCGCTGGTGGTCTTTTGCAACACCGCTCCCGTATTCTTGTTCTTGTTGTTCTTATTCGAAGAAGAAGAAGAAGAAGAGTGGTCCGAACAACTGGCGGCTTTCCACGGGTCGAACTCGATTGCTGTTTTGTTTCCATTGACTTCCGCGGCGATGTACACGCGCAGAGGTTTCGAGTCCCCGGCTCGGTAGATTAACTTTAACGAAGTGCTGTTGTTATTGTTGTTGCTCATTAAATATTTGTACGCGCGCGTTTAAAGGTGTGATTAAGTATACGATGTGAGGGTGAACGTCTGAACTTTTAACGCGTGTTTTGAGGTTTTTCTCGTACGAGTGAAAAAAAGTGAAAAAATCTATTCTTTTTCTATTTCAACATCATCATCAACATCATCATCTTCATCATCATCATCATCATCATCATCATCGATTGCCGGCGAGGCGGAGGAGGATGACTTCATGCTCTCGCAAAAGCTGAAACGAGATTTCACGTCTTCCTCACTCATGACACCAAAGTACTCGATAACTGTGTTGTTGTTGTTGTTGTTGTTGTTGTT
>ENA-UOXV01002646-UOXV01002646.1-marine-metagenome-genome-assembly--contig:-NODE-2646-length-23135-cov-6.693631_pt1 | contig 23135 bp, 23 predicted proteins | sample MGYA00238165_ERZ766961 | MGnify/ENA primary metagenome ERZ766961 (study PRJEB28924, sample SAMN03173240) | marine metagenome | biome: Marine; feature: Water; material: Subsurface seawater | place: North...
GGTGGAACTGTAGACACAGGCGATGCCTTGGGCTCTGAGGGCGGCGCCGTGGATGCCCCCAGCAGGCGGATCTCTCGGTCGTCGAGCCCGCCTCGGGACCAGGGAATCGGCGATAACTCGCTACCGGCCCGCCTCGGGACCAGGGACTTCACGGGAACGAAGACGAAGCACTGGGCTGCGCCCTATGCCTCCTCACTACTACCGCGATCTCGCGCACGGGCCCGGTGCGGGGTCGGGGATTTTGCCCCTGCTCCCACCGCCCGCGTGCTCGCGTCCCGTTAGTGGTGTGGGCCTGGGACTTTTTAGTATGCGGGGGTTTTTCGGTCTCCCGGCCCCTGCTCTGAACTGTTTTTCACTCCGCGATTTGCGACTGTTTGTCAGTAAACTGCTGGCCGGTCTGCATGAGAGCCCAAACATCTGATGTGAAGGTGGCGCGTCGGTGCGAATCAGTGGTGTAGAGTCACACAATTCTTCAACTCTCAGCGTGCACCTAAAATGACCAAGAAGGCACTAGCATGCTCCGCACCTTCCTAAGTACATCTACTTCGGCACTTGGACCTGCAAGACCGGGGACATGTTTACGCTGTTAGAAGCTAGCGCGTGGAGACTGACCAAGTCACGAAACAACGAAGCACACGGGGCGAGAACATTTTGCAGAACCGGAAGGGGCAGAACCGGGACCCAGGACTCCCCAGTGTAGTCTTTCCCGAGAACGTGCCGCTGGACCTTTTTCTGAAACCTTTCCGCAGCATCCGAGCGACCCGCAATGCTTCTGCGCGTCGGGAGCACCTTCGGGATGAGGCAGCGGGCAGAGCTGCGCTCCCCGTGGTTTTCGTAGTAGTTGATAGGTGCCAGAGCGACTTGGTGTGCCTGGCCGTCGCGGGGCTTGAACACCGCTAGCAGCTGATCGCGAAGCTGCTCAAGCTGCTCTTCAAGTCGCTCGAGATCCGAGCTTTTCTTTGCAAGCGTTTTCTCCTGCGTCGCAAGCTTTTTCTCGAGCTGCTCGCGCGTCTCTGCGACATCCGCATTGCCCTGTGCACGTCGTCATCTTTCAGAACCATATCAGGCCTTCTCAACCGGCTGCGCCTTGGCATCACCAGTGACTTCAAAACGGGAGAGCGCAAATCACGACCTTGTGAGATTCAGGGGCGAGTTTGTTGATTTCTTTCTTCAGCTCCTTGATCTTGGTCTCGAGCGGCGCAACAGAGCTTTTGAGTTTGGTTATCTGCAAGCGCGATACTGTCACCTTTGGGGCGCAAAAAAGCGCGATGTGATATTATGCAGCAACCATCTACACTTGAGTTTTATCTTTATCTGAATCAGGACTGCTCGACAGAGAGGCAGCGTAGATTCCAGCTGAAGGGAGGCAAGAGCATCTCGCCACCTGGGCAGGGCTTGCAGGGGCGCCGGTCACAAACCTTGCTCTCATGCTCAGAAACCGATTTGACGGTTTCATGTCGGAAGAGTATGCCGTCCTTCTCGATGAGGAAGGGCTCCTCTTTGCCTGCAGCGGCCAGCACCGGTCAAACTCGTGGAAATATCTCTCAGTGACCGATGACAAGGACTCTCGAGTCACTTCATCTGCGCTGCATCAGCGCGGACTTGGCAAGTGTGGCGCCAGGAAATTGGTTACCGTAGAAAGATGAGACAGGACGTACAGTGACAGGCGCCGTGTCGTGATCGAGATCCTCGCCTCCCAGAGCGAGCTTCTTGACCACGCTGCCCAGCCGCGGCGACTTCGAGGAGACTTTGACTCCGCTAGGAGGGGTAGCCTCCACCTTGCGAACAGCTCTGGCCTTGACGCGCTGCCTCTTTGAAGGCGTGTCTTGAAACACGGAGGGCACCGCACGCTTGCTGGTCGAGCTGAAAGCGCCGCGCGTAGACCGCGGAGTGTCAGCTTCGGGGGAGGTCGCCGCCGGAGACTCTGATACCGCGGCGCGGGGGCGCGTTGTCGTGCGCGCCACGACCGGAGATTCAGAAACAGAGCCTCGGGAGCGTGGAGACGAACGAACCGCCGCCGGCGACTCCGCGACCTTGTTCCGGGTGCGGACGGCCGCTGTCCGCGCCATTTTCCCAAAGGGCCGAGATCCGCCCTCACCCGAAAAGGAAGGTGCTAGATGGCTCCAAGCAATCGAGCAAAAAGCTTTACAAAAAGCAGAGATGCCGCCCTGGAGAGGTGCTGTCTCGCGGTGCACTCTCATCGTAGCTTTGCTCTGCCATTTTGGGATTGCCGGGAGTTCAAGTGAGGGATGTCCTGGTGCTTTTAGAGACGGGATTGCGACATGGCAAGCGGCGCAGTTGTTGAAGTGTCCCACGTTACGGGGTAGATCGGGCTTACCTGGCGGCATGCGCACTGGATCCGAGTGGTCAATTGCATCGCTTAAATTGCGAGGTGGTGTAGAAGATTTCGCAACCGAAGAGGGCAGCGTGGGCATCCAGCCAGAGGGCAGCACCTGGACGTTCACCGACCCTACAGCAGCTGGTCTGGATGTGAAACAGCATGCAGATACCAGGGCACAGGATGAATCGGAGGACTGGACCTTCCAAATACCAACACCGTTGCATTGGGACAGGCGCATTTTAGTCACTGGAGGCTGCGGCTTCATGGGCAGCGCGCTCGTCGATAGATTGGTGCTGCGGTACCCTACTTATCTCGTAGTTGCGCTGGACGTGTTAGACGAGTGTGCGACCCTCTTCAATCTTGAGACGGTCATCAAACGACCTAACTTCTTCTTTGTTCAAGCAGACGTCAGTTCCTGCTCCTGCCCCCGCTCCACCAGATGTGTGCGCAGTGTGCAGAGGCGGTTTCCAAGAGCTTTCTTCCCAGCCGGCTTTCCGGTCGACTAATACTTCTCTTGTCGCTGAATTCAGGTATCAGATGGAGATACAGTCTCAAGTGTGCTGGAGAGGCACAAAATCGACACCGTGCTGCATCTGGCGGCACAGACATCGGTCGACAAGTCGTTCAAGGACCCTACCCTCTTCACTGTGGTCAATGTGTTGGGCACTCAGCGGCTGCTAGAGGCGTGTCGTGCATCACGCTACCTCACGCTGTTTCTCTACTGCTCGACTGATGAGGTGTGCGGTGAAAGTTCTGATGTGCGCCTGAGCGAGAAGGCTCCTTTGCAGCCCACCAATCCGTACTCAGCATCCAAGGCAGCTGCCGAGCTTCTCGTCCGCTCCTATGCCAAGTCGTTTGCTCTTCCAATCATCGTGACTCGCTGCGTCAACGTGTACGGACCACGTCAGTTCCCTGAGAAGCTCATTCCGAAGTTTGTACTTCGACTTGCGCGTGGCCAGGCTTGCTGTATCCACGGGAGCGGCGTGGCGAGGCGCAGCTTCATTCATATCGACGACGTAGCCGCCGCGTTTGATGTTGTGATACACTCAGGCACGGCAGGGGAGGTGTACAACATCGGCTCGAACGAAACGCTCAGCATTCTTGAGGTCGCCGAGCAGATCTCAGAACTTGTGCGAAATGCGCCAGCGGATATAGAGTGGGTTCCTGACCGCCTGTACAACGACGCCGTTTACGCCCTTGACGATGGAAAGCTTCGCTCACTCGGCTGGCGCTGCACCGTCAATTGGAAACTCGGGCTTGAGCGCACCGTGCGCTGGTATCTATCGTATGCGGCAGACCTTGATCCGGGTGACCCGGACCCGAGATCACACACCGCGCCGTACTGGGATAGCAGCGCTGTCGGCCGGGCGCTACAGCCGCATTCCGCGCTAGACGGCTTTGGTCAGGCGTCAGGCTCCCGCGCAGCCTCAGTCAAAAAGTCCGAAGTCCCACGGGGAGAATAGCTGCGCAAATTATGGCTGATTGTTCGATGCATATTCTTTATCAACCTGCTGTTGGAATACAACTACGCGCGTATGCATGGCAGCCATGCATGGCAATGACATGAAGAACGCGCCGCGTGTGCAAGAATTCCGCACCAAGCCACGGACACCTTGTGGCGAGCGGGCTCAGTCCTCGTAGACGGCGGCGACCTGGACCAGAAAGCGCGGGCGCGCCTGCGTGTGGTCGAAGAGCACGTACTGATTGAACTCAGCCGGGCTGCCCTCCTCCCCGTGCGCGCGCCGCGGCGGCCCCACGACGCAGCGCGGGGAGGAATCAGTTGCAGACGCGGGGATTGTCTTGTCGAAGGGCACCAGCGCCTCGTCCGGGTTATAGCTCGAGACACCCTTGCCGAGAAGCGAGTGACAGCCGTGCGGAGCACGCCGCATTCCCGTGGCTCGCACAGCCTCCTTCACCGTCCCCAGGGCGGCCTCGCATAGCAACAACAGGCCCTGAGGTTTTCCTGCGCGAAGTCCCGCCCCTCCTTTCAGCACCGCGCCGGATCCGCGAGAAACCGCAAACCAAGTAACAAGTAAGTGTGAGTCAAGAATGACAGGGTTTGTTACCAGCTGTCAGGGCACAAGCTCGGGCGGCCTCGGAGACGCAGTCATGCAGATACACCCCCTTTCCGAACACGTAGCCCGCGGAGGGAGCCTCATGGAGCGGAACGTGCAGGCCCTGCGATAGCAGGGCAGCTTGGCACGAGGTACGCCCACCCTTCCACAACATCATCTTGTTGGGAAGTCGACGGAATGGCGCATATCTCGCTTCGTCGCCAGCCCGCTTGATCTCGAAAACTCTCTCGACCTTGAGAGTGTACCCATCGTGCTGCGCTGCATGCGAACCGCTCACCATTTCTCGGATCCTGCCTGAGTCTGCGTGCATGTCCGTAAGAGGTGTGATCTGCGTGTTCAGCGAGCGATACAACGCGTCGATCTTATTGCGGCGGCGCTCACCCTCGGCCTCCGGCTGCTGCATGGCCATAACCCGCTTCCGAAGCGCCGAAGTCACACAGAGTTCGCCGAGGTCTTCGAGCTTTGCGGTCTCGGTCTGTAGCTCTTCAACCGTCTCAATGGTCTTTTCTGCGCCTTTTTCTTGAGGAATAATGGTCATCACTCGATCTCTGTGCGCACCAAGCCGCTTGACGTCATTACCAGTCTGTTTCGCGCCCTTCTGCAGGATGCCTTGGATCGAAGAAAGCTCCGCAAGTGCCTCATGGACACGATGCCGCTTCAGCTTACGCAGCGGAAGCTTGTCAAGGTCGACATCCAGGGCGCGCGCTTCATCCGAAATCGCGTGCTTGCCCAGCATTCCCATTACAAGTCCCTGCACTGTCTCGTCGAGCATGCTCTCCGCTTCCTCGGCCCCGGCGCCTTCTGCCTCCCCCTCGGAGTCAGAATCGCCCTCGCCGTCCGAGTGGTCCACCAGGGAGAACTTCCCGGGCACCGTCCGGAAGGCGAACGGTCCTGCCTCCCAAGAGTTGCGAGTCTTTTCGAAGAAGCGCTTTGCGAAGGCCGCCATGCACCCGGACGAATCGCTGTAGTCAACAACCTCACAGCCCGGCTTTTGCGCGCCAACCCGTCCCCACTGGCACACAAGATGCCACTTTTCTCCCTTCATAAGACCACCCGCCTCAACCATCTTGATCGCATAGAACTTCTCACTGTGCTCCCCGTCTGCATCCTCCAGAGTTTCGGTTTGTGTCAGATACACGTTCAACACCTGCCCGTTGCTGTCCTCGAAGAACGTGGCATCTGGCACGACGGTATCCTTAAACGAGAACGGCCGAGTTCGCGCCTCTTTGGCGTACCCGAAGCGCATCCGGAATTCCCGATCCCACTCGCTCTCCACCCGAGGCTTTTGCACTCGTCGCTTCTTCGGGCGCGGAGAACCGCCTTCCGAGTCACCGTCGCTCTCATCCCCACTTGCCGCTCGTTCCTCGGTCCTATTCTTGTCCTTGGCCTTGCTCTTTTCACCAGCGTCTTTGCCTTTGCTTGCCCCGATGTCCGGTGAGAATTCTGCAGGATTTGCAAGCACATCATCGCGCGCGGAAACCTCAAAAAAACTGTCAAACACTATTTTGGCTCCGTGCTTGCGCGCGGACTTCACGCGCGGGTCGCTGCTTCCAATACTTTCCTGCTTGCGCGACACCACAACGTGGGTGACCTTACGCGTAACAGCTTGTTGCAGTCGTCCACCATGCATTTCGATCAAATCTCGGAGCGCGTTGACGTTTTTGAGCATCTTCTTTCCAGCCGGGACTGCCACAATGTTTAAGAAAAGCCCTGAACGAACGCGCGCTGGGCCCTTCTTCCCAACCTTTTTTCTGCTTGGCGCGTCTGAGTCTGACTCAGAGCCAGATTCCGACCCAACCGACGATGCAGAATCACTCTCGCTCTCACTGCTGGCTTCTGCGGCGGCCTCGAATGCTTCCTCCCCGAGCTTGGCGTGCACACCGTCGACTTCCTCCTTGGTCACGTAATCATGAGCTTCCAACATCGCCGAAAGTGCGGGTTCTTCCATACTATTGCAGATGCCAACAATACGCCCGACCTCTTCGTTGACGAATGCCTTGTGTTCTTCAACTTTGTCTGCAAACACCTCTGCCAGGCGCTCGCGACACACGCGTTTGGTCAGAGTTTGGTCCTTTTCAAGAACCGCCTTCGAAATTATCTTGGTAAGGTGCTTCGTCATCAGCTCCTTGACAGCATCAGCAGGATCTTTCTCACCCTTGCCTATCCCGCTTTTTGCTGCCTTACTCTTGTCCGTATCCTTTTTCTTCTTCTTCTTCTCAGACCCCTTGTCACCTCGCCGGCTCGTCTCCCCGGCGTCCTTCCTTCCCTTCTTTCCGAGCTTCTCCCTTTTCTCACCACCTTTGCTCTTCCCTTTCTCCTTTTTCTTGGAACCATCCTTTTCGGAGCTTTTCTCCTTGTCAATTTGCCGTTTGGTCTTTGGCGACTCGTTCTTCTTTGCACGATTGCGAGCAAGCGCTGCGATTTGCTCCATCTCGGCGCGTTTCTGGGCCATGGTGAGGGGCGCAGCAGGCGATGTCTCACGCTCTGCAGCATCACGTTCAACACTCGCCGAGTCGCTGTCGGATCCTGTGGCATCATCGTCACGGCGCACGACCCTTCGCTTTCCGCCACCCTTGATTGGAGAGCCTTTGCCTGACACCGAGGCGGAAATGTCTCCCTCTGTGGCCTTTGAATCCTGGGAGCCACGCGTTGCACGTCGCGATACGCGCTTTCCCACAGGGCTTACTGCACCATTGTCGCCAGATTCTTCGGAGTCGACAAACGCCGCGGCCTTTCTACGGTTGGTTTCGAGCCGTACCTCCTCATCTTCCATGCTTGCATCAACTCCAGCTGCACCCTCCTGAGTTCCGTTGTTCTGCGTCTGGTTTGGTGTGTCTTCTACCTCTTCATCAGAGTCGACGATAGCTCTGATCCACCTGGAGATAGAAAGGACGTATGTCAGCCCTGCGGGAGGAATCGGTGCCACGATAAAGAGACTACGAAGTATTGACAACGGGTTGATGTACAATCAGTGATTCACACACACCTTGGCTTCCGTGCAGCGGAAGGGGCTCCCGGAGACGAGGCCAACGCAATATCTTCGGCAGGTTTCGATTCGGTCCCCTCGTTGGCGACGTCTTGATCACCGTTTTCCTCTTCCTCGGTGTCGCCGTCTGCAGGTGCGGATGACCCGGCAGCGGGCTCCACAGCTTCATCCTCCGTCTCACCACCGCCAGCTGCCGGCTCGTGGGCAAGCGGAGACACTTGATCGGGCATAGATTCCGTCTCATTCTCCACCTCCATGGCCTGGGGGGCGTCCGCGACGGATTCCTCAGTCATGGTCTGTTCCACTCCCTCCGAAGGAATGAAGCCCGTCGACCGCAATTTGGCGCGAGGAGATCCCGATTCACCCCCTTTTTCATCTTCGTTCCTCCTTTTTTCTCCGTGTTCATCCAGGATGCAGCTGAGATGAGCTGAGATCCTGTCGGAAGGGGGCGAGCATCCTCTGAACCTGGGCCTCCTCGCCTGGGAACGATCCTGCAGTCGAATGGCTAGTTTCCTGCTGTACGCTGAGCCCGAAGCAGTTTTTCATACCAAGTTCGAGAACGCCGGGACTCCAGAGCAGGTGCCCTCTGCCCCGGTGCAGCTTGTACCCTCCAGGATGGTAGGCAATACCCGCAAGGTACCTCCGACGGTTATCGATTGCACCGCCGACTTCATGGTGCTTTGTGCAGGTGGCTTTGTATGATGCGCTCAGCGAGGCCGGTACGCATGTTTTGGTCGCTGCGGTCAAGGCCTCCGGATCGCTTTTTTTGGCCACAGGGCGCCGGGGTCGCCTCGTCTGCGCAAGTAAGAATTCGATGGGCAGCGTGTACAGTGACGCGGGACATTACACGCTGCTGCGTCAGTTCCAGTCCGCTCACGGCCCCGTGTGGAAAGACGAATACACCCGTTTTGTACGTTTCCTAGAGGAAAACCACCTGTCGATAGGCTGCGAGCTGGTAACAGGCTGCCTCGGAGACCATGCCGAACACCCCGCAAAAGAGCACATCGTCGTAACAGCTGTTCTTGACCGCCGCTCGCTGGCGCCGTTCTCACCCCTAATGCTCATCCTCCTCAAGGCCTGGCGCCCTGTCCCCGAATGTTGCCTCCTGACGATAAAGGTGCTCTGATTCGTGACACCTGGTGCTCCGCAGGAGGAGTTTGGGCTCATTATTCCTGGGATGTTCTTTTTTCGCTCTCTGAAGGACTTTGAAGAAGTTTATGCCCATTTTCGATGGGATGCAGATGCAACTTATGATGCCATCACGGCTGCTCTGACGGCGCGCACGTGGCGTGCACTTCCAATGCCCTACGTTGATCTTCATTCGCAAAACGTGGAGGGCTTCGTCTTGTCATGGGTCCCATCAGACCATCTCATTGATGCTGCCGCTCGGGCTGATTCGAATGGAGCGTCGTCTGGCAACCCGCCATTCGACGTGTCCTGGCTCCGGGAGGCACTGTTTCCAAGCGGCCCTGTCGCCGCGCGTGCGGGCTGCGGCGACGGGCAGTCTGCTGCACAAGCTAAGATCGCACTGCCAACACTTGATGCACTTTTCAAGTTAGATGGGCAGGTCACTGGCTCACAGCACATGGGTCGCAGAGATTGGGAGTTGGGCCTGCAGGCACGGATCAGAGACGAGATGGCTGCGGCTCTCGGCCCCGAAGCCGTGAGCAAGGAAATGGTTGCTTTACCGCTGGAGCGCCTGAATGCCATTCTTGCAAATGCAGAGCCGGGCGATACAAGCGGAGGGCCCGGGTTTCGCGATGGTTCGGGCCAGATGGCACGCGAGTTTCTCGCACTGATGTTTGCGCTGAAAGAGACGCGGGTTCCGCACAAAATTGCAGCGTTTTGTGGGCACGGGGAGTGGGACGGCGTTGGTGCTTCCAGCGCTGAGGAAATCGCCCCTCTGGGGTCCGACCCGAATTCCCCAAGTGAGGACTTATCGGCGCGCTTCAAGAGCCAGCGAGTGGACGGACTTCGGGTACGCGTTCACAGCACAGCGCAGAGACCAAGTGTTGGGGAAGCAGGCCTCGAAGCCGCTGTGGTGGTACATGTGCTTCAGGATTCTGCGTTTAAGACCTACGAAGCGTTTCGTCGGCGGCGATCGGACCTTCCGCTGCCTCCTCTTGTGCGTGGATACACTTGGTATGTGCGTGTGGAGCCGCACGTTCCCCCGCGCAAGCCATCGCGCGCGGCGGACTGTGACGTCAAGCAGACCGGGTTGCGCCGCGATGCGGCGCTGCGTTCGATGCTCGAGGGCACACCTTGCACGGGGAGCATGTGGAAGTTCAAGCTGCTCTGCTACACGCACCGCACCTTTCTCATCCGCAACATGGGGCTCGCTCTGGCCAAGTCTGCCGACCTGTCCGCGTACCGCTCTCAGGTATCTAGCTGGCTAGACGCGTGGGGTGCCCCCATGGCGACGCGAAAGGACATGCAGCTTCTCACGGACTGGTGGGCTGCACGCATATTATCGATGGGTGAGGCTGGCCGTGCAGAGCTCGTGCGCGGGGGATACCTAGCCCCCTACCTGAGAGCCCTCACGCAGCTCCGGGCCGACGCCGCGCGCGCGAGAGGGGCGGCGAGCGTTGCATCTTCAGGCGAGGCCGGCGGGTCGGGCGTACCATTTGCTACTCTGCATTCTGCATGCGGCGCTGCGCCTGGGCTTGGTTTTGTATTCCTGGTGGTTTCGTGCCACGGGTATGCGCTGAAATGCGCGCAGCGGTTGGCGGAGGCCGGCGGCGTGCCTCTCATACCGGCAGGCGTCCTTGACGCCACCACGCTTCGCGCCCACTTGCGCGGTGCTGTTGTGTTCGCGGACGTGGCCGACGGAGCTGCTGCCACCAAGGCGCTGCATCTTGTTCATGTGACTGTCCCTCGGCACCCAGCGTTGCTCCTTGCTAGCGCTCGTATCACCCGTCACTGCAGCCGGCGAGCTGCCGCGTTCGCTCACCGCGTCGCGACCCTGTGTGGTTGCAGGCGCTCCCGTCAGGCTCAGTCGCCTCTGCAGTCGTGTTGCTGGATGTTTCACCTGAGGGAGCCGATCTTGCTCTTGCCTCGGCAGATCCGCCTGTGGAACCTGATTCCCGCCAAGGCAAGCGCGTCATGGGATTGACGCGCAGTTTCCTCAAGCGCCTCGCTGAGGCAGAGGCCAGAGGCGCTGGACCTGCCTCTGTGCAGATCGATCGTCCGCGAGACATCACATCCGTAGCGCAGTTGGCAACCTGGCTTGCTGGTGAGGCAGGAGAGACCTTGGTCTCTCAGGGCCGCCTGGCTGCCGGAGCAGCGCGTGAGTCACTTCGTCGCAACACGTCAGACCTCCACGGTTGTAGTCCGCTATACGTGCTTCTCTTCGTCGCAATGCCGGGATGGGGCAAGAACCAGCTGTGCGAGCGACTGGCGGCTCTCGACTCGGCCGAAGGGGGCGCTGTAGTGCGGCGAGCATTGGGCATCGAGCCGGGGGGACGGTTCGAGGGTGAGGGGAATGGGCCGGGACTAACGCCATCCATTGGTTGGACATCGCTTGAGGGGGACGTGCTGGGCAAAGAGGCCTTTTGGCAGCAGGCGTGCGCCGCTGTGCGAAACCCCAGCTTGGGGCTCCTGGTGCTCAATCGCAACTTCCCTCCAAACTCGTGGAAAACGCTCGATCGTCTACGCAGCGAGGCCCTGGCCATCGGGCGCCCCCTTGTTCCGATCGCACTACTTCCGCGCTGTTCCAGCCACACCGACACAGCTCATGGTTGCACCGGTGAGATCTCGGGGACAAATGCGTTCACCCTGGAGGAGCTTCTCGTTTGCCTTTCCTCAGTGCAAGGCCGCGAGGCACATCCAGCCGCTCTTGACAGCACCAGCTCTGACACCTGCAGAGTGGCAGCGCTCTTCTACTCTCTCTACGCAGTCTTCTCGCCCGAGGCTCTCTTTGGGGAGGCGTCAGCGCTCGCCCGCAGCTTTGACCCACGCGGGCGTGCAGTGTGGGTCGACTGGCTCCAGCCTGGCGTTCGCTCTCGTCTCTCCCCCGCTCTGCGGGACCTGGCTCGTCGAGTAGAGTCGGCCATTCACAGGTTATGCGCCCCACAGATACGTCAGGCCGGCAGCAATCCCAGACAACATACCTGATGTGCATTGTCTGGGTGTGCAGCACTCCTGAAGCACTTGCTGCGTTGGAGGCGGAGACACGCCAGGCTCTTGCACCAGGGAGCGCGGGCTCGCGATTTGTGGCTGCTGAGCGGATAGCACCTGACGCCCTTATCGCGCAAATACTGGCTGCGCTCGGGCGTGCAGTGAGAGGGGTGCCTGAAGAGAAGGCCGCAGGCCCGCGGCTAGTCCAGGCAGTTCTGCCGCGCGCTGCCATCTCTTGCCTTGTGAATGCGCTCCGCCCGCATGTGCCGAGTTCTGTCGCCGAGCGGTATCGGACCAAAACGCCCTTTGACCTGCTGACTGTGCTGCAGACTAGACGACCTGATGGATGTGAGCGGTGTATGCGTCCTTGACTCCTCGGCTCGTCTGCGCAGTCTAGGAGAGGCAATGGAGGTAGACAAGGAGTACCACCTGACGCTCTGGCACTGCAACGGTCAGGGGCATCCACGCCAGCTGCCGCAGTCGCTAAAAGCGGCGGAGGGCTGTAAGGTGCACATGCGGCTAGTAAGATTCGTTGCGGACTCAGTCGCAGCGGCAGTGGAGGTGGAGTTGCTTTACCAGACCAGTGGTGGCGCGAACGTCGACCAACCGCAGTGCTTTAATGCTCACCCGCACATAACGCTCTGGAGCCTCCCTGGGCACGCAAAGCACTCCAACGTACTGCTGAGCGACGTGTGTAGAACGTCGCAGGTTGGCAACTCCTCGCAGCGCGAAACCCCGTCGCCAGGGATCGGACAGAGGGACCTGGATTGCACTGGGCGCGGCGGGTCGTCAAGATTATCTCACTCTACAATTGCTTCAAGCAATACCCAGGAAGGGGCAGAGGAGCCAATCGCAAATGTCTTCAGCCTCGACCTGGCAGCGCTGGCATTGTCAAGCGACGACGAGCAAAGTGTTGGAGTACTTTGCGGGCGAGTAGAACATGTACAATGGATTTAGCGCAGCGTTTGTTATCAGAGTAAAACGTAATTTGATTACACCCATACCTTGCTAAACAAGACATCCCGAAACGTTTGTTCAAGACGGGGCAGCAATTTCTCCAGCGACCGCACGAAGCCCTTGCTTGCACGCTCCGGTACACTTCGGTCTGTCCAGCCTTTGGCTTCTTCCGATCTTGTCAGGCCTCCTAGCCCCGTAGAAGCCTCTACGTCTTCGAGCTCACCAGAGGCCTCACTTGCCACGTCAGCTTGCGACCGTCGAGCTACCTTTCGGCCCCGAGCGATAGTGCTGGAGCTTTCTGATCGGCTGTCATCGCCGGACAGAACATCGGATTTGGCCGAGGCCACTTGGGGAGCGGTGTCGCTCAACATGCGCCGACAGCGAGCAAGCACTTCGTGTCCACGCGCTGCAAAGTGTGCACGTGTGAACACTTCGAAGGGCGGGATGGGATGCCGCACTGACGTCTCCATGTGCTTGAGAACAAGTAGTAGCGTTGACTCTGAGTACTGTCGTGATTTATGGCGTCCCTCATGGGATCCAAGCTGCTTTTCGTACCCAGCCTCGTTGTAATAAGGCTGATGTGCGGACGCAAAATTATCACCAGCCACGCAAAATGCACAGGGTTATCTCATAGATTGAAAGGGAATCAAGTGAAAAGATACAACAGAAGGCAACAACAGAAAGTTGAATCGGAAAGTCATGGTGAGAAAACCTCTGGGACAAGAATGAGAGCTTGAATTGAAATCAGAACTTGCAGAAGGTTCGACTTGGCTGGATTCCACGTTTCAATGCCCTCTTGGCCCACCCATGTGCCAAGAAGACTGAGACAGACCTTGCCGTTGTTGTACAAGTTTGGGTTGAGACGATCTCCGAAGGAATGAAAAAGCACCGACGGGGGACTGTTGGGATAATCGGCAGGTAGGTGGATGTCGAAAACGAAAAGTCCGTCTTCGTATGGCGTCTTGGCAGGTCCGAGGATCACTGCACGCATCAAGTCCATGCGCTGCTCACACGCGCACACAAAAACGCCCGGGGGTAGTGACGATAGCAACAGCTTACTTTCACGTTGCGCCGCCTTTGCAAACAGCCTTGAGTCGGAGCGTGGCTGTGCACCATAGAGATGTCCGGGAAGCTCTGCAACCAGCGAGAATGACATGGTGTCATTCGAACCGTGCCCTTCCTGCATGTTGCTTTCTCGAACAGTATTTGGACCATCACTTTCAGAGGACCGCAGTCCTTGCCCTGGTGACCTCTCTGCGTGCTTTTCACCGTTCTGGATAGAGCACCGCGACAATTGATCACCTGTCCCTGCTGAGCTCCCGGTGCCAGTCACTGTCGCCTCGGCGCCGGCCCCGGTTTCTACGCCTTTCAAGCCATCGCCGTCGAAATCCGCCTGCGTGTTCGGCGTGTCCGGCAGGTGCCCAAGTGCATTACTTGTGCACCTTGCCGGTGGGAGGTCTTCAACCCGCGTATCACCATTCGACAGAGCCTCAAATACGGCATTCACAGGACCGCTGTGACTTTGGTGTGGTTCGCACACGCCGTGACGAGGAAAAGAGTGGGAAACAGTGTGATTGTCATGATCACGGTAGTCGTAGTCACGTTCAAAATCGTCGTAGTCGGAAGACTGATCGGATCCCACATCATCATCCCATGCTTCTGGATCCTCGCTACTCACGACCAAAACTTCAGACGGACGGATCCAACTGCTCGAACCCTCGACCCAATGCACGTGCAAAAGGCCGCCTTGGATCGCTAGTAGCTCTCCGACCCACTTCGCAGGAAGTCTTGCTGGTGCCAACTTGGCCTCATCATTTTCCTTTTTGTCCAAGAGTCGTACCACCACATCGCCCATGTTGTAATGGTACTCACTGTGCTCCACCACATCGTAAACACTGATCTCCGCATGCCCCAGTGGCATCGTGGGCCTCCCGTGCACGTCCCGGACAGCCTCGGACTCTGCCTGGGCAGCAGCACCAAGTGTCTCACACGAACAGTCTCCATTGCAAAACCCGATCCAGAACACCTGGCAAATACGTTCTGCGTTGTCAACCCGCTCGAGTACCCCGAAGCGCCGTCGTTTGCTGACTGACGCCGAAACCCGCACGTCTCCAACTGGATCCGAACTTGACTGCGATTCCCCAATCAGTGCAGCGATGTCCGGTGTTGAATTTGTGGTGCTCTCCGCAATTGGTAAGAGAGGGGGCACTTCAATCTCTCCTTCTCCCTCGAGCTTTTCGACTACGAATTCGTCCGGCCAAAAGTCGTGAGCCCCCATGTGCGAAACGTGAACGAGATCAAGCGAACTCAAATTAGGCTGTGCCTCTCCGTCTTGCCACGTCACCGAAACCCGGGTCACCGTTCCGATCTGGAGTTCGGGCCGCATATTCAGTCCACCAATACGATGAGGGCCAAGACTTGTCATTTGCGAATTTCGTTAGCAAAGGGTACAGGGGTGTGTACAATCTCCACGCAGTGCTCGCGCTCGTCACGGATAAGACATCCATACGAACTTTCGACGGTGGGCGCCGCGTCGCCATCGGGCTCGTAAATACCATAGTCACCAAGACGCCACCATGAGTGCATAAAGGAGCGGAGTGGTTCAAGATGCACAATGTTCCAATCGCTCTCCTGCACCACATGCGGCGGCTGCGTTGCGTTCTCCTCAGCGCACGCAAGGAAGCGCAGCCGAGTGCGCCCCTGTACCATCGAGACCACCACGCCGTCCAGGTGTGATGCCCCCGTGTCGAAATGACCATTTAGCATGGACCCTGAGTCCAAGAGACTTCCCGTTCGCAAGGCACTAGTGCTCACGCGAACTCGCATGCCAGGAATGTATGAAGACTCGCTGTCTGTCTGCCCACCGACGAGTGGGAGCAGGTCTTCAGGCCCACTCTCAAAGACGCACACCTCGGCGCCGTCGTCAAATCGGACGATTACATTCGGTTGTGCGTCTTCCACGCGCGCGAGCCATCCGCAATGGACAGCATAAACCCCGGGCCGAAGCGGGTGCAGCGGACGCAACTTTCGAGCGTTCACACCACGAACAACCCGGCCAGACCCAGTGTAACGCAAGTCACAAACAACGTCGACGCAGGTCACAAAGCCCGACTGCCCCTGTGACACAAGAAAGCACGTGCGTGAGACAATGCAGTCAAAGGGATAAGCTCGCAGCGATGGAGAGTACAGCCGCCTCACCAGCGGATCTGAAGCACGGGCGACGATGTCGTGGTGCAGCATGGCTCGGTCTACAAGAATCAAATCCTCAACCGACTCCGTATGTGGTATCTTCTGCTGAACAAGTTGACCTGCCGCCGTGCGGCTGGAAGGAGTCGCGGGGTGAGCTGGATGTTTCGTTTGCAGTGTGACAGCGTTCTCGTAACCTTAGTGAGGCGAAGGTGTGGGCGGGATGATTGAACCTGAACCAGCGAACGCGTGCCTTACCGGCTTCAAGCGGTTCTTGACCTTCGTCGTCGTCTTCGCCATCTCCGTGGTGTCCACCAACCAACTCGATTACGCCGAGCAGAGCCTGCCGTTCGGTATACTTGCAGCGAACAACGTCCTGCTTGAACCAAGCAAACTCGTTTCGCACGTCATCTATGTTAACTCTAGTGCTGCCCGAACTTGGTGCGTTCACCATTCTGGCAGAGACGCTTCAAGAATCAATGCTCTTCCTTGTTTGCAGCTCAAGGCGTACGTGCTGTGCATGGAGTGGAACTCAACAACTTCATCTTCGTGCTCGCATAAGTCAATTCAATTTCATTCAGTCAACCTTCTCAGTCTTCGCGAAGTGGCAACCATGCTGGGACCGCTGCTGGCCCTGGTGCCACGGCGAATGACCAATCTCTACGATCCAGCAGTCGACCCTCTGTGGCCCGAGATTGAGGTCTGCTGCCGGCCCTGCTTGTGATGAGGTTTTAAAGGAGAAGTGTATGATTGTGCGTGGTAGTCGACCTGTGACACAGGTCGACACAGTTCGACTAGCAAGTTTCGATGCATTTCACCAGGACGCAAGTGTCCCATCACCATGCAACAATGCATTGGGAGTGAGAACATACCCTTTCGTGTGCAGGGGGACCTCTCGCGTGTGGGATGCGCCCAGGTAGAAGGCATGAAGGATATCTGCGTGTTCGAGGTGAACGAGCGGCCGAGCGGAGGGGGTGAGCAGGCCTTCAGGTTGCCCCTGAAGGAAGCACCTCGAGCTGAAGTTTTTGCCATAGCATGAAGAAAATCTGCGCGTTCGAGGAGGACGTGCGTCAAATTTGCTCGGACACATCATCCAGCGGACAAAGTGAGGTTGTACATCAGTTCGCTGCAGTATGCTCAGCGTGTAGGGCAGCAGTTTCCATGCAGCACACAGTACATTAGAAAAAGGCGTACGTGGCAGCAGATGCCACGCGATATCGCTGCATTTCTCACGTCTAGATCCCTTAGTCTCCTCTGTACGGAAGAAGCGGGTCTTTTCCATTCATTGCCCAAATTTGTGTGATCAGAGCTGCAAACCGGCATGCCTTGCGTCAGAATGCGAATGTCTGCAATCGCATAGTCATTTTGGCTTCGGAGCGTGCTGGGGGTTCGAGAGAGATTGGACACTCACTTCCGGCAATCGTGAACCAGACAACCGAAGGAGCCAGCACCTTCCCTGCAATAGATGCCTCTCACCTCAGTCTCGGTAGGTCAGACATTCGATCCATGTTGAGAGGGAAAAGGCCAAGCGCATGTAGATCGGAAAACAGAATATGTGATTGCACGCATCGTAACGAAGGCCTGTGGGAATGTGAAAGAGATTTCTCGATGCCCCAAGTCATGCCTGAAAGAGCGGGACTGACCAGCAAGGGGAAGAGTGCTGTGGTAGAGATAGATGACACCCACTGCGCTGGCATACACTGCAGGAAATGCTGCCGAAAAGAGAATAGCCCATGAGTATTAGACGCTGCTCCGAGCTATGCGTTGCAGGGCTCGGGGAATATTGTTGGTGTACGAACTCATGATGGAGGAGCCGCGTCGATTCTCTCCATTGGTGATGGCATTCCACGTATCGCAAATGCTAAGGTGCGCCTGCAAAATCGAACCCCCAGTGAGCACGCACCAAGCGACCGCACGCAGGTCGTGGAAGTGAGGTGCGAATCTCTTATCGCCTTTTCCTACGCGCCCCTGTAATGCGGAAGGGTCGACCAGGATCGCAAGAAGTGGAAGAGAGAAGAAGGTGCGCCCGAGCGCCTGTGCCCGTCGCTAGTGAGCTCACAACATACACTCCCGGCGCCCACTAAAGATAAACTTTTGGGGGGAAGCACAGCGCAGTACTCGGAGTATCCGTTCAGGCTGTGAGGCCCGCACCTCCCAGATCATCACGCTCGAGACCGTACGGAGCACGCCAATGGTGGACCTGCCGATACACCCGCCACACCTCAGACGCGACGGTGAAACCGAGTTGGCTATGCAGTAACCACTTGTGTTGAGATGGTTGCACCAGACGATCGGAAACACGATTCCCGGCGGAGCCCAGCCAGGACGCTTGGTCTCGTCAACGGACGAGGGCGTTGGGCGCACGGCGTTGAGAAGTGAGAGCGCCCTCGACTTGAGAGACATCACGGCGAAAAACATGACTGCCATGACCTTGGCAGCGAGCGGAGGGAGCCTCGCGCCAATAGCATCAAGGATCGTAAGAATGGCGGCGAAGAAGCCTACCTGCGCTCGAAGGATTCAATCGTGGATTAGAGAAACTCGCGCACAGATCTATGCATGAGCACGAGGGAAAATGGTGACATTGAACAGGAGCTCGCAACGCCATTGCACGCAAAATTGCCTGCGCACACGTTGCAGACACCCAGAGCAATAGACGCATATAGTCGATCTCCTTCACGGGCGGTGTTGCCCCTGGTGTCGGAAGTATTTGTCAGGGAGCAGGGCAGTCGTGCGGGATTTGCTCTGGAGCACCTTCCGCCAACAACTTTCCATCTCTCGCTAGCTTCAGGCGCGCACCTGCCTCTGCCGACTTGAGCTGCGGGAGTCCACTCATACGGCGGCATTCCATCGGCCTGGCTGGTCCAAAGGAGGCAGCCCCGAAGGTCCCAAGGCGCTGCTCCCGTGCTGTCATGAAGGTTCCCAGGCTACGGACATGCGACCGAGCCACTGCCGCTGAAGGGAGGGTAGGAGACACAAAGGCACGCACTTGCGCAACCGAGCATAGAACAAGAATCGACAGCCTGAGCATCTTCCCACACGGAGACGCCCAGCTGGCCGAGGTGCCTTGGGACAGGCCCACAACCTGTACCCAGAGAAAAAAGCTGAGCTCCTGGACACAGGTTCCAGTCAGAAGAGAGTGCGGTGAGGGGTGTAGTGCAGAGCCCCGCGTGGCCGGCATCATGCCAACCCGTGTGTTCATAAACATCCTGCAGGCACGGTCGCTGCCCGTGATGGACCGCGCTACCGGGCTGTGCGATGCCTATGTCAAGGTCAGCGGCCCACTTTACCCAGCACCCGAATCCCACAGGGAAGGCGCTGGGCTGGATCCGGAACCCTCGTCCTTGCAGGGGCCAGACAACTTAAAGACCCTTGTTGTCACGGTTGCATCCTGCATTCGCGATACCTCGCTTCTGACTTTTCTGTCACTTTCTGCAGCCATTGCTCAAGGGAGTAACATTCGATCCGCAGCAGACGCAGACGGCGCGGAAGACACTCAACCCTGTATGGAACGAGCAGGCAACGAAACCTGCCGAATTTTCAGCGGCACCGGAATCTGCAGAATGAATCAGCACGCTAGCGCGTCGCCTGCTAGATCGCGCTGTGGAAGGCTAACACTGATCCCAATCTTGCCGAACCACTTCTTGCAGTTCAAGTGCGACGTGACAGACGACTGTCTACTTCAAGACGAGCCCCTTCAGGTGCTACCCGCGGCTCATCTGCTTGCATCAATTGTTCCGCGCGGTTTGGATCGCAGGAGGTGAGTTTCTGATGCCTCGTCGTGCGGTGCTTGGACAGTTCCGTCTCTTCGACTACGACGTGCTGTCAGCGGACGATATCATTGGGACAGTGTACGTCCATTGTAACTCTCTCTACGAAGCGGGCGAGCAAGGCAAGGAGAAGGCACGTAGAAGACAGATACACGGTTGGTTTCCGGTTTACGACACGATGCGCGGCATATGTGGGGAATTGCAGGTGACCGTGTACATCCAGCACATCATGGACTTCAACCCTGTCGAGGACTCTGCAGTCGGTGTGAAGGTGCTGTCATCGTCTGTGCCACCTTCCAACTACATCGTCACGGAACTGTTTGGCCTTGTCGACGAGCTGCTCGTCGAGGATGACCCCGAGTACAACTGGCAGGACTCGTTTCGATCCTCGCGCTCGTCCAACGATGCGCGTCAGCTGCTCTTTCTTGTCATGGACGGGAAGTTGCGTCGCCAGATTGGTCGAAAGGTCACAGATTCTGGGGGCAATGCACTGCTCGGATACCAGACCCACTTCGACCTCGAGGACAACTTCATTGTTGCTCGTGGCATCGGCACGTGCGTCTCCCTGGCACCAGTCCTCACGCCGTCCTCCGCACCCGGGCCGGTTCCCGAACCCTCTTCTGCCGTCGCCCGGTCCTACGTCGACCTTTCTTCAAACCTCTCAAACCTGCAGCCTCTCCCTCCGCCGCACCCGCACGCGCACAGCACGGCGGTGCCTGCGAGGCGCGTCTCACTCGGCGACGCGCCCCGGGAGACTGCCTCGATTGCGCAGCTGCTTGGCGCGCTGGAGATGCCTGCGCTCGAGCGCTCCGACTCCAACACGCTCACCACAGTTGCTGTGCCAGCCACCATGTCTCCGACACACTCGGGCAAGCGCACGATGGAGGAAGACTTCCCGTCCCTCAAGGAGCTCGAGCCCCTGCCGCAGGCGCATCTGCGCATGCTGCACCGCTCCAAGCGAGACCACTTCCGCGCGGCGCTGCGGCTCCAGGAGGTGCAGATATTCTCGATGCAGGAGTTTCCTTCGGGTGTGCTTCGCTACGTGGGGGGGATGGTGGCGGCGCGCAGTGTGAAGGCGATCGGGCAGGAGGGGAAGCAGGAGAGGGTGATCCAGGCGCGCGACGCCTGGTGGAACGAGCTACGTGAGGAGATCAAGAACCACGCACGCTCCCTCGACTGCTGCCATGTCGTCGGGTATACCGAAACGACGGCGATCACGGAGGAGGGCGTGTGCCTCCTTTCCGCCGCTGGCACGGCGGCGATACTCGACATGTCGCAGCTGGCCGTGTTGGACCGGCGGACCGGCGGCGGGCCCGTGCGGGTCGCGGGCGGCAGCCCGCCGGTTGGAGGGCCGGAGGACGACAAGGCCAGGGCACGGGCGGGCGGGCGACCTTATCGGCACACCGACCGCTGCTCGATGTGCCACATCCCGTACTCGCACCGCTCGCCGCCCTTCTCCATGCGCCTCTGCCTGTGCAACATCTGCGGGAAGCGCTACGTGCCTGACGTGCTCCTCTCGACCGTCGAGATCCCGCACGGCGTCGCCGTCCAGGGCTCAGGCAAGCTGCTGGAGGTGCACGTCTGCCGCGCCAAGCCCGTGGAACGGAAGCTCCAGGGCTACGAGCTCTCCGCCGCGCGCCTCTCCGAGCTGCTGCCGTTCCTCGAGTTCGACGTGCACAAGCAGATCATGTCCAAGCTCAAGATCCGCGCCCACAACGCGGTCTTCGGGCTGCGCATGCAGGTCTGCATCGGCGAGGGACTCGTGACGTGCATGGCAACGGGCACGTCTGTCCTGTTGCTGGCGCTGCCAGTCCCGCAGGCGCTCGTCATCTCCCGCGTGGATGCTCGCGAGGGGCGCGTTGTGCAAGAGGCGCGGGATGAGGCGCTGGACCGCGAGCTGGAGCAGCTCATGGCGACGAGCAAGGCCAACCACCTGGAGGCGCTGCGGGCGCGCGAGGACCCGCAGCGCACGCGCTCCATCTCGCTAGAGAAGGCGCAGGAGGACTCGGACGACTCGTCCTCGGAGTCCTCGACCTCGTCGGACGACTCGGACTCGCCGCCGCGCCCCGGGTACGTGCTGGAGATCGACGACGAGCAGGGTGTGACGGACGTGCTCGCGCTACTCGACGAGCCGCTCGGCTTCTCCCTCGGCGTCTGCTCCACTTCGCACCCCCCCGTCGACCCCGACGACCCGCTCCCGCCGCTCCAGAACCTCCAGCTGTTCACCTTCTTCCGCCGCGTCTCGCTCCTCGGCATCGCGCCGCAGAAGCTCCCCGAGACGCTTGCCGCGCTTTTCCAGGGCATGCTCATGACCATCGCCTTCCGCCTCCGCGCGCAGGGCGCGTGCCTGCTCTGCGGCGTCAAGTCGCACATGTCGCTCCCAGACGACAACCAGCTACAGCTCGGCGTCACGGCCATGGCCCTCAACTTGCAGGAGGGCCCGCCGGCGCCCACAGTGGGGCACGAGCCTGCCTCGCCGGGCTTCACGTTCGAGCGCGAGGCGTCGGACGTGCCGCCGTCGCTCGAGAAGCTGGGCGCGGCCAGCAAGGCGCAGAGCCTCGACCGCCCCGACGGCGACTCTGTGGTAGCCACGGCTGCGGGGAGCGACGGCAGCGGAGCGCGCGGCGAAGCGGACGGTCGGTCGTGCCGGGTTGAGCTCACCCCGCTGTCGCGGATCCCTGGGTGCGTGGTGTCCGAGCACATCGACCGCGTGTCGGTCTGCATGATCCGCGAGGTGCTCAAGGTTAGTGAGGAGGGCAACATCTCCGTCTGGACCTCGCGCCTGCTCCTCGAGGGGCAGGCCATGTGCCGCGCGCAGGCTGCAGCTATCGGCGGCAACGCGGTGCTGCACTACAACGTGGACCAGATCATTGTCAACAACATGGCGCACAAGATGCGGGTGTACTCGGTGCTCATGGTTACTGGCGATGCCGTTCGGATTCAGGCTGACCCAAACGCGCGGGACGTGCCATAGTGCAGTCGAGACGACTCATGCGATGCACTGCTGTACATAGGAACGAGAGGAAAATGCGTGGACAGGTGCGTTGGCAATTGAGAGAGACACTAGACACTCTTCCCGGTATAAATTGTCCACATTTTCAAAAGGTTGCTACCGCCCCCAAGAATAGAGCTGCGCGGCGTGCGGCAAAAATCAGTCCTCCTCGATGTCGGACTTCAGGCCATTCTCGTTGAGGATGGTCGAGTACCCCTCCGCAATTTCGAGCATCCACACGCCAACAACCGCCATGCCCGTGTTGTGCGCGCGCATAGTGATTTCCTTAGCCATTTCCTGGGTCATGTTCTGCCACGCGTGCCCCTCCAAACTCACACGATAGATTGCAGTAAAATCCACATCTCGGCATGTGCCAAGGATAAGATATGCACCGCGTGCATGCAGCCTCGGAGGGGAGGCAGAAAACAACCCGGACACGCACCGGAATGTACTTCATGAGCACCTCGACCACGAACTGGCGGGTGTTGTTGTTGTCGTTGAAGAGCAGCACACGGTACTTCTTGCCAGGGTCTGTCTTCGAGTCTGCGGGGCGGTCCAGCACCGCGGTTGCTCTCCCGCCGCGCTCCTTCTCCATACCGTACTGCTCCGGATTGAAAGAGTCCGGAATAGAAAACCCGCCCCCACCCTGTCAAGGCGCAGCTGTCAGAAATGCCCGGCCGCCCGGACACGAAGCGCCGCCGTGCACGCATGATTC
>ENA-UOXV01002648-UOXV01002648.1-marine-metagenome-genome-assembly--contig:-NODE-2648-length-23130-cov-6.384442_pt1 | contig 23130 bp, 29 predicted proteins | sample MGYA00238165_ERZ766961 | MGnify/ENA primary metagenome ERZ766961 (study PRJEB28924, sample SAMN03173240) | marine metagenome | biome: Marine; feature: Water; material: Subsurface seawater | place: North...
GGGGGGGGGGGGGGGGGGGGGACCGCTCGTCGGCTGCCTCGCCCGCCCGCGCGGCAAATAGCTGCCGCCGCAACTGCTGCGCCCAGCCCTCGCTCGCGAGGGCGTCCTGCGCGCTGCGCTGCAAAGCCGCCTTCAGGGCCTGCTCCCCCGCGCCCGCCGCACGCACCTCCTTCACCGCCCGCGCGAGCGCCTCGTGCTCGTGCCTTACGACGCGCGCCTCGCTTGCGGCAAGGCGCTCCGCGCGCTGCGCGTTGGTTGTCTCCGCCGCCATCGCCCGCGCCTCCCTCTCCTCGCCAGCCCGCGCGACCTCCGCCTCGCGCTCCGCCCGCGCCTCCGCCGCCTTGGCCCTCGACGCCTCATGGCGCGCGCGCCGCAGAGCTTCCTCGGCGGTGGCGAGCGCCGCGCCGCCGCTCGCAGCGCGCCCGGTCCCAGTTGCACGCGCGTCCGCTACGCCGCCCTCGGCGCTCGCCGCCGGGGTCGCGCTAGGCACCGACCCGCCTCTCATGGAGGGCTTCGGTGCGACGGCGGCGTGAGGGGCTGTTGCACGAGCCTCCTTGGGATTTACCAACGCCTGCTTCGACTGCTTCGGCTCTGCGCGTCCCGCGGTCTGCCCTGCGGCTGCTGCGCTCACAGCGCCGCCACGGAGCGACTGTCCTGCGGCGTCGAGCCGCGCGAGTTCCCGCTCGGCCCCCTGCATGGAGTCGAACGCAGCCCAATCCCGCGGGGCGTTGGGCGAAACACCCGACGCAGAAGACCGATCAGCAGAGTCAATGCCAGGCTGCGCCGCCGCACCGAGGGCTGCCGCGCCCTGAGAGAGCTGCGGTGGCAGCGCCACAGCCGGCGCCTGTGTAGCGACGGCTGCCAGCGTGCCTCCCATGACAGGGCGACCTGACGGCAGCGGCTTGAGCGATGCGAGCGCGGGTGGCGGCACGCCGATCATCGGGGAAGAGTCCGACGCGTGCGGGTGATTCGCAGAGAGCCCAGCTGCAGCGAGCCTGTCAGCGGCATCCAAGGGCGACCCCCACAGCGACTGCAGCCAGGAGGTACCAGTGTTGTAGCCACCCTCGGCAGCATTTCCCCCAGAGACCTGGAAGAGGTCCGACAGCGGATCGCCTTGCCCAGCCGGTTTGTACCCACCGGTTGCAAGGCGCGCCTCGAAGGAAGGGTTTGCGTACGCAGGCAGGCCGTCTTCGCTGAGCGCCTCCTCGACGTCGTCGCGCGAGCCCCCAGTGGGGAGTGGGCTGGCATACGCACGTGTCAGAAGAAGTGCCTGCAGAGGGTCTGCGTGGTTGCCTTGCAGACCGTAACGAATTTGCATCCGCAGTGCTGCGTTCGCTTTGGCGGCAGAAGGCGTGTCGCCCGCGCGAAGCGCCCTCTTGAGCTGATTGGCGTCCAGTCCGCTGCCAGCACTCTGCTGCTGAGCCTGGAGCGCAGAGTTGAGCTCCGAATCCTGCGCAGCGAAGGTTCCCTGCAGCTGCTTGTACGCGATGTGCTCCATCTCCTTCTGGTTGAGCTGGTACCTGCTCGCGGAAGAGAGCAGGCTCTCAAGCACGTTTTGCTGCCGTCCAGCCGCTGATATGTCATGATCTACTCCGCGGTAACACAAGACCGCAAGCATAAGCAGCGAGAATGCCCCGGCAGCAGCGAAGTGCCGCCGCGCAGGTCGCCGGCTCAGCTCCATCCCGGATCGATGGCTCGTTCTAATTTCGCTAAAACACTTGTTGGGGACGAATCGTAGTACTGTAAACGTCCTGGTCTCGTCCACATTCTGCGGAACGGACCCAGCGCCGTTTCGTACGCGTCCTTGCAAGGGGCCCCTCATCGTACGCGTCCTTGCAAGGGGCAACACAAATGGGTGAAACGCTCAGTAAAGAGATTACGTATGCTGCGTGCACGGAAGTCTGCAGCACCAAGCACAACGGTCCTGAGCAGGCATTCTTCACGAAGGAGGGAAAGGGTGTTGAAGTGCCGCATGACCCCCACGGGATGACGTTCCTGGCTCCCCAAGGCCCCCAAAGCGGGTCCTCGGGAAGAGCAGGTGATCGCCTAAGCAGCTCTGGGCGACTGCACCGCACTTCGACTTTGCGATCTCCGCGCTCGGATGATGCTCAAATCCTGGGACCGGCGATGCAGGAAATCATCATCCCGAGACTGTCTCTTGAGCCAGCTTTACATGACCGTGGAACTGAGACGTCGTCGCGCTTTGTTAATGCAGTTTGACTTGCTATAAGATACCGCAGGGCATTATGAAAAAACGCGGACACCTCGGTCTGACCTGGGCTGAGAAATTCTTTGTACTCGACTCCTTTGTACTCGACTACTACGACGACGAGACTCATTATCAGGAGGGCAACCACAAACATGGTTGACTCCGGCAGAGCCCATGATTAGCAACTAATTGATGTTCCCTGTCGTGTTAAAACCAGCGATGTATCTGGACCCTACCACCAGGTTTCATCCATCTCGACGAAAGCTGTGCTACCGAGCTAGAAAACGCGGGAAAGGATGGCATTGTGCTCGTCCACAGTGGGCAAAAGACACATCTCCGATGCATGTACTTCTCCCGCTAACATCCAAAACAATCTCCTACTAATTGGCCACGGGCCTCACAGTATCAACAGTGCAACAAGCCCAAGCTGAGGACTCAATAGGCACTGGACAAGCAGACCTCGGCTAGGCAGACGCAGGCCCCCTCTAGGCCGGCTCCTCATGCAAGTGGCTGCGGAGGTGCCGACGACTGACGCGGAAGCTGTGCCGGGTACTAGGAGCACGCCTGATAGGAATGCCTGGCACGAAGCACTTGAGGTGATGCGCCCGGCTCATGGTGACGCAATCGCGTGCCCTCCTTCGCATGACAACCTGCATGCCAGTGTCCTCTCTTCCACGATGCGTCAGGAGCGGTGAGAGTTCACCGGACCTGCCCACCGGGCAGAGGCCGCACACGTGTTGATACGGCAGGGGGTTACGTACGGGCGAGGGGTGGGGCGGGGGCAGGGGGACCTGTTTTGGCCCGCGCGAGCCTTTGGCCACCGGGCCTCTAATTACACCTGCGATCGTGCACAGAACGCCATTACCCGGCTCAAGGTCGAAGCTGTGCAATCTGGAGGCACCGATATTTGAGGTGATTTCGCGAAGCGAAGCGTAGATGATTGCGTGTCAACACCCACGCGACGCGTATGCGAGGCGAACCAAAACAAGAAGGAATGAATGATTTACCGCCCTTGCCCATGCCACTTCCGTGCTTTTTCTTCTTTTTCCGACCAGTCCCTTCCTCCTGGTCCTTTCTCGCCACATCCAACTGCACGTCGCAAGGGTAGTTAAACACGTATCAGCGATGGTGTGGCCCCGCATCGTCCGCCGCGCCATTTTGGCCACACAGTGTCCCACACACAACGGGAATTCATTGTGTCGGTTCAGTTGCCACCTGGAATACGAACGTCTTAGCACCGTGAGAAATAAGCCCGTTGTCTTCCCTGTACTCCCCTTCCTTGTCGCTATGCCCCTGCCATCAGAAACATGTTGTTGGGCCCACACGATCCCCGTACGCCACAGAGGGCCACGCAAACAGCTGGTGCTTCCCGCCAGACGGAAGCTGCTTACCGCAGTTCGACGGTGAACGAAGCCGGGAAAAGAGCGAGGCTCGAAGTCCACGGCAGTTTTCAGCCTGTTGGGCACCCGTAGCCCTGAGCAAACTATTGCCTACGGTAGCCGAAACTGAGCTCACTGCGGGGGTTCAGGGGTGCTGCGGACCGGAGACGTGTTTCTGGAAGTGCGATCCCGATTCGGGCGACCCTCCAGCTATCGTACGGCTCGCCCTTTTTGACGGTCAAGCAAATGGCTGAAGTATCGTGGCAGACAGTCGCAGCAGACTTGAGGAAACCGGTGATGAGCTCTTGATTCGCCACAATGTTCTTTGACTGATCCTGGATTGAGCGCCCAACGTGCGGAAAGTTGAAGACGACGCTGCGCGTCAGCACAACAGTGAGACACCAGTGTTTGACATGGTCGGTTTGCTGGGCTGATTCGGTCCCAGACCAGTCATATGGAGGGTCCAGGCGCGATTCATGCTCCAAAGTAGTCCCATCCATTTCGTAGTATATCACGGCACCAGCTGCCTGATCAGCGCGGTGAGGATGAAGTGACAAGGAGAATGACCCGGGCAGCGGGCGCATACGTGATAAAAGTACACACCTGCAGTGATGCGACATGCTGGTCTGCATCCGCATACTTCGACTTCAGTACTTCCCGCGAGTCGTATACTGTTGCAGTGATCGAACTGCCATCGCCATTGAAGAGGGAAACAAGTGAGGCTGCAAACGAGAAATTTCCATCACCGATCACAAGAATACGCTGGTTCGGCTTCGAGATGACGGCAAGCGCGGACTGCCCAACCCGCGCTCCCTCGCCACCGTTTTTTTGTGGAGCCTGCCATCCCAGGTAGGCCTTTTCAGCTCCTCGCTGCTGAGACTGGAATTGCAAGAAGCCGGGTGGCGATTCACACACCTGGCTGGCTGCAACTTTCGTTGCTCGTTGATCTGCAAGACGTTTCACGGACCAGCTCATGGCTGCACGCCCGCCACCCTGTTCCGACGCTCGCTGTGAGGGTCGAGCAGTCTTGTGTTTTCTGTTGCTGTGTTTCTTGGCCCCGGTCACGCAGGCAAGTCCACAAAGATGGGGCCACGGAGAGCGGGTATTGGAATCACCGATAGCCCCTCTGCAACCATTTGGCGCTCCGCCTGTCCGGCAGCGAAGGGATTTAGATCAGAGTGGCAGCAGCGGCGTGCTTGGTTGTTTGCTTCCCGGACCGCAGGGGCTCGGACCTTTGGCATGTTCTTCAGCGCCTTTTTGATACCCTTGCTGACCCCTGGCATACCGCCTTTCTTTTGACCACGACCACCCTTCTTTTTCCCCATCCTTGTTGATGTGCAACCTTCAGGCCTGAAGGGGGATCGCAACCAGGCAGAGGCCGCTTCGAGCCCATAACCTGCTAAAACCTAAAACTGCGATCGAACGCGGAAGATATCTTCTGCGTTCACCTTGTCGACCTGGCCCAAGTTCCACCTGTGAACAAGAGGAAGCTGGAAACGAACCCCCAAATGTTGCGAGGGGCCGTTGGTTGCGGGTCCTCTGATGCCGACCTTACGCATCCATTTTCACTGCTCTGGACTGATGGGGCGAAACATCGCCAACTTCCGCACTTCTCGCCGAGCGCAGACCTTGGATCGCTTCAGAATATGGCGCGACACGCTCGTCTGGACACCGGACCACGAACACCGTTTTTACCAGATGATTTCGAGGCGCATCGACCAGTCGGTATGAGCAATTGTTTGATGGTTGCTCCCGAGCTTGAAGAACAGCACCTAGCCGCGACATGGGCAGATGAGCTGGAATTCGAGGAAAGGCATGCAGTCCGCGGGATATGTTCCATGGCACCTCCTCTGCATGTGGTCAGGCACACACCAGACATTCCCGTTCTATTTGCCGATGCGCTTGGAATTCATCGCCCCTTCCTGAGAATGGGCCTGGAAATTTTGCCGAGGGTTCCTTACGGGGTCACCATCATGCGGCCGCTCACCACACAGAGGCCAAAATGCCAGGCCGAACACACGCATCGGCCGACCCCACCTTCTGGCGGAGGATCTCACCACGGCGCAGATGAATCCGCTCGCCTCACGCGCGCGCTGGGGCGGCTGGCCGCGCTGCGAACGTTTGTCGGACCGGCAGCCGGGGGAACGGACTCTCGCGGCGCATCATCACGCGACACAGTTGGCGTGGCCGACGCATCAATGCTCCACTCTGCAATTGAGAGGCACGCGGGCGTCTACTCCCGCCGGAGCTACGCCGATGCCACGGCACATCCGGCGTCAGGCCCAGAGGCCGCGCCGCGCCGCGTGGGCACAGCGGCGTTTCTCTGCAACGACTGCGGCGCCCTGGTCGCTACAGGGAATCCTGAATCCGACGGGTGCCTCCCCTCCCTTGCATCTAGCGCACGACGGCGGGGCCCTGCGTTGGTCCTCACCGCCTGGCCGCGCCGTCGCGTCGCATCCCGAACGCCGCTTGTCCGTCTCGGCAGGTGTGCGTACGGCCCGCGCCGCGCCGGGCGGCGCAACGCGTCCTGCTGCGTCTGTGCCCTTGCGCGCGGGTGGGCTGGCTTCCACGCGACCGGCTGCGCTCAATGCCGGGCGCGTTTCGGCGGCGCTCCCGCCCCGTTGCGCACGGGTGACTCCTCATCCCCTCCTCTTTCGCCCGCGGTGCTCGACGAGAGCAGTGGAAACAAATCGATTTGAAAAAGACGAGCTCGCGTCGGTGCGGTAGGGGGGTGCGTAGGGGCTAGGTGAATGTCATTAGAGTGGGTTACGTCTGCCGCGTGCCTGGAATAAGCGATGGCACGAGAGAGCTGTGCGGCCGGCACAGCCTGGCCCTGCGCCGAAGGGCGGGGCGGAGGACGGCCCCGCCTGAAACGCACGCGCCCGGTGTTGACTTTTCTCTTGTGGTTTGTTTTGGCCCCACCTTCAAGAAACATATTGCATCCTCATTCAATCATCACGCGCCGGCTCAGCGCACCCGCCTCTGCACAGAGACAAGCCCGCCAGCGCCCGCGCCCTTGGCGCCATCATCGCCAGCGCCCGCGGTGGACCTCGCCGCCCTGCGCGTCAAGCTGGGCTGCGCGGAGCGGCGGCGGCCGCGCGCATATCGTTGAGCGATGCAAAGTCGAAGATGCTCTGTGCGAGGGCCGACGCCGCTCAGGTACCAGCGTCTCCAACGGATAGCACAGAGGGTCTGCTCGCGAGCTCTCTCGCAGATGCATCCCCGCTGGGGAGTGGGAGTGGACACACGGAGCAAGTCATGACGCGCACGCTTGTTCAGTCAAGATGGTTTGGGCTCTTGCCTCCGCAAGCTGCAATGCGTGATGCTTGTGGATATGGTGTCCCCCGCTCTCGAAGACCAAACGCGCGCCTCCTGGGAGAGACTGGGAGAGCGCATGGGACAACTCTGCCTCGATCAGCCCGTCATTCTTCGCCCAGGCGACGAGACATGGGATGCCTGCGTGCTTCAGCACCTCACTTCGCCGAGGCTGTCCCTCAAAGTCGACAAAGAGCAAGCGGCGGTGCACGATCGACACATCCTTGGGGGAGACACCCCCCCGCCACCCCCAGAGTTTCCACACACGTGCAAGGGCTTGCCGCCACAGGGGGGCAATCGCGGTGCAATCCACCCATGTGTGCAGCTTCGAAAGCCCCCACACGAGCACATACGGCCGTATGAATCGGTGCGCCGCAAGGCACGGGACTGGATTAAGTAGTGCGAGTCCTGAAAATCGGCCTGGACTTCGTGCCGCTAGCATCATGGCGACCTGAGAGCCGAGTGAGTGACCAAGCAAAAGAGGTCGTTCCAGTCGGAGCACGTCGCAAACCTCCCCAACAAGTCCGGCAAGAGCCTGCTAGCGAAGCGTGAGTTGCTGAGCGACGAACAATACTTGAGGGAAAATTAGCAAAAATCTGGGAGCCAACGTGTAGGTAACGTGCGGCAAGCATGTTGGACCTCTCCATTTCCAGGGTCTCCATGATTGCCGATCGCAGAAATATCAGTCTCCCCATGCCCCGGAAAGTCGAGACGGATGATGCGGAACCCGACTCGCTCTAATTGTGCCCCCAGGTATCGAAAGTCGCGGATGCTACCCGGAGAACCATGCTGCGGGCACCAACGGATCGGCTGTCAGGTACAGTTGAGACAGATTGACCGACAATCCCTACAGTTATCGAGGATACGTGTACCATAGCGACCACTACGCCTGCAGACCCTTCTCCCTCGTCGGTGAACGCAACGCGGCGTCCTCCTGGCAGGTGCAACCATCGGCGCTGCGGATCTGAGACAAGCGCCATCTCAAGGGGCTGCTTTGCCACAGTGGAAAGTGAGTGACGAGCCGGCGATCTTAGAGAAGAACGGATCGATCTCATGAAGACGAATTTCTGACCGCACCGGCAGAGCGCCTGTGCGATCATCCTATCCTCCAGGCAGGAGGATTCAGCAGGTTCTTCCGGCAACCGCGAGTGCCGATTCTGAGTGCGTCCTCACAGTGCCCGCGACGCTGCCCTGTCGTTGCGGACGTCGAAGGTGTGCCAAGCGAAATAACGGCTCCAACAGAGCCCGTCTTTGAACGCAGTTTGTGCCTCGCTGCCAATCGGGGGCGATGGCGGTACCCTCAATGGTTCAAGGCCTGTCGCACGAGATCGTGACGAGGCGCAAAGAATTAGACACTGTCATCACCTTATGCAGACTTCCGCGAGTCTGCTCCAGAGCAGAGAGAGAGATTCGCTTCATGACGACGAGCTGGGGAAACGGGAATGATGGTGCTAGGAAGGCGGGCACACACTGATAGAAAGGTGAATTTGAACACGCTAGGCCCAGAGTCTTTTCAACAACACTTTTCGCTCACCCTCTCCTCAACAAATCTATGAAATCTGTGCTTTAAAATCTCCTCAACGAATCTACACTAGCACCCCCCAGCACTCGCGTGTCCACGTCATCCTACGAAGAGAACCCTCATACCTTTTTGGCGTCATTGATATCGATGGCCACGTCACTAGGTGCGGCCTCAGCACTACTCAAGGGCGGACGCACCGAACTGTCTGCCTCTCTCGACCCTTTGCCGGGAGTGCGGTCCAGGGGCTTTGAAACGGAAGATTGCACCTCCTGTTGCTCGGGCGCCCGGCCGACAAGGTAGTAGAGATTCATGAGACCCTTCCCCTTGATTTGGCACGTGCCTCGAAGGTGGCAGACGAATCCGGAGTCTTCCGCGAGGTAGTTCCTTGTCGCCTCGCTCATCTGGATGCGCCCAGGAGTGCCGTTGCTCTCCATACGCGAGGCAGTGTTCACTGTGTCGCCAAAGAGGTGAAAGCGCGGGTTCTTCTTGCCAGCAACCGACGCGACGACAGGGCCAGTGTGCATACCGATGCGGATCTGGCAGTTGGCCGCCCATTCCTGGGCTTTCTTATTGTTCTCCATGAGCTCCAGACCAAGAATCAGCTCGCGAATGGTCGGCATGGCAGACAACATGTCGATCGCTGTATCTGCTGCACGCGCAACGTTATTCTTCGTGACGAGTGGACAACCCGACGAAATCATGTAGCCATCTCCGATCGTTTCGACCTTGAAGACGTCGTTCTTCGCTGTGATGTCATCGAAGATCGAGTACATGATGTTGAGGCACTGAACGACAAGCTTGGGCGGACAGTGCGACGCGAACTCGGTAAATCCTACAATGTCTGAAAAGATGATCGTCACGTCCTCGTAGCGCTCGGCAATAGACGTGTCGCCCCTCAGCACCCGGGGAACGTACGACGGCGGGAAAATGTTGGCCAGGAGCACCATCGTGGTCTTTTGTGCTTGATAAATCTCTTCCGTGAGATCCCTGGCGCGCTCACGCCGCTCCAGGAAGTATGCCAGCCCAGCAAAAGCAGTCAAACCAAGTACGATTCCCGTAATGAGCACGACGATCGGTCCAGCGCGCTGTTGGCTTGGCACACGGTACGCAGCATCGGCGGACCACACAATGTATGCCCAACGGCGATCCCCGACAAAGAAAGAAAAGACAGTAAACATACCACCCGGGGCCTCCCCATAAAATGAGTACTCTGACGTCTTGTACTGGTCGATCGCGCCAGTTTTATGGAGTCGAAACTCGTCGCCGCGCGCCGTGACAACTTCGCAGATCTGCGGAAGAATCTCGCGAAGAGTTTCCACAACGTTCGGGGCGCTCGCAGATTCATTGGCGCTTGAGTGCAGCTCATCAACATTAGGATACGTTTCGTTGTACGTGGAAAGCTTCTTGCAATCTTGACCCTTGAGGAAAATGCGCTCACCAACCCAGCCGTCATTTTCGTCCTCGACGCTTCCAAAGTCGAGAAGGAAGTCATGCCATTGGGAGAAGGTGGCATCCCCATTCCCAAAGTCGCCCATCGAAGTACCTGATTCTTGCGAATGTTTAACCAGGTCGGTAATACGAAAAACTGCGTTGGCGAGCCCCACAAGAGTGTCGCAAAGCTTGTTGAAGTCAACGTTTTGACCGGCTACTGGCTTGCATGGAAGTTGGTGGTACACAGGGATGAAGCTGATGAACCCATATTGCGAGCCTGTCTCCTGCACGAGATTCAAACGAGAAGTCGTGGAGAAGCCGTTGCGGATAATTGCTTTAGAAATGGACCCGTTCCGTGCCCCGCTGGAAGACAAGTCAAATAGCATTGCGTCGGAGTTGCCGGCGCCTGGATGCAAGTAAAAGACGGGGTAGAACGCATGGTTCTTCATCGTCAGCGCAATGTACGGCGTCGTCGAGCACGGGCTGGTCCCATTCACAGCATCCATCACGGAGTCACACATACGCCATGCCGGGCCCTTCTGCCAGGGGCCGCCCCGTGGCTCTACGGGCGCATATTTGTCTCCGACCTGATACAACCCAAGTCCCTTGTCTGACCGCTCAGAGAATCGAATCCCTTTTGGGCATTTCCCCTGCACTGTGTCAACGTCTGCATTGTTACTGGCGATAGCGTCAGTAAGTGCGGGGCATAGGTTCAGCTGCCGGCCAGCTTGCTTCTCCAGGAACTCACGATCGGAGGGGTCTGTGAGAATAGGAACCCATGTAAGTCCCTGCATTCCATCTGACACGTCGATGATGGTTTGCGTGAAGGTCGCAAACTGGGCCCTCGTGGCCTCAGCACGCCAGTCTGGTCGAAGCGACATCCACACAGCTGTCAGGTTTACCTGGCGCCCAGGAATGCGGTCAGGCGCGGTCACGGGATTGGCCGCCAGGGTGACAAGAAGTGCGACCAGGACACGGGCCGGGGAAACCTGTGAGAGTACGTAATCGAGTTCCCACTTCAGGCGCAGCGACTGCGCACCGGAGCAGAACAAACTTAGCAAAACGTCACCCCGGACGAAGCGCTGCGTGCGGCAGTTTGTGTCTGGGAGCTGGTGGTTCGCACCCTCAGCCGGGCCTGGTCGATAAACCGAATGTCTTCAGTTTTCACCTCGGCAGCCACCAGCAAGTGGTAGACTCCGGCAGCAGCAGCCATTGTTACCATCTGTACCAAGTGGCATCGAGTTACCGTGTGGCCCAGCAGCACGACGGATCCGGTGGGCACAGGGGAAGAGGGGACGGCGGGACCATCAGAAGCACAACTGGAACTATTGAGAAGCGACCAAAGACTCTCCTCCAAACTCTTTCATCAGAGCTGTGGTAGCTCGAAATTTTCCTGCCAGTGATACAACACGGTGAGTCTCCAACGATGAAATGCCTCGCAGCAAGGATCGGCCTAGTGGAGCGTGAGCTCCCAAACGATTCCGCAACCAATAGTCGGGAGTTCACTGCAAGGGGTTAGCCCCGGGCAGCACCCGGCGAATTCTGAGCTCTGATGAAGCGCCGCGTCCTTTGACGTCTGGTACTTGCTCATGAAGCGATTCCGCATCTCATTCGCGCGGAAGCTTCCGTCCTCGCTGGGGAAACTTGCTGCCGAAGAATTGACCCACGACGCCACCGACAGTTGATCAAAGCCGCCGTTTGGTCTCTTTGCTTGCGATCCTACTTGTGCGTTGACGCTGTTCACTGTAAAGCTCTCGACCATCGACGTGTGGCTGCTCCGCGGTACCGGCGACTCCGGACCTGCACTGTCGTCTGGTAACGAGTTGCCGCCTGGGGATTCGCCTGCACCGGGTTTCGCCGCATTCACCGCCGCGGAGGACCCAGTCGTCCCAGCAAGCATGCCGTCGTGCACTTTCGGCGGGACCTGGTCGCCCTGCGCATCCCCCATTCCTGGTATGTGACCGCGACTGGGTATGTGACCTCAAAAATGAACTCCTTGTTGACTAAGAGCGCCTTGTGTTGACCGAACTTTATAACCAATATTGGGGGGGTTCCTCCTAAATTATTGTAGAGATCGCTCGCACTTTCCCAGATCGCAGACCTGGTACAGTATCACGCCCGAATGGTACCACAGGGAGTGTGGCTTCAGGCCGCCCCACTGCGTTTCCACTTCTGGAGATACTGAGTTCAGCGCAATTCGCAAACCCGACCCCCGGGAGCGCTGCCTCTGGCTCTCGTGGGACAGTGGCGGGGGTCGCACGAACCACTTGAAGGAGCTTGGAAGGGAGACGTTGACAGGAAACTGTTTGGTGCGCAGCATGGCGGTCCCTGTGCCGTAGACTTCGCTCTGGGAGAGGTCCAGTGCGGTCGCGAAAGCGTGCGCGTTTATCAGCAGGGAACGGAAGGCCGCTTTCGGGGTGACGTGTGACAGTGATGTTCTGAGTGGTTATCGCAGCCTTACCGAAAACACCGCTGCCGTATTTCGCCTGAGCCCAGCGACCGTTTTTGCTTGCCGTTGTGGGGCGCGAGCGGAGTTCAAGCTACTTTTTTGGACCAGTTCGTGCAGGCTCGACGCCCGAGTTCCGCACTGGTATAGTTCTCTTCAGCGATCACGCTCGCGGGTCTCAGAGGCCGGGCGCCGAAAGACCGGCCTGACATTTTTCACAATGTGCGATATCTTCCCTGAGGTTTGCGTCTCGTCGTTCGCCTTCAAAACGGGTACGCCAGACGTCAACGTTGTTCTCGACGTGCGATTCCTTCCAGATCCGCGCCTACTTGAGGAAACCAATCCAGACTTGACGGGGAAACACCGTGCCGTCGAGGACTTTATTCGGGCAAATTCATGCTTTGACAGATTCTTCGCGATTCTCACAGAGCGCCTCACTGGAGTGCTTCAGGACATGCGAAACAGGGGACACTGCAAGGTTGGTGTTGCTTTTGGCTGCACAGCGGGGCGGCACCGCTCCGTCTTTGTCGCGGAGCATCTTGCGCGCTGGCTACGCGAGCATATGAATCTCCAGAAGGTGTTCGTCCGACACCGAGACATGGGCTGCGACTCGCTCATCCGCTCAGACGCTCCTCTTGTCCTCTGCGGCGACTTCAACGCCACACCGGACTCCGGCGAGATCCCGGACGCGTTCTGCGCAACGTGCGGGCCACGTATCCAGTGTACATATCATCCTGATACGCTCACGTTAGAAACCTTCGAGTGCCCGGGCCTGCAGTGCCCGGAGAGCGCTCGGGAACAGGTGTCAGTCGTGCTCGGTTCGGGACTCAGCAGGCTTCGAGTTCTTCGGGAGAAGCGGGCTCGCGAATGTGACAACGGGCCAGATTATCAGTCTTCATCTTGCAACGACTTGCATGGTGGAAGCATCAAGTGGCGTCAACAGACGCCCCAAAGTCAAACGATCTAACTCACATGATACAGAATAGACCAGTGTTTTTCACTAGGTCTGCAATACATCGCTGCTGTGACATGAATTGCTTTAATCGCATTGCTTGGCATGAGTATTGCGGGTATACACTCGAGATGTATTTTGGCCTCGAGGTAGAAAACACCATCCAAACACCTAGCGGAACGTTACACATGTACATGCCATGACTGAGACGGCTATTCCTGTTAGTCACTGAACCGCTCGCACGCAGATCACCGAGCCTGCCGATCAGAACTCGTAGTGACCTCCGCATACAATCGCGTGGCCTTCAGGATTGCAGCCCAGGTCCTGGTCGAGATCCGCAAAGCCGGGGACGAGAGGTAGGAGAGAGTTTGCACTCGCAAGGATTGTCTCCAGGGTTACCGGCGCCGCTGGGAGCGCCAGTTCGTCGCTGGCGAGGCGTGGCGACATGAGCTGTAGCTCCGGAACCCAGCCGTCAACGCCGCGAGTAGAAGGATTTTCTCCTGTTACACGCTTGGCGTCTTGGGGCTGTCCCGCGACGCCCTTCTGCGTAAACAAGTCCTGGGCCTTGAACTCGGCCTTGTCTGGCCCTGTAGAGAGGCACCGGATGCTCAGAAATAGCATCTGTGGAGATAAACGAAGAAATTGGTGATCTGCCAGGGCGCGTGACTACCTTCGGCTGTGGCTGGCGAGATCTGGCGTGAAGACCCGCAGCCTCGAGTACTGGCTTGCGAGAGAATTTCCGAGTCGGCTGGAGAAGGAGCCGAATACGCAGTGGCCGGCTGAAGCGGGCTGGCACGCTCTGAGAGCTTAGCCAGCCAGAACTCATCTCCGAATTCGCGTCCGGCTTTGCGCGCGCCACTCTGATCCTCTAGGCGAGGCACGAGATTCAAGCCATTCCGCTCGAGCACGCGCATTACCTGCGGCGCTTGACCCAGTCAACACACCAAAAAACAAGTTACAGCATCAACTTCAGTCTGGTAAGTGAATCCCTTGAAAGGGCGGATTCTGACGACAGGGAAATGACTGTTGCGCACCTTCACAGCGAGAGGGTGCTGAGAGCGAGAAAGAAGCTCGATGCGGTGACTGACAGATTCAAGAGTCTTGACGGCCCACTTATCAAGCCTGTGAAGGCGTTCAAAACCGATGCATTGGGAAGCAGCAGCCACAACCTTGTCTGCTTGGACAGCGGCTGCACCGATCCGGTCCGCCCTGAGACAGAGAAGGTTCGATGAATGCAGGGTCGTAAGCCCGATAGCTGAAATCTCAGGCATAGATACTCAGGGCTTCAGAAGCAGCGGGAAATCAGCAGCTCACCTGGTGCACGTGGCAGTCCAAACCTCGGTGACATGATGCTTGGCCTGCTCGTAGGCACTTACAGCGGAGCGAACGTCCATTTCGAGGCAACGGTATTTGATTCTGACGATGGTCAAATAGAGCGCTTCATTTCATAAAATAATATCTTGATTTTAGTTTTAGCACGTCGCCGGGCCTCGAAAGTGGCCGATATTTGACGTTTGAGCCTTTTTCATGGGCCCTTCAAGCGTAGCGCTCAGCGTGACGCTCAGCGTGGCGCTCTGCGCCTCTTCTGGCGAGCCTTAATTTTTCTTGCAGCGCGCCTGTGTACTTCGTCCCAAGCTGAAATGTCCCGCTTTGCGGCATGCCCTGTGTGTGGTATCAATGTGGCGTTGCACTTGTTTGCAATGCATACGGACGCTCACTTCACCGCAGCGGAGCTCCAGTCGTTGGCAGCTTCGGAAGGTGTCGGCAGTGCAGCTGAGAGGGCCAGCAGAAGCGATCGTTTTCCGCGGGCAGAGCGCGCTGGTAAAATCCTAATGCTCGATTCAGTATGCTCCTCCGCTTCTCTGAATCGCAATGTGCCTTCTCCAGCGCATTCGAGACCTCGCTCTTTGTCTCATCCGGATGACACCATCAAGGAGAATTGCGATTCAGAGAAGCGAACGGAATGCACATCTGTGGGAGGACATGGACACGTAACCGATGATTTGGCACCTGGTTCCACAGACAGAGGTGGGGGCGTCGTGGTGAGCGATTGGTCGTTCCTGAAAAACCCGTCTGCCAAGGACGTGAGAGGTCCTCGACGGAGCAGAAAGGCATTGGACTTACCCCCAAGACCATTCGACTATCTTGTTGTCCTTGATTTTGAGTGGACATGCGACAACAAGGTCAAGGGGTTCGGGCCGCTTGAGATCATCGAGTTCCCATCAGTCCTTGTTAGTTGTGCATATCCCCCCAAGGCCGTCTCGCAGTTCCAAGTGTACTGCCGGCCAGTTGTCAACCCGACCTTGTCGGAGTTCTGTACGTCACTTACCGCAATCACGCAAGAAATGGTCGCTTCCTCATGTCCCCTGTCAACCCCTCGCTCGGCGCCGAAGCACATGCCCACCTCGTCTGAACGCAAGCGGGACGCGCGGCGCAGGTCGATCAAGGCATGCTCCTGCAAGAGGCACTTGTTGCCCACTCGGCATGGCTCGAGCAACACAGCCTCCTCCCGCTTGGAAAGGTTCGCAGGCGGCCCGCCGCTACAAAACCGCTGCAAGGCGCACTGCGTGATGCTGCCGCGCTGACAGCTCATTACTGCCCCTCTGCTTCCGCCGCAGGCCGGCGCTCCTACCTTCGCTTTTGTGACGTGGAGTGACGCAGATATCATGGGTGCGCTCGACTCACAGGTAGCGCGGGCCGGGGCCCTGCGCACTCTGAAGACCCCGGCCATGCCGCCCTGGGGGCCCTTACAGCAGCTCGCTGAGTTGACCCCGCCTCTCCGTGGACGCAGCTCACCCTTCTTGGAATTGATCGGCCGCCGCACTACGATCGATGGATCAACCTCAAAGCGCTGTTCAAGGTTGGCCCACTCAATGAGGAGCGCACCAGAGCACATTCCAAGCCAACTGTCCTGACTATGCTTCAGTCTTTTAACTGAGGCTGGCGGGCGCAGCAACACTACAAGCGGGAACCCCATGGCGGGCTGCAGAAGGTTGTGGAGTCCTGCGGCCTTCGCTTCGACGGCCGTGCACACTCTGGCCTCGTCGACTCACAAAACACAGCCAAGATCGCGATTCAGATGATGCAGCAAGGCTTCCGCTTCACGCGCACCACCCGCGGCTTCGGCGTGGACGGAGTGGCGTTCGGGGCGAAGCGCCGGCGCGTGGTCGCGGCTGCGGGCGGCATCACTGCTGGAAGCACCGGAGGGAGCGAATCATCGCATGCAGTGCCTAGATTGCAGGGCGATGCCCAACGCAGCCACGAGCGAATGCGACGCCCTGGACGGTAGCGCATTCCGGTCGGTGCGCCGCAAAGCCGTTTCTGTACATACAATTGTTCGTGCTCGGGCGACCTTTGCCAGATTGCCCTCACTCTATGACGTAGTTAGCCAATTCGCCGCAATCCGTTACGTAAACCTCTTGCTTTGGAAGACCCGATGTCGACCCATACTTCTCTGCAACCGTATGGAGATACTGCAGACCTTCAAGCACTTTGCCGACTACCACACACGTGCCATCGAGCCAGTCGGTCTTCGCCAGGGTAATGGCGAACTGGGAGTTGTTGCTGTCGCGGCCAGTGTTGAGCATTGTCACGATGCCTGGGCCCACGTGCTGCAGTACATGCGGAATGTTAGGTAAAGCTACATTCGTAAAAAGCAGCTGCAACCGCGACGCTGTCTCGCAAGCCAACGTAGCAGAGCCCCAAAACCAGATTCTGCCCCCCCCGAGCGTGTTCGGGCGAGTGAGGGGCGGAGTGAGTGCGGCACCCGCAGTTCGAGCGACTCATCCGGAAAGGCTGGGCCGTAGATCGACATGCCTCCAGTACCGTCCCCCTGATTCAGTTTCGACTCGGATCTTCAGGGCGCAGGCGGAGCGAAGGAGTTACATCGACTCTCGCTTCAGGTGGGTTCGGCCTCTTTAGAGACAGGGTGCCTGCGCAGGCGCTGCACATGGAACCACAACAGCCCAGAAGAACTACACGAAGGACACTAGGGGCTCACGTTCGTTATATCTCCTGCACAGATCATGACGCCTGCAACGATGGAATGGAACCGGCAGTCCTTGTACGTGAGTTCCCCCTTCATGGAATCCCCGCAGCAGAGCTCCCTGAAGTTTCGTGCAGTCTTGGGCACCTGTGAAGGGCCGCACCATCGGACACTCAAAATTTCGGCGCAACATGCACACCGTTCGTGTGTGCTTGCTAACATTCGCGAGCGTAGTTGCCATCATTTGGGGCGGCATTGGAGTTTACGCTGTGCGCAAAAAGCTCGATGATAAGCTTGCCAAGGCCGTTCGTTGTGAGCCCGATGTCCAAGAAGACGATCGGGTTGGTAGCCTGGAGCGTGGGGTTCAGTGCTTGAATCGGCCAGTCGTTAAATCCGGCGATTTTGTTGTACTCTTGCACGCCCTTGCTGTAGTCCTTGGCTCTGTGGTCGAACCGTTCCATGATTGGGGTGGTTCCAGCGCCCGCGCGATCCATGAGGCTTGGGATGACCACATTAGAAGAGCGCTCTTTGTTAGAACGTCGTTCTAGCTCCGCAGGATTGTCCCGGTCTTGTGCTACTGTGGACGCCATCACGGCTGGATCGGAATCGAAGGTTGGTAAAGCGACTCACCTGCCAGGGAAATGCGCAGCGGAGCACGGTAGCGTCAGGGTGGGCAGGAGCGAGAGGTCGGATTGGTGAGCGTTGGAGCGAGAAGCACGAGGAGCAATCTGAAAAAAGTGAGCGAGCGAGCAAGTGAGCGAGACAAGGAGCGAAAGAGAGGTGGGAGAGAGGGAGAGAGGGAGAGAGAGAGAGTGAGGGAGAGAGGGAGAGAGAGAAGAGAGGGGAGAGAGGGAAGGCAAAGGCTTTTTTGCGTGCCGTTGGCTGGGCGTGACTTATGCGTACTGATCTACTGATTTTGATCTTGCTGGCGCTCGCTTCGGCTCCGCTTGCTGAGATGGTCATTGAGGAAGAGATTGTTTCTGTAGAAGAACTTGCAGCCATCGACGCCGCCCTGGCAATTGGAGCGGGTCGCCACGCCTACACGCACACTCCCCACAGCACCCCAAATCTCAGATGCTGTGACTTGCGTGGAGGCGGGGACGTGCACGACATCGAAGATCTGGCCTCTCCTCTTGAGCTGCATAGATCGCGTGGTCGCCGTTCAGTTTTTGTCACAGGTCGTACTGATCCCCAACGTTTCGTCTTTGCGAGCCCCACGACTTCTGACTCCATCTTGGTACTTAAGCTGACGCGTGCTGCTCTCGCGTACAGAGCTCTCTTCGCAAGAATGGTGCGAGTTAGCGCTAGATTTCACGCTCCGAAAAGACGGCGGAATTGTGGAGCAGACAGCGCCAATGGCTGCGGGCAGCGAGCGGTGCCCCCCGAATCTGCGGGGTCTTGCCTCTCGCTGTCTCCCGGCTATTGAATTGAACACGATCCGACACAGGCATGAGGAGCTCGATCTCGAGGTCAACTCATACGTGCAGGTCACTGTGAGCCCCGCGGGAGCAAGCTACCTGCGCATTCCCTAGCTTGGCTGACGCCCGCGGCGCTGCCCTGCCTGATGGCATTCAATTGAGTGCAGGTGGCAGTCTCCTCGCGGGAGGACGCACATGCAGTGAAGCTCATCAACCTCAAAGCAGCTGCCCGGCAACTCTGCACACGGGTGCGCGATGCATGACATGGCGGAAAACTCAGCGATTGCAGTGGCAGCAGTGGCAGACTGGCGACGGAAAAACTGACCCCTCTATCCTGCAGGGTATTGCGCGCGAAGTCCCGGTATTTGGGTACGTTGGGCGCGGCGCTGGCGAAGACGGGCTCTGGGTGACTGGTGTGATCGACGAGCTCTGTGTGGAGGAGGGCCCGGAGCCTGGCCAGAGCGCCACCGTTGTGAGGGAGCTCAAGACGAGGCGCCGTGCCAGCATGCCAACCGCTGCGCAGCAGCGCTGTACTGCACTGCAGCTGATGCTTTACAAAAAGCTGTGGGACAATCTCGTGCTCCCAGGCGCTGGGGTCGACGCCGCCGGGCTCGCTCGGGAACATAGGTTGGATCTTTCTCGTCCTCTGTCATCAGGTTCAGCCACGTTGGCTCCGCCAGCAGCAACGCACTTGGCGCCGGCTACCGGCGTGGTTGATGTGGCGCTAACGCTGGCAATGCTGAGTCTGCTCCCCTGTGCTGCAGAATGCATAGCTTCGCTCTCAGCACTTGGCTCCAGTGCCTCGACTCTAGCAGAGCTTATCCCTGAGGTGACAGACGCCCTCGCGTTCTGTCCGATGCTAGATCCTGCGATGCACGTTCGCTATGAGCACGTGCCTCCGGTCGGTCCCGATGGAGCCGCGGTGCGCCCGTATTTTCTTGGCGAGCAGCGTGTGCTACACGACGAAGCAGCGCTCGCCGATTCGCTCGCGCGAAAGATCCCGTTCTGGCGCGGGCACGCGCCCGCGCGGCCGGTGTCACGCGCAGACGCCTGGAAGTGCCGCTTTTGTGTGCATGCCTCCCGCTGCGACTTTGGTAAAGCGGCATGATGTTTCTGTTGATCGCACCTGCTGGTCAAATGTAAGCGCGCGGCGACTTCGCCGTCGTTCCGTGATTCCACGCATCGCTAGCACCACTGTGCTCTCCGGGGCGGAGACTGCACGGAAGTGCTTTGCCCAGTACACGGCACGGTAGTACGGCAAGGGGAGGAACGGTCACCGTGCGTCCCCCTGCCCAGCCCGAGGAGACCACAGAAAATGATTTCGGTCGTGACAGTGGACATGATGCTTTGAAGAAATAGCGGTTTTCGCGCGCCTTGTCCCACCTCTTGATTGAAGTCCGCAGAGACCTCGGACGGATCCAGCGTGACGCCGCAGACCTGCCGGCATTTAAGAGGAGACACTGGTCAGTGCCGATGGACACTTTGAACGCCCCGTCGCTGGAGCCTGCATTAAGTGGCAGTGGACGCCACAGTATCGAATCTAGCGAAGGCAAGGGACACAGCATATCTGACACGCGGGTTAGGCGCGGATCCCTCTCGGAAAAATCTACAGCCAGGAACGACTTGCCGCGCAACCATGAATTGCTCCGCTCGGAAAGTTCCCACGCTACCGGGCTGCGCAGTGAGATTGAGGGGCAGCTGTCTAAGGAGTCCACGCCACACCGACTGGAAGGCGCCAAGGCGCCCCCAAATCCGCGTTCGGTGCTGCTCGAAACGCCTGCCACAGTATGCGGACTGGGAAGTAACGCCGTGAGGTTTGATATACACCGGCGCCTGGAGTTCATTCGTGAGGTTGTCGACGTTTCCGGAGAAATCCAGCGGCGGCTCGACTTTATCCGTTCCCCGAGGGAGACTTGCTCAGAACTTCCCCCGCGCGTCGCTTGCCCGGGCCCGCAGCGGGGCGAGGAGCTAACTCGGCCAGTCTCCGATGAGCAGCCGTTTGCAGACCCGGCTGGTCGACTTGCGGCTGTGGCTTGCGGCGCGCAGGATGGCTCGAACTCGGGTGAGGGCAGCTTTTGGTCATCGGCTTCTGATGACGTCGCTGAGTCACTACGTCCAGCCTCAACGGCATCTAGGACCACCCCGCCGACGTCACCTGCGTTATCCTTTTCTAACAGGGCACTACCCAAGAGCGAGAACCCCGGATCGGGACCGCGATTGAGAGTAAGCAGTCTCGAGGACGACTCTGGTGGAGCTATGGCCAAGTGGATGTCGCTTCCCACAGCTCGTTTGACCCCGGTGCAAACGAAGCTGGTGTCGTCGTCTGCAAATGTTGGAAGAGAAGTCCGTGTTGGGCGGCACACGTATATAGCGTGTTGATCGGATCTTGGCACGAAGTGGTGAACTCTAACAAACTTGCATGGAGCAGCTTGACCGTGTCTGTGCACCTAATCGCGCAATTAATGAATGACTAAGAGGCACAGACGTGAATGCAGATCTGTGTAATGATCCATCATGTGAGAGTCGCCCCCAAATATCGACCCACGTGGCCTCAAGGCACCCGAGAGGCTGACCATCCACGTGCCATGAATGCAAGTACGACAGTTTCCATCACAACTCACCACATTCACGATCCAGCCAATTGTACCTACTATCCCGCACGGGCACGCGCGCCGCGCTGTGACCCTCGTCGCCCGTTGCTGCGGCTGACTGAGCGTCTGGTTGTCCTTGGTCCCCGAACGTGTTCTCGATTAAATTGGCACGTACGGACCGGACGTGAAAGAGTCAACAGGCACAACATCCGCCGGCATGTGGCCGGTGTAGCGAGCAACAAACTTATCCTCCGTAGGATACTTCCAGCGCCGCTCATAGTTGCGGCTGATGGGTCTCCGCCGCAGATTAACCCGGGACTGAATCCCTGACCCCCCAATCGCCGAAGCGCGCTCCTCGTGCGACTGGCGCGCCAGCGCAGCATGTGCAGCTTTGAGCCGAAGGTTGTTTTCCGCCAGCTCCTGCTGGCGCCCCATCTTCAGGTCGGCCGCCCGGCCAGCCAGGCGCTTCCTGCTGCTGCTGCTGCTGCTGCTGGCGCCGCTGCTGGTTGTCGCAAGCCGCACTCCCTGCGACTCGTGGCCGTTCAGCAGGCCAGCCGTAGCAAGCCGTACGTTACTTTTATGGTCGAAGTCCCCATCCATTGCTGCCTTGAAGAAGTCTGCCACCGAGGAGCTCGCGCTGAGGCGCCCCCGGGAACCCTTGCCAGTCCTTGAGTAGACTGCTTCCGTCGCCTGATCATGGTTCACATCGTCCTGAACGAGGATAATAGAATGTCCCAGCGATGCACTGAGTGCCACGCATGCAAGCGCAATGGCAATCACAGCCGCGGCGGCTACCACCACCCCACCCCGTGCGCCAGCCATGGTGACACTGACTCTTCGGTGGGCAAGGCAATTTTGCTCAACTGATGATTGGCCACTTTTGAGAAAAAGTAAAGGTTTGTCAAGTGGATTCGTCATTGTAAGTGTGATTGGGGAACCGTGCCTGTCGTCTGCGCGGGCCCTGCGCGGCCCGCCAACAGCCTTTCGATACCGTGTCTCCGGAACGGATTCCACGATATCGATGGCGAGTGACAGCGAGCTCAGGCCGAATGGCACCATTGAAGCGGTAACCATCCATACTTGTGTCTTCTCAGCCAGAGAAGCCCTGGGCCGAAATCCGTCCCGGGCTGAGGAATAGCAGAGCTTGCCACACAGCGCTGAGCGCAACTTGGCAGCCCTTTTTATCTGAGCAGCTTGTCTGGAACTTTTTGCTCGCCCGAGATTTGTCCTTTTGCTGAGGGAACCGGTCATTCAAAACAAATAGGCCGATGCGAGCATCGTTGGAACTTTGTGGAGCGGCGTTTGCAGCCCGGGGCGTTCAGGCCCTGACGCCTGTCGTCTGCAGGCGACGGCGTCACCCGTCAGAAGTGGCTCCAGCAGCTCTATTTCGCAGTCGTTCACCTCCTCGCTGAACCATCTGGACCGGGGAGGCGATGAGTCAGTGGTGCGTACACACCGATCCGGCGCGTATGAGCCATCGCGCTCCTTTTGAACGCCCCCGTAGCTCATCCCATAGAGTTGCGCTCTGTAGAATCATGGTGTTATGCCCGCGCATATTGCAGTCCGGCGTCTGCCAACCGCCACCCGCCCGCCCCCAGGTGTCCCTCCTCATGAGCGGCGACTACTCCGCGCTCTGGGAGTCGCCGCAGCGCCTCCTTGGGCTCTCGGCGGAAGGGCCGTGGGAGGCTCCCGTCGTTGTTCCCGCGTCCGGCGTCCCCGAGGTCACGCTCGACAGCTTCCGCGAGTACCTCGCGCGAACCGGCGAGCTCGTGGCGCGCTTCGAGCAGCTCCACCGGTGCGCTCCGCCCCGGGTTCGGGTCCCGGTGCGGGTACGGGGTGAAGGACGCGGCGTGTCCGATTAGTACGGGGTGAAGGACGCGGC
>ENA-UOXV01002650-UOXV01002650.1-marine-metagenome-genome-assembly--contig:-NODE-2650-length-23122-cov-6.200113_pt1 | contig 23122 bp, 33 predicted proteins | sample MGYA00238165_ERZ766961 | MGnify/ENA primary metagenome ERZ766961 (study PRJEB28924, sample SAMN03173240) | marine metagenome | biome: Marine; feature: Water; material: Subsurface seawater | place: North...
GTCCGTGCCGCTCGGCCCACCCTGCCGCGGGAACAGCAGCCCGTCCCTGTTGCGCTGGTTGACTTCGGCGTCGCTCGTGACCTGCACCCGCTGCCCTCCGCACACTTCATCCCACTTGCCTGCAGTCGGACACCACTGGTCCATAGCACTGCATTCGATCCGCCCGCTGCGCCAGTCGCCTGCTGCCAGCCATGGCTTCTCTCGCAGCTCGGCGGCAAGGCCGCCCCCCTCGTGCGTCCGCTGCCGTGCAGCTGCGCGCGGGTCCTGCACCACCCGCGACAAGATCGCACCCGTGCGTGTTCCCCGCCGCACCATGTCAGCTCCGACTCCACCCGCGCCCTCGAGCACCGCCGAGAGCACTTGTGCAGCCTCGGGGCCCCGCAGCTCAAATCTCGCCGCCTGTCCCCGCTGCGGCAGAACACCCTTTGCGCGCGCCGCTGACTCGCGCAGGGCGCCCTCCACGTCGCTCGCAGCTGCAGGATGCGCCCAGAGCCAGACCTCCGAAGACGTCTTCACTCCGTCGTCGGGGGGGCGCCACGCTACGCGCACGGGCGCGACAGCGCCCTGGGGATACGCGTCCAGCGAGTGCAGGACGACCTCGGTCTCCACCAGACCTTCCCGGCAGTCACGCGAGAGCGCGGGGGATCGTGGCGCAAGCAGCGCAGAGAGAACCGCGCGCACGACGGCGCGCGGTGCTCGGAGGACGAGTGGCACCAGGTAGGACGCATCATGCAGCGTGCAGGCGGTGCGAGACCACCTGGGAGGAGCGCTGAATGTGAGCAGGGAGTAAGCAGAGCAAGGTATCATCGCTACGATGGATCGTAATGATCGCACCTGGTTGCGGCACGCGCTCCCGCATCCGCACGTGAAATCGCGACCCGCACGCCAAAGAAGTCGCCCATCGCCATCCTCTTGCTGTGCCACAGGTGGGTGGCAAGCCACGAAACCCCTGTCGCTTTCAAAGCGTGATCGCTCTGTTCGTCTCCCGGCCTGGCCGATCTACCCTGGAGCTGCCGATCAGCGAGGAGGCGCACACTTCGCCTTCGAGCTCTGCAGAGGACAGGCACGCCGATGGGATGTGAAGCGCCGGGATCCTTGCGTGCTCTCTTCGAGTACAGTCGCTGCCTTACAGCCAGAGAAAACTTGTAAGGGCGATAACTTGCGGCGCGTCGTCGCAGCGCCATTCGCTGTCGTGAAGCGCCCAGCTTCCCATCAGCCGTCTCTGCTGGGTAATCGCCCCCTCGCGCTCCCGAGCTGTTGGCGAGCGGCGGGATCAGCGCGGATACCGCCAGGATCTCTGCGGCTCTTGCCTTCGCGAAGGCCTCAGGCTTGATTATTCCGACCGTCTCGAACATGTTTTCCTGACCTTTCGAGGCAGCGCGCGTCCCCCCGCCGCTTTGTGGTGTGCTATGCACAAGCACATTGCCTCGATCCTGGCCTGCTGGCTCCGGCCGCTTGCGTTTCTCACCCTGATGCGTCGCGCCCCTGTCCTTGTCCACGCCAGAAAGATAAGGGCCTTTCCCCATATTGTCTCAGTTCCTCACCCACACAGGTTCCTCACCCCGGGGATGCGGGTTCAGTGAATCTGGCTGGTGTCGGCATAAAATTCGGGAGCGCTCTCTAAAATTCCCCTTTTATGTCCGATTCTGTACCTGCACCCTGCGCTGCTACTTTGCCATCCTCCGAGCGGGGGCTATCGCAGCCGCTGCCGCTGCCAGACTCCACAGCGCTCTTGTCTGTTCCATTCCAGGGCAACTCCGCCACGATGTCTGCGTCCCTCCCGCGACATAAGGTTTTCGAGAGCCCCGAGCTGCTCCGCACGATCCTTTCCTACGTGCCTGCGACTCATCTTGCCCTAGTTGCGTCAAGGAGCTGCACTTCTTTCCGCGAGCATTCGGACCCAGCGGCGAGGGACGCATGTGGTAGATTAGGAATCCGCAAGCGTTCTCTTTGGTGTACCCTTCAAGGAGCAAGTTGGGTGCTTCAGCTTCACCGCGCAGAGCTAGGCCCGCACTCCTGGCGAGGATCGTACTCGAACGGCGCCGTGGTCATCGGCAGCAAGAGGGAGGCCGGTGGGATCCATTTCTCGGATCCTGCCGGACCGTGCTTCGGGCTGGATGGTGAGCTCTTTGTCGCAAACTATGGGTCCAAAGAGCTGGTTCACCTCTGGGTGGATGAAGTCACAAAAGACGGGGAGAGCGCTGGCGCAGGGACCAACCCTCTAAGCGTCGCGCGCGAGAGGCCACAGCTTCGAGTTGACTACATGAATGTGCCCGGTCACATTGCAGCTGTGTGCGTCTCGCCGGATGGCGCGCGCTTGGTGGCGTCGATCCAGGAGCACCATGCGGAACGGCATCCGACCCTCACTGGTGAGCACTTCCTCATCATCACGGATGCGGCAGGCAGTGGGGGAGGCGCGTCGCTCGGCTCAGCCCCACTGTGTGAAGAGGTGGATCGAGCTGCGGGGCCTGGACTTGAAGCAGGACCAGCAGCAAACGCCGGGGCAGGATCGGGAGTAGAGTCGCATTCCGACAAAGAGGGCACCCACCTGGAGGGCGGCGCCCTGAGCAAAGCCACGCCGCACGAAGACTCCGCGGGCGCGGGCGCGGGCGGCGACAGCGCCGAGGAGCGCTTGCGCTTTCCTGCGCGAGGCGGCCGCAGCCGGCTGCGGGATCTGGTGGCCTGTGCTAGTCGGGTCGGTGCTGCGGGGGAAGGTCAAGGCGAGTTTCTCTGGCCCAACGGAGTGTGCTTCGTGCGGCCGGGCGAAGAGTGCGGCGACGGAGGCGGCGACGACGCGCTCTTGCTGGCGGTCACAGACTTCAACAACGACCGCGTGCAGCTGCTCACACCAGAGGGAAGGTCGCTTCCCGCCCCTCACCGCTCTCTGCACCATTCACCCACTCTCTGCGTGCGCATGGCTCGACAGTGACAGGGGAGCGGCGAGCGCGGCGGGCAGATTCCTCGGCGAGCTGCGGCATCCTATGCTCCGCGCACCGACAGATGTCTGCCAGGTGCCGGCTACGCCCGACGCGCAACCGCCGCACTTCGTGCCGTCCCAGCATCCCATCCGCCCCTGTGCTACTGACTCCGGGAGTCTGGGCGCTCCCCAGCTCCGCGATGGGCGTTTGGTTGTGGTTCCTTACATGGCGGCTCAGGCCCAAACCCTCAACCCGCCCATGGCGACGGGTTCTTTGATCGCTGGGCCAGCGCGCCGCTAGCACCTGTCCGCTTCGTACTCGCTGGCCGTGCGCAGCAGACTGACGCGGGGCGGGGGCAGGACGACAACGAGACCTCCACTGGCGCGGACGTGGTGTGCCTCTTTCCCCCCCCTGGCGCGGCCCTCGACGCAGGGCCGGTCTTCATCGGTGGGGCGGCCGAGGCCGCTGCTGCGGGGCGGACGCCGCGGTTCTCAGCCCCACCAGTTCGCGTGCCCTGCACGATGGTGCCATATCCAGCAATGCAGGCACAGCGCGTGCCGGCAACGTGAAATGCAGATATCTTGCAGACTGTTCTGGGAGGACGTTGCGCGCGGGTTCAAGATGCCCATCGGCTGTGGGAGTGGGCGAGGCGGCACCCTCCTGGTGGCCGACCGAGCGCTTCACAAGGTCATTTGGGAACCCGCAGGCTCGCACGCCTGCTGTGAGCGAGGCCCCGCCCTACCGACTCTGGACCGTTCGGCTCGGTCGCAGTGCTGCAGTCTTCACGCTGCTGCCATGGGCTAGTTGCTTGCCTTGGCCACCGCCCCCCTCGTTGACAAGCCCCCCCCCGGTAGGTGTTCGTTCTCCAAGAGGAGTTCCCTCCTGCACGTGAGCCTGCCCCTGGGCCGGAACGGCGCTCTACGCGACGAGATGCGCGACGGCCCGCTGGCGGCAGGTATGCCCCGAGGCCACACTACGATCTCATGGGTTTTGTCCGCGAGCGAGGAAACCTCGCCGGAGCGTCCTTGGCTCTGTGATCCCTCTGAGCCCGCCTTTCCTACCTTTGAAAGATTAAGACACGTCAAGGAGATACCCTTCCGGCGTCGAAGCTCGAGCGGGCTTTCACTTCGTGCAAACGATCCGGCTTGGCCTTGGCTCGGGTGCGATCCCGTTCACCCCTCCCGTGTTGGTCGTCGAGCCCAGCGAGGAGTGAGATGCAAATCATTTGTGGGTTGGTTCGGCCGGGGGAAAGAAGCCATTTGTGACAAGGCAGCTGACACTAAACTCCCTGGAATCAGGCTGGCTATATGTGAAAAAACAGGGGACATCGCTGTCGCAGACACACAGCGGGACAGGCTGGTACTTCTCTAGGGCACTCTTCGTGAGCAATAGCTGGGCCTTATAGAGTCTACTCCCCGGTCTGTGAACACGTGCGCGTGCACAAGCCTGCCAGGGCGATAGAGCTGTGCGTTGACTCAATCAGCTGCTCCTCGTCGAAATTCTGGCGGGTAGAGGTTGTCGAAATCCTCGCTGCTGTCTATCTTACCAATCCCAGGTGCATCTGGCCCCGAGCCATCCATCCCATCGCTCATCCTCCCCTCTTCCTCGCTGCCCCCCTCCGCCATGCTCCCGCCCGACGACTGCATGGACCTCTCCACGCCCCTCGGCCCAGCCTCCGCAGCCGGCCGCTGCTCGTCCGCACGGGCCTCCCCGCTGAAGCGTACCGTTCCGTCTCGGTGCGCCTCTCGGCGCACCCGTGCCATGAGCTGCCGCCGGCAGCGCCTGCACCGAACGCGCAGCGTCACCAGATTATGCCCCCAGCATGGCGCCACCGCGCATGCCGCCTACGGCGCGGGCCGCACCGCTCCCACTCGTCCAGCACTCGCCAGCGCGTCCACTTGATCGCTTCCGCCTTCCGGATGTGCCTACCCGCCAGAAACGGGCGTGCCCATCAGGCACACGACGCGGGGCCCGCTTTCCCCTACACAAGTGCTCTCACACGAGGACAGCTCGTCCAAATGCCCGGGCAACGCACTGCGGCGGGCTCTGCGCAGCTTGCAGCAGGCGGGGGCATTTTGCGCCCGGTGGCGCACCGCCGCTTAGACCCCCTGCGCGCTGCGCGAGCCGCAGCAGCCTCCTCCGGCGAGAGAGCCTGCGAGGACGCGCGCCATGGCGGGGGGTCGTCCTCGTCGCTGAAGTCGCCCGACGTGAGCGCCTCCTGCACGTACGAGCCATTGGGGTGTACGGGGCGCAGCACGAGGTGGCCGAAGGAGTCGATTGCCCAAGGCCGCGGTGCGCGGGGCCCCGTTCCTGCGTGTCCAGGCCCGAGCGCGCGTCTTCAACGAAACAGTGTGGGCACGAGTGGTCGGTTAGTATCTCGGCAGGAGCAGAATCCGTACCTTCGGACTCCTCTGGCACCACTTCAACCTTCCATCCACCTTCCGATACCTCCTGACTCATGTCTATTTCCCCCGCATCTTCTCTCTGTCCCCCGTAGATCTCTGCGATGTCATGCAGGGTGCCTGCTGCCTCGGCGTCTCTCTGCAGCGCCACGTCTGCAGGTCCGAGCAAATCCTCGGGTACACGGAAGCCTTGCTTGCGGAGAAACCCCGCCAGCTGGCCGAGACGCGCACACATGTCCTGGAAGGATGCTGGTCCATGTCAGCGGCATGCGCGCACGGGCAGCAGCAACGCGCTGGCGGGTTTTAAACGCGGGGTGGGGTTGCACCTCTCCCGCGCGCCAGTGCTCCCGTGTCAAGTTCCCGCGTCGGCACAGGCGGTCGTCAAACACCCGCAGCTGCTCGTCTAGCTCCACCCGCTCGCGCCACAGCGGGACCTGCGGCCGCACGACGTGCGGCGAGCCGGGGAGTCAGATTGCGCCGTATCAAGGAGCGCTACATGGATGTGACAAAGAGGAACAGGCGGCTCGTTTCTGGCGCGAAGGGTGAATATGCAGAGGTGTTTGTGGTCGTTGCAGACCACTGCCGTGTAGGATGGGAGGAATCGCAGAGCGGGATGCTGCCTGCCCATAAAGGGTGTCGGGCTCTATGCCCTCGCATTCTCCCCGCTCGTTTCGCGTGTCGTGCCCGTAGAACGATGCGAAGGTCGTCAACTGCCCCGCCCGTAGGGCACATGAGACCGCTGCTGAGTGAGAAACACGGCACCGGACGGTGCTCATGTCGATAGTCCGTATGCACGGGGGGCGAGAAAAATCCATCAACACCGTGAACATCGGGCCAACTTGCCTGGCGCATGAGTTTCTGAATGTTTGTGTTGTGATGGGACCATTGCTCCTCGATCATACGTGGGATCCGGGTTGGGTCGTAACGGTCAATCTGGCGGGATCGCAACGGGCGGTGCTCAGAGCCGGTGCTGGTTGCCTTCCGTACCCTGAGCCATGGACCGAAAGCACAGTGCCCAGGCCACTGCAGTCCCGCTCTGGAGGGGGGGGGTGCCTCTCTACACTTCAGCACCGCCTCGGATGGTCTCGTGCGATAGAAGTGGAGACGGAACTCGGGGTCGAGGCCGGTTTCATCCTCGCCGAACGGGCACGGGCCGAAGGGGTGCCGCTCGTCCTCCTCCCTGCGCCAGCAAGGCACCGCGGTGACTCTCGTTATCTACATCCGGGCGCGACGTCTGGGGGCTGCATCGTGGGCCGGTGATGCCCCCCCCGTCCGACAGGAGCGTGCAGGGGCGGGGGCCTTCCTGATGCGCGCGAGCTCCTCGGCCGACACCCTGTCGACCGGGCCGTCGCCTGGGGCGCGGAAGCGCCAGAGCTCCCATGGCGTGAAGTGCCCCACCTGAGCCGCACCCGTGAATCGACCGGTCAGGACAGATTGGGCCGGTTCGAACCCGCTTCCACAGGCGCAGGGAGGTAGCAAAGGAGGTTCGTCGCGGTGTGAACCTCCGGGTCAATGTGTGAAACGTTGCCTTCAGTCGTGGATAAGTCGAGTTCACAACCCGGAGGAATCTGGAGAGAAGAGAATTAGATGCGCGTGCGAAGGAAAAGGCACCTTTCGGAATGAGCGCTGTCGATTTGGACCTGCATCATCTCATCGATTGTCGGCCAATTACCAACGTCCTCGTCTGCGGGCAATTGAAAGAACGGACAATGAAAGCGCGAGTCGAAGGTCTTGTTTCCTACCTGCAGGCAGCCGGAGCAATATTCTGAGATTGCCTCGCTGTTTCCTTACAAAACCATGGGATGCAAAATGCAGTTTTGATCTGTGCTTCGCTTACCATGTGTCGAAGGAATGGTCCTCGCTGCCACGGCGGTGCGAATTGTGGGACGTGACGGGGCACACGCCAATCATGCGACTGAAGTTTCAGTAAAGGCTGCCCTGATTCAGAAGCACTGCTTGAGACAGCAAGCACGCATGCAGCAATCATCCAACCTGACCCAATCGATGCGCCCCTGCTGGACCTTGCAGGCTGCTGCTGGACACGTCTCGAAACCACATGATGTTGACGAGAAACGCGTCTGTCAAAGCGGCTGCCGCTTATCCCTGTACCCAGAGTTCCTACACTGCACTGGCGTTGGCCCGTGGTCAGGTCTTTCGTCTGGCGGGGAAGTCCAGCCATGGCATCAGGCTGATGCCCCCCACTCGCGGTCTGGACGGGCCCGCCTCGTCCGTTGCTACTGAAAATGGCTCCACAGACACCTTACCCACAAAATCGAACAATTGCGTCTGGTTAGATTCGCTGCAGGCATCGCCCTCCTCTCAACATGGGGGGCTCCATGAGCTGCGATGACGTTTTCTGCACAGATCCCCACAGAGAAGCATTCGAAAAGGCTTTCATGGTGAAGTGCTCCTCCCATTTTTGTGACAGAAATACATTTCTGCATTCAGATGATTCAGCCGTCAAGCCACGATTTCTTCGCAGATATGTACCCCCGAACTCTGCATGGATCCTATTTCGAACAAGAAGGACTCTATCTCGCTACAGGCAATGGACCAGAACATCTTGCTACACCGCCTCGTGAGTCGACCTGCCCTGCTCGAACTCTTCTTGACGCAGAGCCCGTACGGGCCCTTCGACATCAATCACCAAAATGAACATGGCGATACGGCACTGCATCTTGCTTGCCGGGGGGGATACCTGCATTCCTGCAGGTTTTTGATCAAGGTATATCATTATGGATGAAAAGTGTCCAATCTCATCAGAATCCTAGGCATATGGGCACAAGAATGAAACCCTGATTGCGTCAACTCGACCATGACAAAAAACAAGTGGCTGCAGAACGGTGCAGTTTATCTCAAAAACTCGGCGGGCGAATACCCAACAAGTGTGGCACAATCGAATGGCCACCTGGATTGCAAGGTAAAACTTCTGGCGGCAACCCTGGTCGAGCGTTTCAGCAATCTTGTGAGAACTGGACTACGTAGCCATTCTGTTAGTTGAAGTCCGATGCTCAGGTTTTTCTAGAGGAGGCGGAGCGAAATTTCATCAGAAGGGTGGCAAGCAGCAAGGGCCCTTTGACTGTTGCGAAAGTGCCTGAAGATGACATTCCTCATCAAACTAGGGACTGCATCAAGAAGGTGACCGTTCCAAGCCCAGGTCATGGATGGTGATTATTGCTGCTGTGACACAACGCAAATAATGCCTTCATGGCGATTGCCTCGGATTGCAGGGCAAGATGATGTTGCGACACATGGTCAAAGATGATCAATGGCACTACAAAGAATACTTTTTCTCACTGGACAAAGAGTGCGGGACCGCGCCATTTTGCCAGGGTAGGATGCAGCCTGGTACCCCATAATCCGATCGTTCTCTCCGGATGATCCGACGCAGGAACCTGTTCTACTTCAAGACGGAGGCGAACTTTGAAACCCGCGGCAATGCAGGGTAATGTGCCTTGGTGGAGGTCACGATTTACTCTCGCGAAGAGTTTTGGTGACATCACGTGCGTTTTCGCAGTCGGAAGGGACTCGTGCGTATCGCCAACTGCAAGCTTGCAGTTGAGGACGCACCAACATCGGACTGTGTGGCCTGTTTTCGAGTAGAAGATGGGCGCCGCCCGCATATTTTCCACCTCGGATGCCGAAGGTCGCTCCTTCCTCCGCGACTTCGATCGCCCTGCCCAACAAAAACATGGCATGAAAGACGGCCGTGTATCCAGTGAGATGGAGCGCTCAAAGTGGCTGGAGATGCTCACAATTGCCAAGGCTGGTGAAGAGTCACTGGCGCTGCAAAGGTAAAACCGCGTCAAAATCGATTGGCTCCGTGCAAGTTGACGCGTTCTTAATGATGATCAATGTACGAAAAGTAGGGCATCTTCCGCCCCAGACGATGGTTCATTGAAGAATCTCTCAGGTAAACCAACATCGCCCTACTAGTGTATTCCCATCACAGCATCCTCGTTCTGCTCGGTCTGAGTCGTTCGGTACACCTTGTGTCCTGCGTCTGAAAAGAGCGTGGAGGGATACCAGGTAAGGCATTTTCGCTTGGAGCTCGGCTTGGCAGCGCCACAGCTCGAACAGCGTCGGCCGGGTCCATACTCTCCTTCCCATCCTATTTCCAGCCTTTGTTAATCCTGAAGCGGGTATTTTGAGGTCGGCGTCTGGCCGCAGATTTTCCCTTGTGTTTGCCGCAAATCAAGTAGCAGGCTCAAAAGCCCTGCCACCAGCTCACGCACTTGTCTTTTCTGACAAGAGCTCGAGCTTTTTTCCGTATTCAAACGTGCATGTGCGTCTCGCTCCGCGAATGATAAAGGAGGTTACGTCTGACAGGCATCGGGCGAACACAATCGGGTGGTACTGGGAGCAATATTTTGTTTGAGAAGAAAAAAAAGGTGGCCTGTACTCCATCACGTCTTTCAAACGGAGCGTCCAGGACTCTAAGCGATTCTCGCTCGCTGAGACAGATGTCGGATGTTGGGATTGGCGAGACCGAGGTCACAGTTTTACACTACTACACGGCTCAGGAGGGCACGCCATTTCCCCCGGACCCTCGACCAGAATTCAGCCTGATCAGGGGGAGAAAGCTGTACATGATAGACACTCGCGAGGACGGGTATTGTGTAGTTCGTCGGCCAGGCACTCGGCGAGAGGCGCGCCCTTACCACCCCAATTTCAACCCAGCCTCCTAGACAGCAGGCAGTGATAAGAATGGAAAGCAAGTCTTTTTGAGTGGGCGCCACGAAGCAGGGCTTCGTACCAGGCAACTACATATCGGTTGATGGAAAAAGGGGTGTTATAGACGCAGCATCACTGAGATTTCCGTAGTTAGAATAGACTGACAACAACTTACGACTGTCTCGAACTTGCGCGCAAGCACGGCGATTTTTGCGCGGCGAAAAGCAAAAAAAAGTCTTTTTATTTTCTGCGTGTGACTTTGAAGTAGGCTCTCAGTCTACATCTACCGCTGCCTCAGCGAGGCCAGACCGTTTGGGTGGTGGCAAGGAAGATTCACCGGCACCCTTCTTTCGCTTCTTCTTTCCTCCGTCAGAGTCTCCTTGCACAGCACCTCTCTTCGACAACTGGGCCGCTACTGCGGGGACGTACTGCTCCACTCTTTTCGGAATTGCATGCTTATCTTTCTTTGTTGCCTGCTCTCGGGACCTTTCTCCTTCGCTTGCTTCCTTCGCGCTGAGCTTCCCTGATTTGGAAAACGTCGACGGCGTGGTAGTATTCATCGTTGCCTTGTCCGCAACCTTGCTGTCAGCTCCGCCTGATCCGATCGACCTTTCAAAGCGAGCAACGAAAAAGCCATTTGTGTCGTCTTTGTCATACGAAGCGCGCACGCACCTGCACGATGAGCAAATTGCATAAATGTCAATAGCAAGCAACCAAGGTCCTGGTATCGCCAAGGCAAGAACCGGGGTTGGTGAGTTATTGTGATCGCCAAGACTCACATGTCTCCAACTTGCCCTGCTGCTGTAAGGCCACGGTGGGGCCAGTCCGGAAGCGTCCTCACCAGTTTAAACCTGCGGCCACATGCAACGCTTCATCCAGGAAAAGTACGGCTGCCGGCTTATCGTTGTATGATTCTGCTGTGCTGCAATAGGATGTTTCCTGCCGCCATTTCAAGGAGCTGGGCTCGACCCGTGCTGGTTTTGCGCAACTGCGGCAACAACATCCTCGTTCTCTTCGCGATGGATCGAGCATGTTGAGTACACCACGACCTGCGAAAAGTGCCGAAATCAACAGACATTCCCTGAGTCCAGTACCGCGCTTCCGCCAGGCCAGCCAGGCAAAGAGTTTTGCCATCCCACACCCACAGTACATTGCGCGCGCGCGCGCGCGCGCGCGCGTGCAGTTCACTCTCACCTGTGCTTTAGGTAGTGACATGGCCGCAAGCACGATCTTGATCTGTTCAGCTGCCAGCGCCTTGAGGTCGTTCCCTCCTATGTCATGCTCCTCTGCCCCGCTTTCCCCGGTCTGCACGCCCCCAGACACTCCATGGTACTGCGCGACCAGACCACTTCCCGAGCAAGACGGATCGCAAAGAATGTGTGTTGCCTGCCAACACTGCGCTTTACATTTCGTGTGATGGCTCCTTTCGCACGGATTGCAGAGGCTGAAAAAAGGCGAAGTTTGCTGGAGCCTGTATGTGAAGATCAACTCTTTTAGCTTGTTTGGAGATGTGCCTGGGTGAGGTCAATATGACGGTTACCGCCCTCTGATCCAGCTTCACAGCTCTCGGCGCTCTTTACGGCGCGGGCAGCAGCGGCAGTGAAGTCCATGCCGTGCACCTCTACCCGTGTGCCGCAGGCCAGCTTGGAGACCTGCAGTTTGCAATGGTCCGAGCATAATTATGGTTCTGGCTCCGCTGAACCGTCTACCTAGTCCTGCCCAGGGCACAAGGGGCCGTCCCACGCCACCTTGTCATGGGCGTCTCACCTGGCGCCTGAGGACTTGCTCGCGAACCTTGTCCCGCTCGAAGGCGAGCACCTTGCCTTGCTGCACCCCTCCGTCCTCTTTGACCTTTTTCTTCTTGTCCTTCTCCGCGCCGTTTTGGTCCTTGCGACTCCGAGCGTCCGCAAGAGCTAGAAGAGCAGTTAGATGTGTTGTCTTGTTACCAGGAGCAGCACACGCATCCTGGTAATGCTCTACAGAGTCAGTCTTTGCGCAGCTCGCGGAAAGTGCACGAGCGCCGCTCCTCATGAAATTGACCACTTTCCATGGAAGGGGGTGTCATTCGTGAGGTAATTTACCGCGACGATTGCTCCCGGAGGTATCGGTGCCACAGCCTGTGCCGAGAGGCACGACGAACGGTCTTGTAGAATCACGGCTCCGGAGGCGACCAAGGGGTCAGAGTGCAGAGAAGTGCCGGGGGGGAAAGCTAGGAGGTGTGGTACCACCGGGTCCTGCAAACAAAGAGGAAGTACTTGTTATGCCATCGATCCCAGCAAGTTTCCATGCAAAGTCTGAATTCCCGGTGTGCAGTAAGGCTGTACCCGATTTAGGTTTTCGTGAGAAACGACACAGGTCTGTCTGGGAGGTCAAAGGAGAGGGGAATGACTTGGAGAATTGTGTTCTTGCCCGGATTCATGCGATTAGATTTATCTGCCAATTGGTCCGCAGAAGTGGAGTCCGCCACGGTCCAGCCTTGAGCACGAAAGTGGTCAAGAACAGTACTTAGATTAGAGCGAAGCGTGTTCACTCGTGCGTATCTCGGGAGACGAATCTTGTCAGCGTAGCCCACAGCAGAGCCGCGCTTGCGTAGGGAAGCAAGAGTTTGCTGAAGTGTAGCCTTGTGTTCTTTGATGAATCCTACTAGCTCTGAGACCCCACGTACGCGACGACTGCCAAGGAGTGCTTCATAGAGGAGCACAAGTAGCATTTTGTCGTCCGGGAGCAGCATTTTTGGTGGCACCTGCGGTGCGCTCCTGACCATCAGCATCACTCACCACAAACTCTGGCGACGCAATCGGCTGAGGCGATCATGACCTTGCTCATGATGCCGCTTTCCCGTGCAACTTCCCAGAGGAGTGCCTCATCCTTCTGCACACCAAGAACGATAGCCTGCATGGAGCATTCTCAAAATGTCGAGAGATTTTCTGCGAGCAGTCCAAAAAGATTGTCTAATGTCGGCCAGTGCACCTGTAGCTGTGGTTTCGTCGAGGGGGGAAGATGGACATTATACAAAATCTGCCGTACCCCCTCGCCCTACCAAACCAGGGAGCATTCGGTCATTTTTCCGTGGATTCCAAGCGCTGACCCTCAAGATCAAGCGGATGCCAAGCTATACAAGCCCAATGTCATACCTTGTTGGCGCGCCGGAGTACTTCCGCAGCAGTCTTGCAGAGCTCTTCGGCGTTCTTCGCCATTGAGCCCGAAGAGCGGAAAACTTCACGTGCCCTTCTTCCGGAAATACAGGTTATGCTCAACCACAACAACAGCACACCTTAGAAACATCTCTCTGCGCAGCAAGGTGGTGAGTGAGGGGGGGGGGGGGGAGCGAGAGAGCTCTGGGAGGAAGAGGCTGTCGCACCGGCTTCGGAGGCGTTTTCCTCTGGCACCATGTCACGATTTCTATGAATGGTGTTGTCGACTTGTCTCCTGTTGTCTTTGGCCCTTGTGGCTGGAGTTCCCGAGATTGAGAGTGGTCCGCGACGCGTTCTCGCGGTATCCTTGGAAAGCGGGAACTCGTGCACGCCATCTTCCTCCTGGGATCAGCACAAACGACATCACGCACAGTGCGACTGCGGGCACCGGTGTGCATATGTGTATTCCGCTTTGGCCCAGCGCTCAAAGCAGTGTCTCCGCGGTGGAAACAGCGCCGGTGCACAGGATCCCAGGCAACAATCCGACCGCGAGATTCAGAAAGATAGTGGAATCAACGACTTGGAGGACCACCTAGCACTGGTCGAGACGTTGCACGTAGATCGGGAAAAGACCGCGGCAGAGGTGCAATCCCAGGAAGAAAGAACTTTTTGAGTCGTGGCAGATTTCGGCCCTCGAAATCACACATTCGAATGGGCAGATTGCAAAGGAAAAGCGGGAGGCAAAGAGGAAAGAGTATGAGGCAGCGTGGGGGCGTTTTGAGCGCAAGGTTAAATGGGTCTTTCACAAGTCGCGCCAACTCCTTGAGGTGAGTTCTCTCCGCCGCTAATCGAGTTATCCCATGGATAGGGTCTGCCAATGTATTTGCTAGACAAAAGAAAGCGACGCGCAACTCCAGCCTATCACACTTCAAGACGGGTTGGGCCGCATCACTTGCAACAGGGAATGTTTCCACCAGTATCGAATGGTATCGCGAGGTCTTACCCCCCCAGTAATCTATGTATCGCGAGACAGGACGATAAGAGAGAAGAAGAGGAGTGTTCGAGCCGGATTGCCAGAGCTGAGGTAGCTCCAGATCCTCTGACACGCGTCGCTCCACTTGCACAGCTCGAAATGTGATCTGCACATTAGGTATAGCCCCGGTATTCGGTGTCATTGCGAGCCCTCAAATCGACACCCTGGGGCTGCTAGGCCAATTTCGAGAAGCTGGTGCTACAGGGCCGCGCGGAGCGTGATGGCCCGGTGCGAATTCCAACCTTCTTGCCAAGATCATTGATGCTGCGGCGCTGTGGCTGGCAAAGATACGATGTTGTTCAGGGGAGGACTGCATCGCAACAAAACCAGTCAGGGGGCTTGGGGGCCGCGTCACGCTTTGCGGTGAGCAAACAGCGTGCTTTTGGAGTTGCGTGGGGCCCGGTGGCCAAATCAGTCACCCCCGCATTTAGTGATCAAGGAGTAGCCTCGAACACTGCGACGGAGCAGCCAGCCAAAGAAACTGCATTGAGGTCGCGACTACCTTCGAACAATAATTGTGGCAGACTCTTCGCGATTTGGATGCAGCCTGCTGTAGAAGAGGTGTGATGAAATGCCGAGGATGCCAAGAAACAACTAGAATCTACTCTTCGAAAGAAATATCTGAATATCTCCACTACCAATCTCTTTTCTATTGTGCTGATTCAACCCTCCCCAAGCAGAGCCAGCAGCTCCAGTCGGTGTGTGCTCGGCTCAGCGAAACTTATCCTGTATATGCCCCATCCATTCTCCCGAAAACTAAATGGCAATCAAATATTATCATGAAACTCAGGGTTTCGTGCGCTCCTCCTGAACATTAATTTTTTTCCAGGATTCGCCTCTTCTCCCACTGCACGTGAATCTTGTGACGATTCGAACGACACTCCAACCGCGCATCTTGCTTGCATGTGCCTACAAGGCCCTGAGAGCATGCGTGGGCTCCGAAGGATGGGCTGCAGCGATCACGCCTCTGGTGCGCGTTGGTGCATATGGACACAGCCCGAACGACGCGCAGACTGTGGACAATAGTTGGGGAATTCATGCCCAATTGAAGTGTGATAGTACGCCGAATATGGACATTGAGCAGCTGCAGCGGTGCCTTTCTAGAGAGTTCGAAGGGAAAGGTGCTGCTGGTGGACTTGGGCCAAGGAACGATCGAATCGAAGATTCCGATTTGATTAGTGTGGGAGGACCGGGACTTGTGCTTCTGATGACAACGGACCTAGGGAGGGAAAAGGAGCGCAGAGCGGCAGGTGCACCATTGGCCAAGTTGTTCTCGTTGTTGATATCCCCTGAACTCGAGGACGCAGCTTTAAATGCGGCGTTGGCAGAGTCGGCAAGGCTACTGTTGGAGGCAGCTTTCAAGCAGAAGAACAGAATGCGGATCGGATCTTGGGTGCTGCAAGTAGTATGTGATACCCCGAATCCAATTCGATTCCCTGACCCCACGTGAACTATTTCCTGACTTCGGCGAGTCGCGATGCGATTTTTTGTGCTCATTGTGCTGGTTCTGACGGCAATGACCTGGCGTAGGCGTTGAAGGGGACCCAGGAGATTGGTTTTGTATATCTGAGCGTGCACTGGGAAAAGATTCGTCTACATAGTAAATACATGCCTGTGCGCAACTCAGCGCTTCACCTCTCTCGTCAAGCAATTCTCCACAAGAGAGATGTATTTGAATAACTCGGAACGACCACTCATCGACCGCATTTACACCCTCTCGGGGCGCCACAACATCAGGAGCGGATGCACCTCTCCCTTAAAACACCCCACCCCAATGTTGCTGAGCATGCAGCTGGCGTCCTCGCAAAAGTGTGTAGAAACATAGCTCCGCACGGCGCCTCGGCGATGCACCAAGACAGTCGCGAGTGGCAACCCTCTTGCCAGCGATCCGGGCCTCGGCTGACGCTTGGCAGGCTACTGTATCGATCGCACTGCAGACAGCCTCACTGATGGTTGATGGGGTTGCACTTCCAGGTGGGCCTGCGCCTCTTGAGGTGGTAGAACACAAAAGACTGCGCCACCACATCGCAATCAGCGAACGTACTCGCAGATGACCCTGCAGCCGCACGTGCAGTGGCACTACAACTCCCCACCCAAACACCCTCCCGACAAAAAAGAGAAATGACACGTAAAATGCAAAGCACAAACGTCTAGCAGGGCGCAGGGTGTGGAGGATATCGCTGCTGGCTGGGGCGCACATCCGACTTCTGCACTTCGCGCACGTAGACGGCGCAGTACACGTAGGGCCGCTTGCGTACGCCAGTCTTGCCACGCCCCTTATACTCTATGCGCTTCAGATACCCCGCACGTCCGATCTTAACCTCATCAATCAGCAGCTTATCTGGGTCCATCCCTGTGCCCGTTTCGCCAAACTCAGTTCCCCGCGCGTGGCGTGCAGCTGGATTCCTGCGAGCGCGGCTATGGCAAACGCAGCTGGGGTACCCGTCGCCAGGAATGGTTCCTCAGGAGTTCATACCGTGGTTGTTACATGCGTTGAACTTAGCGTCGTAAATCAGGGATCGGACCGTTTTGGCCGCACGCTTGGGTGACAGTGAGAGCTGCATGAGCGCCGCGTCTACACGCGAGCGCCTCACCAGCCTGCAAACCAGGTTTAGCTTCTTGATCGAGCCCTTGAACTTGCGCTTCACCGCTCGCGCACGTGGGTAGTTATGGTGTTCGGCCTTGTGCGTATTCGGCGTATCAGGAATGTTTGGTGGCAGTTTTTTGCCTTCCCCCACCGGCGCTGGCGGCGCCGCGGATTGCTCCTCCAAGGTGGACAGCCCCCGCATCATCGCGGGGCCGAAACCCAAACTCGACGAACCGAGAGTCTGTCCCATCACTCCGCCAATAAAAACACCCCCCGGAGGAATGCGGAGCCCCCGGCTACACTCTAGCCCCGCAGCTGCATCCCCACGACGCGATCCTGCTGCAGAAATGGTGAGGCCCGCAACCCGCGCGTGCGAGACCACTGTCGGACCACGTGCTACGGTTCGCCAAGCAGTGTTACCAGCAGCGGCATGTGCTGCCCGCGGGAGCGCTCCAAGAGCTGCCACAGCCCCCCGAAGCACCGCCATCACGCCCGGGATCCTGGTGGCGTGTGATACCGAGGGGTCCCAGTTTTAGTCAACATCAACAGAATTGGTCCTCAGGCTCAGTGTAAAGTACCGAGCAAGAATCAAACGTTGAAACAGCTGCACCACACGGGACGACTCGCCCAATCTCCGCTTCGACAGAGGACCATTTCGTGGTCAAGTTGTCGAGAATTGGGTTGAGATTTTCGGCGCAGTCTCCAAAATGCCGCAGCGCCTTTGTGTTGCCCAGAATTATCTCGGCAAGGCGCTCTCGGCCTGATGGGCCGAAGCTGCTGGGTGCGCGAGGTCCTTCGGGTTGACACGTGACAAGTGATGCCGTCACACGCCGCGGACCCGCCTCTACCACGGATTGGGTGCTCTCGTGATGACGAGATCCTCATGCATATGTCCCATGGAATCTGCGTCTCAAATCGCGGAGCCCCCAGTCTGGAGGGCATCAAGGAGGAGAATCGCATGTTTCTCTCGGCTTGTTTTGAAGCAGATCGTTCATCGTTTGCTAAGGGCATGCGATCTATCAATTGTGCCAGCTGCGATGTGCATGATGACGGGATGAATGTTGCAGACATGTTGCCTCATCTTGCCGAGGCTGCGAGAAGAGTCGCAAACGAGGCTGGAAAGGATGGCGTGCTCTTCGTTCTTATAAGTAGCGCAGGCAAATTCATGCGGAATGGTGAGCTAGCTATTCAGGGCACTGCAGGGCGATGGGCTGGGCTCGACGGGCTGATTGACGTACTCGCCAAAAATATTGGGGACGCGCTTGCCGTGCTGCTCGTTTCTGCGATCGAGGAAAGTTTCTTGGTACATTTGTGAGACATTCGCGTCCTTTGCCTGTCGATCAGCCCCACACGGGCCCGTCGGACAGGGCTTTGATTGACACCAGTTTATTCGAACTCGCGTTGCAGGTCCCAATGTCGCACGTGGATGCATCTTCTTACGATGTTTGGAAGGACGAGAGATTACAGCAGTTTGTGTCCGAAGGCACGGCACCAAACGTGCAAAAACCAAGGGACCCGCGCGCTTGAAGTGCAGCAGCGTTGCTGTGATATGATGTCCCTTTCTGCGCCTACACGCAGGCTCGTGCAGTCCCGGGAACGTGCTCGTGATGTGGGCTCTGGCACCACTTGCCCAAATGCGAAGCGAGCACCGCTGGTGGGACGGACGAGGCACGGCTCTCGTGCAACATGTGAGCGACAAGCTCGTGAACAGGCACTACCCACAGCTACAAAAGATATATGATTGCGCACCATGACCTGAATTGGCACCGCGACGTCATGCACTTCACCTGGTGGCTGATACTTCCCGTCTCCGTCAGCGGCGACTCGCAGCCGCTGGTCGAGCTTCTGCGCCAGGCCTCGCGCACGCTCGTGCGCCACCAGGTGGTTGAGCTCGATGCCGGGGGAGACATTGCTGCGATGCAAGCCCGCGCCGCGGAAATCTCGTCGAGGCTAGCGGCGTGCCATGGAGTCAGTCTGTCGTCAGGCATCTCCGCAGATTTTCCACGCTACCTTCACTTGAGCCACGCGCGCTGTCCCTGTTTGCGCGCGGGCGGCCAATCTACACCGATGCTCATGCACTGCCTGAACTGCTGAACAGGCCACGGGAGGCGACTGTCGCTGGGTGCAATAGCTCAGCCTTCCTTCGACCCTCTCGGTCGCCCTGCCCCTTCTCCTCTGCCCCAAACTGCAGCTGCCAATCTCACAGCGGGATCGGTGCAGGCAACACTCTCATCGACGCCGACGGGGCACTTGTGCGGCGCAACGCGTTCCAGGAGTTCTCCGTGCACACGCGCGAGGTCTGCCCCCTGCGATTCCGTGATGAGGTGCGGAGACTGATCGCTCGCGCAGACCGCCACTGCAATGGCTTCACTGGAAGACCTGTGCAGAACCACGGTGGCGCGCGTGGTCTTCGGTAACCGGATAACACCCACTCATGAACGTGACCTCAATGGACTAGGTCAAGGTTTCAATTGCGAGTAAGACTCGTGGGGTGGCTCTCTGGTATACCTTGGACGGGAGTGACCCGCGGGACTCAGGTTGAACCCGAACCAGCAAGGATGGGACACAGATTTGCACGCATACGAGCACTGCAACATTTTGCTTTGCATCGCCGTTGTAGGTAAGCCATGCCTTGGCCGCAGAAAGCTCTCGTCGGCGATACAAAAAGCCTGTTGCGCTCGAATTCGACGGAGATGTGGGCTGCAGAGACGTTGTTCTGCGAGCAGTCGCTCTTCTTCCTGGCCTCCCGCCAAGCCGCGTAGCCGTGTCGCCGGTCTTTCGTCTGCAGGGCCAGGTGCGACCTGTAACGCTGTTCGAGCGCCGAGGCGAGGATGGGGTGATGCTGTCCATGGAGTGTCCTACGCCCGGAGCAACGATCTACTATGACGACACGGGGGCAAAGCCGACGGTCGAATCCAAAGTTTACACGGAGCCAATCAGGCGAGCACTAGCGCTCTACTCTCGTGCACCCCATTTCCAAACGCCCCTGCCAGACTACAATCAGGGAGCTCACACGTGCTTTGCGGACCCGCAGGCTCACCGCGTTGGTGGTCACGGCCTTCGCGGTGCGAGCGGGACAGACGGACTCGTGGACGACGACCTTTCAATTGCTTGACCAGGTCTGGTCTGAGGTGGCTGAGTCGCGTTCCGAGAAGGCTGTGCTGGTGTTCGCTTTGGATCCGGTGCCTAGCACGCGTTGCGACCGCCGTGCAGTCGTGCTGCGCTCAGAAACCTGTCGCGCTTCTTCGCGCGTTGCAGGTGTCGCAGCCAACTGGAGAGCTCTCTGGCACGCGGACTCTGTCGTCGAGTATAGACACGGAGCGAAGCGAGGTATTCATAGACACTGCGACCCTGCAGATCGATTGTGTAAGCCACGACGCAAAGGGCTTCAGGTAACGAGCCCAACGAGCTGAAGACTTGACTAGCGGTGTTGGCCCCCGTGCGCCGCTACCGTCCGGGCGGGGCCTCACGTTCCACGTGCGGCAGGCTGCTATACTCTCTTGATCGCCAAGACCCGCCGATGTCACCGATTCGGGGACGCAAGTACACCGCGCCGCTTGAGGCGCGTTGACCGCCCGCACAGTGCCGGCGCGCCCCTGCGCCGGGGGGGGTGGGGGGGCATGACCCGAATCGCCATACTCCGCTTCACACAGAATGTGCCGCGCGCAGATATCCCAGGCTGGAACGTACCTCGCCCGATTTTGGGCCGTAGGGTATGGCATGGCGGACTCGCCCCAGGGCGAGCTGCGATTTACGGTGCAGAATCGCTGCTCCGTGCCTGTCCTCAGCCCCACGCACGGCACGTACACACGCGCCGCTGAGGTACTCCTCCCGCCCACCGTCTTTGAGCGCGTGCACCATTTGTGCTCAAAGAGATGCCGTGTGACGTGCGGCTCGACCGCAGCTGCACGTTTCCGCTGGCAACGAGGACCTGGTGTGCATGACGCTCGACGGCTCAGCGCCCGTTCCCGACAATCCAAAGGTGCCACGCGCGTTTTCCACGCTCCACCTCCCGAGTGCGGAAACGCTGCGCTCCTGCTTGTCACTGACTGAACACGCACCACGGTGGCATTGCAGGCACACCACCTCCCTCCAACGGCCGAGCCATTCACCCCAATATTCCTCGATCGCTTTGCCGCAGAGTTCGCGGACAGAGTCAGCGATGTTGCTGTACCGCTGGTAACCCTCACCTCAGCCACCTGCGGCAGCTGCTTGCCACGATAGATGCATGGTGCTGCATGCAATGTAGCATTTTTGCACTGCTCTCGTGTTCTCAAAGGCACTGGCAACTAGGTGGTTGACGTCAAGGCGATGTCGGTGCGGCGAGGCTTCGTCGACTCCCCTGTTGCAACTGCGGTTCTCTCGCTGCGCGACATGGTTAGCACGCCGGCTATCACCCCGGCCCCGGCGCCCTACTCTGAGATCGTGGAGGTGACGCTGACGTGCTCGACGCCCGGATCGACCATCCTTTACACCCTCGACGGCTCGGAACCAGACCCTGCAGCCCTGGCGCCGGCATCGGCGGAGCTACCTTTGTCAGCGGGCGCGGAACGCGGCCAGGACGGGGCGCCAGCCGCGGCGGCAGCCCCCGCCCCGCGCGACGCCGCGTCCCCGCAGGAAAACCCGCCTGACAGCGCTCCCGGCGCCTCCACCGTGGTCGTGTACGATCCGGCCGCCCCGCTGCGCATCACGGCCGTTGGATCGACCCTCGTCCGCGCGCGCGCGGTCCGCTCGCGCCCCGCGCGCCCGCCGCGCGCCCGTCGTGCGGGCGGGCGCGCTGAGCCCGCGGCGCAGCGCGCGAAAATGGCTCAACGGTATACCGCGTAGCGCGAAAATGGCTCAAACGGTATACCGCGTAGGTGCACGGGGGGATGTGCGTGAGCCCCGAGGCGTCGGCGGAGTACGCGGTGTTCGCCCAGGCGCTTTCGTGGGGGTGCGCGCGGCACGGGCAGCTCGGCGCCGGGCCGGAGCAGCGCGAGCTCAGCGAGAAGCTGGCGCTGGCGCCCATGCGGGTCGGCGGGCTCGAGGGCCACGACCTCGCGGGCGTGTTCGCGGGGTTCCGCCACGCGGGGTTCGTGACGGCGGAGGGTCAGCTGCTGATGTCGGGCGCCGAGACGCACGGGCGGCTCGGCCACAGCGGCGGGCGCGCGATGGTGCCGCGCCCCGTCGGCGGGCTCGCTGGCGTGCGTGTGCACTCCGTGGCCGCCGGGCAGAGGCACACGCTCGTGCTCGCGACCACCGGCGTCGTCTACTCCTTCGGGTGCGGCCTGCAGGGCCAGGTCCCCCCCCCCCTTCCCCCCGTACAAAGTGGACACGTCTCGTCCATCCCTCCGTACTAATTGGACATGAGGACAGCTCGGGCACGGCGATCTCCTCTCCAGCCCGGAACCGCGCGCCGTCGACTCCATCCGCCCGGGGTGCCGCCCCGCCCCGCCCCGGAGCCCCGCCGGAGACGGTGCGCGCGTCTGACGGGCCCGCCGCGGGACCAGGAAGCACGCGGACCCCGCGACGGGAAAAGTGTCGCACATGCCGCAGGCGCGCACCCCCCCCTCGGGCCGGCGCGGGGCGCGCGGGCCGTGCGCGGGGCGCGGCTGTCGCGGGGGCGAGGCGCCCGCCGTGACCTCTGTGCGCCGTGGCGTAGGTCCGCGCGGTGGCTGCTGGCGGGTACCACTCCATGGCGATCGGGCTCGACGACGCTCTCCACGTCTGGGGGCGCGGGGGCGAGGGGCAGCTCGGCAACGACAGCCGCGAGGGGTGCGCGCCCTCCCCAGCCGCGCGCCGCGCGCGGGAGAGTCGAGGCGCCGCCGCGACGCGCCGCCGCTGACGCCGCGCGCGGGGTGGCGGGGCCCGGCAGGGCGAGCGTGCCGGGGCGGATGGTGGCGGAGCAGCAGGGGGGGCACGCGGTCGGGCTGTGGGGGAAGAAGGTGGCGGCGGTGGCCGGTTCAGACTTTCACACGGTAGTTGTATGCACGACCGGGGAGGTCCTGGCCACGGGGAGGGGGGTGGAGGGGCAGCTTGGCGTGCCCGGAGTCGAGACCTACTGCGTGCCGTGCGTGGTGCACGCGCTCAGCGAGCGGGACGTGAAGGCGGTCGACGCGGCGTGCGGGCGCGCACACCCCCTCGTGCTCGACGACCGCGGCGCGGTGTGGGCGTGCGGCGACCCCGCTCGCGGCGCGCTCGGCCTCGGGGCAGACGTGGTGGCTGCGGGGCGGCCTGTGCACGCGCCCGTACGGGTGCCCGGGCTGAAGAAGGTGGTGCAGATCTCGTGCGCGGTCGACGCGGTTGCGGCGCGCACTGCGGCGGGCGAGCTCTACACGTGGGGCAACGGCGAGCGGAACGCGCTTGGGCACGGCGCGCAGGCGGACTTGGACACG
>ENA-UOXV01002651-UOXV01002651.1-marine-metagenome-genome-assembly--contig:-NODE-2651-length-23121-cov-6.996272_pt1 | contig 23121 bp, 31 predicted proteins | sample MGYA00238165_ERZ766961 | MGnify/ENA primary metagenome ERZ766961 (study PRJEB28924, sample SAMN03173240) | marine metagenome | biome: Marine; feature: Water; material: Subsurface seawater | place: North...
GACTTAGGTGTGCTAGCCATGACTTATGTGTGCTAGGCGGTCACATCCTCTGAAACCCTAAACGGGAACCTGTGCATGGTCCTAGCAGCAGCACTGCACTTTCGTGACACGTCCTGCACAGAGACTATGAGGAGAGCCACTGCTGAATCGACCGACTCGCCTCGCTTCCAGCTGTCGCTCGCAGCGCGAGTTTCGTAACCCTAAACCCTAAAGCACAGGAGACCGGTTCGGGCCAACATATTATGAAGCGACTTCCACGCGCACTGGTACCGATGGATCTCCACTCTGAGCGTAGCGCCTCGATGCGCGCGCCTCTGCACAAGCGGAGCAGCGGAGCATACAAGCAACTAAACCCTAAACCTTTCGATAATCCATTTACCTGTCCCGCCCCTCTGATCGCCCGACAATGCACTGGCACCAACCACTACGCTACTCCGCGCGTAGAACTTAGCAGCCCACCCTGTGGCATACGGCGCGAATCTGTTCCTGCTACGGCCATTTGGCTCCAGGCGGGTGCCGGTCGTGTCAGCGGCTGCCGATCGTCTGGACTAGCGGCGGCGGCGGACATACCGCTCGCATCGTTCTTATCCGCCTCCGTCGTCTGCCATTGCAAGGCTGGGCAATTAGGAAAACCACGCAGCGGCAGGTTCTAGGGTCTCGGTGCAAACGATTCGGTCATATAGCGCGGCGGCGATAAGCTTGGTTCGGGGAGGCACCGTTCCAATGATCTTCTGGATGACCCCTGTCTTGTACGAAGGCTGCGGTCTATCCAGCCACGGGTACATGCTGTTAAGCCGCTTCTCCGAGCCTAGAGTCCGCTGTGCATTGCCACGTACAACACTGACATGTTTTGCACCACCCACCTTATCCGTATCCACACGACCCCGGACCAGAGGCACTGTCACAATCTGTCCCCGACGTCTCAGTTCAAGAGTCACTGTGGAGCCAGGCGGACCCAGCATCATCGCCGCCAGTTCCTCGTACAGCTTACCCTTTGTTGACACATAGTCGATCGAGATGAGCTCGTCATTCTCAAATACCCGACCGCTCACGTCAGCAGGCCCACCCGGGTGCATCGCTGCGACATGGAGCTCGTCTGCGGCGCGCCGCGACTTCAACACCACGCCGACGCCCGTGAGCCCTTGACGTCCTAAACTTCCGCCCGAGTACTTGCTGTTTTCCAACTCAGTACCGCATGGAAAGTCCCCGCCTGTGCAGCACGCAAAGGCGTTCATTGTCCTCTTCTCCCTCGTCGGTCCAGCGCTCTCTGGGGGAAATGAATTATTAGGTGGAGAGAGATCGGGTCAGTGTAAAGTGCGAAACTCGCCCCCTTCCGAGAGGCTCCGGGAGGGCCCTGTGGGACAGGGCTTCCAACCTTCCTTGCGTCGCTGCGACTTTCAGAAATGATCCCTATCGTGGACTTCTCTGCATCCGATGAAATGAAACTAGCCGCGAGTGTCCGCAAAGCTTGCTCGGAGCAGGTACCGGCGCGGGACCTCCAAAACCCCGTTGTGAGATCCATTGTGCGATGGCCTGTTAAACCTCGGGATATCGCGGTAACGTCGGCCTAAACGCACAGGGGTTCTTCTACCTGGTGGGTCACAGCATTTCTGATGATATTCGGGAGAGACTATACGCGGACATGCAGCGGTTCTTTGCCCTGCCTCTGGAGGAAAAGCAGAAACTGCATTCCCTCCGCAACAAACACAATCGTGGGTGGACCGCCGTAGGGGAGGAAAAGCTCGACCCCCTGAGACAGACGTGCGGAGATACCAAAGAGGGCTACTACATCGGTCGAGAGATCCCGCCGGGACACCCACTCGAGAGCCTACCCTTGCACGGACCAAATGTCTGGCCGGACCTGCCAGAGTGGCGTGAGAACATGATGGAATACGCTGGGGTGATGGAGCGGATCGGTGACACCCTGAATACAAGACCCACACACATTTCGACCTAAATCCTGGTTGTCCCTGCTTCTGTTGGACCGGACCGTTGGAGCGAAATTCCGGGTGCAATGCTTCTTCTTTTCTGAGTTACGGTACGGAGCCAGGACGGAAATTGCTACGTGTGGTGGCGCTCTCTTTGAACGTCGCTGCTGATTTTTTTGACAAAGATTTCACAGAGCCAATGCTGTTTCTGCGCCTGCTTCACTACAGTTCGCAGAAATCGTAGACCCCAACCTGATCATTGTTGCTCAGTGTGCCTGCCTCACGGACAAGGCAGGTAAGCGATGTTCGGACAGGTTGCTGGACGAGGCCGGTCATGGCACTATGGCCTGCGGCGAGCACTCAGACTACGGCATGTTGACGCTGTTGTCGACGGATGACAACCCCGGTACGTGAACGTCAGTCCCTTGAACGCACAGCATGTGTATCAAGAGTGATGGATGCTGGCTAGCGATTGCTGTGAGCAAAGTTGTTCCGAAGTTTCTATCTCCAGAGACAGATATCGTTCTCGACATCCAGTGAATCTCGTGAAATGTTTAGGATAGTCTCCGGCCTACCTTGGTGGCTGCCTCGGGGTCCCCAAAACAGACAAAATTGATTTAGTTGGTTTGCGTGAAGTTCCTTTCTCACAGCCCAAGCGACTGGTTCTATTAGGTCTCCAAATCAAGACGAAAAAAGGCCAGTGGATTGATGTTCCTCCTCGAAGCGATGCGCTCATTATCAATCTCGGGTTCGGTCACCCGCGCATCAAATTCTTTCGCTGCGCACGGTTCCACTGCGTCTTCCTTGAACACGCCGTCAGCATGGGAATGAAATATTTTTGATCAGGGACATGCTCGAGCGCTGGACCAATGGAGTTTACCGTTCTACACCTCACCGCGTTCTCAACACCCAAGGCATCTCCCACTTTTCCGTTCGTAACCCTACGCTCGCACTCACTCTTCAACTTGTGGGAGCAGGGCGGGAGCGCTACTCTGCCCCATTTTTTTTTGAGCCGAACTTCCAAGCGCGCGTCTGTGCCATACCATCCTGCGTATCACGTACCTTGACCTTCTAACACTGTTGCTTGCCGTGGTTTGGCACTGATTCTGATCCTTACACGTGCGAAGTACAGAACGAGCGGGTTCCCAATCTCTAACATGATGATATCATCGTTGCCGCTGCAGCGGAACGACCGCAGCAATGGGAGGTATGCACGTCCGGAGAGCACCTTTTGAAGAAGTATTCGCAAACACAGGAGGGGTTCGTCGCGCCACGCACCATGTAGTTTCGGCGGTGCCTGCCAGTTGGTCTCAAACTTTGGGCACGCGAAGATGTCTTGATGTCGAGATTGTACTCTCTCTTGCGTTGTTTCGAACCAGGAGGAGTGGGAAGGATTCCTGAGCCCTGCTGTCGCACGCGGCGACATGTTCACTTCTTAGGGATGGGCGTCTTCCTCTATCTCAGCGTCAGCATTCGTCAATTTCGTAGTCGTCCTCTGCGCATAGAGTGTCGACAACATCCGATACACTTCATCCACCTGCCGGGGACACAAAGCAAGTTTTGTCTTAGATTTTGAATGAACTCCCCAAGTGTCGAGGCTCACAAGCAAGTTGAAATGTCACCTTATCGTCCAAACGAAGAAAACGCTTCTCGCTCTGGAGTTCCACTTCCTTCTGTAGGTGGCGTGATCGTATTACTCGAGCCTGCGAGCGCTGCTGGAGCGCCTCACACTGCATAACGGCCTGCCATTTTTGCAGTGTGTGGGTGTCTTCCTCGTAGATTCGCCTGCGATATTTCTTCAGCTCCTCCTCCCGCATGTTTTCGAGCTCCCCTGTCCTTCGCCTTTGCGTGATCTGCTGCTTGAGCTCAGGAGGGAGAATTTTGAACGACGAATATCGTGGGTTCACGTAGCGTCTCTTCAATTTGAACAACGGCGTCGGCCTGAGCAGCGCCTCTTTCTCCAGTTTTCCCGATTCTTCTAGTTCCTTTCGTTTCAGGTATTTCTTGATCTCAATGATCTGGAAACACCCAGGCACATTCAAGATGTCGTTACGGTCAAACTGAAAGGAGACGAGCTGCGGGTCACTAACCGGTCGTGTGATTATTGGTGCGATAGGCACCGGCAGCGCATACCACGTGTCCATGTACGAGTCTGTGACCTGACCAGTGCAAAAGACCCAGTCAGACCTCCCAACGTATGGAGTGAGAGGCATGGGCCGTATGAAGCGACAGGCTGACTTGACCACTCGTATGAAGTGACAGGCTGCGGTACCTTGTACATGTCCATCATCCACTCCTCACGGGATCGTGACAGAGTTTCTTCGTAGGTCGATGTAATCATGGCAACAAATACCGTATTCATAAGAATAAGCCTGGACCACAGGTAGGAAACTTGAGCGCACACAGGATTACCGTCTTGCGAATCACGTCACAGTGCATGGTCAACTACCGCTAGAGGAATCAATGATGCGCAACGCTTTCTGCGTTGCAGAAAACTCTGCTGACGCAGTCACTGCAAAGCATCCCACCGTCCCCCAAGTCTACATAAATTGTGGTGCAGGTGGGTCGGTACTGGAGAACCAAAAGAGCCATAACAGTTGCGTATACAGACCAATCGTCGTCAACCGTGTCGAGAAACATTTCTCCAAAGGACTGAAAGTATGTGCGCAAAATCCACCACATTTCACTCATGCAGAAGGCGTGGAGTGCCTGCGGATCAGATTTGTCCAGACATTCTGTTTGCGTTTGTCCAGCATCAATGGTGACTGAGAAGCCTATCAACATCACGACAATAATGAACAGAAACGTCCTGATCGGCTTGCCCTGCATTCAAGGCGCGGAGGTCAGACATGTGATAGCGAAAGCCACAATTGCTAGAAGGCAGTTGAGGCAGATGCATCAGTGAAATTGTGCGGGATGACCATTCGGCGGATTGCGAGGACGAGGGGCCCTAGCTCTTCGTTCACGGAGTAGAGGTGAAGAAGCCGAATCCAGAAGAAGAGACACGACCAGCCGTAGAGCTGGCGAGGGGTCTTGTCAAGAGAGATACCCCTTTCGCCCATGAATGTATCTTGCTGTAGCAGAAAGGCCACGTCTTCAGACTCTGAAACTTCACTGATTGACGTGCCGTTGTAGAATTTGGTTGCTGAGGGAGTTTCCCATGATGTGAGTTTCCAACACTCTCCATTACTGTCACAGAAAATTTGCACGGCCCTGCCAGCCCAAAAAAGCGAGAGTGACGCCACGTCGATCCAGTTCCACAGATCTGAAATGTACTCTATGGGACCATCCTCGTACACCTGTTTCCCAGCACAGATGGGTGCATGTCAGTCTATCACTCAATTATTGGGACGCATCATGATCACAAATAGCACCTGAAGGCATTCGTTGAGGAAGGAAGCAACGGCATAGGAGGCCAGCACGTCTTCCATGTAAGGCATGTAACTCGGCTGCTCTTCTACGGGATAGCCAGAGCGACGGACAAAGTCGGTGAGAAGGACAACAATTGTAAGAAAGAAGATCGAGTTCACCATGAAAATGGTGACTGGTGCCTGGAGAAAGCACCAGAACTTTTTCCAGTAGGTGAATGTGGGCTCCCAGAGGTCAGACAGCTCCGCAGGTGAGAGCATTGCTGCCCTGGCAGGCTCTTCCTGCAGCTTCTTCATAATCACGAACCATTTGGGCCCCTCCTGCCAGGCCAGATTGCTTTCCTTTTCCTCTTTCTTCTGCTGTTCTGCGTTTCCTCTTTCTTCGTTTTCCTCTTCGGCTTTTCCTTCCTCTTTCTGGAAGAGTTCGCGCAGCGTTGGGTTGCTGAATGGCATAGACGGGTACCCTGGCGGGATTTCCCGCCGTTGCGCGGGAGCTGTCAAGGTCTTTGCGATCGGCGGGTTGGAGAATTTGAGAAACCACGGTGCTATAAAGAAACATCCGGGCACAATGCAGAGAAACACTTTTGCATCAAGCCATAGTCCTCGCCACCTTTGATGCGGGTCCAAGTCACCAGCCCAACGGGCATTCGAGGCTTCAAGGCAGCAGGAGTGAATAAATCGGCGACAGTCGGCCTTGAAGGCTACGTCGAAGGCCGTGCGAGAATTCCAAACTCCAATGGGCGCCTCTAGACCGTCTAGTGCCATCCGCGGATTCTCACGGTACGTCTCATGGTACACGCGGATTGCCAACTCTTCGAACTCCTTCTTTTTGCGCTCAAGCTCTGAGCGCTCATCCGGGTCATCGGTGTACTTCTGTGCCATCTCATGGTGAATGCAGCAAACCGTAAGGGCGGCCGTGATTGGGTATCTGCACTGTCCCCACATAAATATGGCAAGCTCCTGCCGCCCGAGCATTGCGGATATTAGGAGCAAATCCCATGTAGGTCCAAGCAGCCCGATATTGAAGCGAAAGTCATCACCTAGGAGATCCACGAGCGCAAGATCCATCTCCGTTATGCACTTGATGTTCTCATACTCGCGTGCAAGATTTTTCACCTTGAAATCCCGCAATTGTCTGAGCTTATCATCTGCCTCCGTTTCCTTTTCCAACTGTTTCGTTTCCTTTTCCAACTGTTTCGCGGCACGCTTCATAACTTTCTGAAAGACCATCGCCTCCTGCCCTTCCTCGTGTTCAACAATGTCAACGAGATTGCGCCACTGTTCTGCAGCCTTGATGCATTCGTGCTCAGGAGTTGGAGAGGACGATAATGAATTTTGATTTGTCTTTGCCCTCGAAATTTGAGACCCCCCTTCAAGTTTGGGTAGAATCTCCCACAATTCGATCTACGCCCATCGATCGTGCACCGTCAATTGCAGAAAGAAACGGAACTCAGTACGGCTTCAAAGCAATTTTGGGTGACCATCGAATCCCCAAAAAGCAGAGGCAGTGAGAAAGGACCTGATTGATACGGAGGATGTCCAGCCCCGCGCCGAATTCAATGAGGCACTCAACAATTTTCGTAAAGCCAAATCCGAGCGCCTCCACGAGAGCGATGCGCATTTGTTTCCGAATCATATCTCGAGCCTTTTGAATACTTCTGATCGCCTTATCCTCCTTCTTCTTATCTTCATTTCCATGAAAAAATTCTTTGTTATGTTTCAAACGATTCCAATCCTCTTCGATGAGAAAGATTTGCAGCTGCTGGCGAAGTTTGTCCTCTCGGTTCCACGACACAACCAACTTGAGAGTTCGCTCTACTCTCGGCTTGAGAAATTGTGAAACAGCTTCGCCGTCCCAGGGGCTCGAAGCCCTTTCACGACTTGTTAATCCTCGAATGATGCACTCAAGCATAGCACCATTCAGAGCAAAGGCGTCCGCATCGTCACCGTCCAGATCAAAAACCGTGCACCACTTATTACTGTCCCTTTCGATCGAACGAGCATAGTCGTCAATCTCCTTCAAACCAGCACACTCGCCAACCTGCTTCAAATGCTTGACGACATCTTCTACTGGTTTATCTCCTAAATGGTACTTTTTCCAAAGATCCTGAGCCCTTTGATACAGATCATCAGAGGCTTTAGCTACACTCTGATGCTCTGCCCGCTGCAAACTCCAGCTGAGCAACTCCAATAGCTCTTCAAAGTCTTTTGCGGCCTCCGTGACGCCCCTGACTGCAGCCGAGGGGTCATTCTTTCCATTCACAGCCAACACAGCGTCCGACAGCAGATTCGCAGCTCGTCCAGAGCCCCGAACAAGAAGTACGGGAGTAAGATTTTTGACAGCATGGTAAACCGTCGCGATTGTACCAGGCCCACCCTCAACACAAACGCACACCGCAGGAATCGCGCTTGATTTGCGTTTAGACGCGCTATGTGCGCTCTTCATGTTGAGACCCTGCCAGCCGAGCCCCTGTCGCTCTAGGGACTCCAGAATACACGCAGCCGCATTTCTTGAATGTGCCATGCACGCCTCAAGGTGCCCACGCAATGCCTGCTTCAACGTGCCCCGACACAGGATTCAGCACGCCAATACACCATTTTCATGCGTCAATCTATGCTCGCGGTGGAGGGGCTCACGACCGTCTCTTTCCCAAACTCTCCCGTGGAGCCATCGTGAGCGAAGATAAAGTGAGAGTGGTTGTGGTTCAGAGCTTGAAAATTCCCTTCCTTATCATCCAGAGCTTGAAAATTCCCTTCCTTATCTTTTCTCTTCAAGAGATCCTCCATGTCCTTGAGCGCTTTCTCGTACTCGACCTGCGATTGACACGCCATTACAATTTGCGACCAGAAAACCTTTGCCAAGATGGCATGCAAGTTGCATGAATTATTGAGACAAGATGAGGATGGATATCAGCAATCGGTACCGCCATTGTCTCCCGGAAAGCAGGAGACTCTCGATGCATAGGCTCTCGTAGCTGTGAGCACCACGCAGTCAAGATGCATAAGTTGCAAGCTGGGTGGCTGAGAGGGCAAAAGGCACCATCATGTGGCGGCCTTTCACAATGCCCCAGGAAGCGATGCCGATGAGCGGTGTCTTGATCGAGTACTTGGCCCGCGCTTCGCCGATGTGCTTCATGATACCGACGTCTGAACCACCTGAGAAAAACCACGCATCCATGGTTTTTGCTGCCTCCGTGAGGCCCTGCATAAGCAGCTCCATACGCTTTGTTGGAAGGTGAAAGTCCTGTGCGCCGCCCGTCACGGTGATGATGAGCTTGGGCCGCGTGACCTCCCAGACATGCTCGAGCATGAAACGCAATAAGTGCGGATTTGTGGTGTGCATGCCCCAGCCTTCCGTTCTTCGGCATTTCACACAAGTTTTCCCCGCACATGGGCCAGTGTCCCCCTGACATGGCCCTGGTGGCGTTGGAACACGAACGTACGGTGCTCGGTCCTCCTGCCACTTTGTCTCCCATGTGAGTCGCCCCGCAGCAACGACTTGCTTGTCCTCTAAGTAAGGGTCTAGATCCCGGAGATATTGTAGATCCCAGTCCCAAACTTTTGCCTTGAAGTAACATTTGAGCCTGCTCACGAGACATTGTGATTGCGAGCGGCATCAGAAAAAATCGTGCATACTATGTTCCCTGCGCTGCGCATTTAAGAAAGGATACGTAGGTACCAGGGACTGTCATTGTCATCGCTGGCGTCCGATTCGATCTCCTGACCCGTGTTTGCATCAATGTACTTCATTTTCTCATCTTTCCCTTTGAAATCTGTAGCTGGGATCAGACATTGCGTCGTCTTTCTCGAACCATCATTGCCTTTGTTTGCTGGGAGATTCGTCGCCGTACCACGCCTCGACCCCATCGAGTCCTCATTTGCTTTAGTGGTTGAGTTGGTGTCTTTTGGATCATTGGTGTTCGGCTGGTTCTCCTCTTGAAGTGCACCCCCCCAGAGCCTTTCTAGAATCTTGACGCTTGTCGTTACTGAGTCGAGGTCCGTTGACACCGTTACTTTGATCTCGTCTTTGTCACTCAACTTCTTGCTCCACTGCTCTCTCAAATCTCTCTCTTTTTCCAACCGTTTGGACATTGTCACCTCAGAACCATCTACCTGGGAATCACCAGCGATGTGGGTGCTATTGATGATGCTGATCTGCAGATACAGCTCACGCCTACCTGCCAGGGCCTCGTCTGGATGAGAATCCGTCAACCGGCGACGCGCTCCTGTACAAGCTGCACTTCACCCGAACAATGGTCCCAATTAGAACACGAGAGCGTATCATGAGTCAGATACACACGCTTTAATCATCGACGCGGGAGATACCTTTCTTGAGATTGTCGTCGAGAGTCTTGAGATTTTTTAATTTTATAATCTCGCGCGAGTGCTCGATTTTTTCTTTCTCCAACTTCTTCCATATAATGCTAGGGGAACTCCCCTCCGGTGTTCCCCTAGGAATCTCTGGATCCGGCACAAAGTGTGACCGCGTCGACCACTCGTGTTTTTCTTTTGGATCTTTTTTCATTGGATCTTGCGGCGACAGATCTGTCCAGTAATTGATGGCTCAGCTTAAGGATGCAGCTCTCACAGGCCGATTCAGGACGCTGGTATGGGCTGGGGACACCTCTGATCCAGACATCATCTGCGTTGATCATCGTGCGGGGACAATCACGCGACGCTTGAAGCGTAACGTCAACTTTCTCATTCCAATCTGATGGTAAACCGATCGCGAGGACCATGGTCCCAAACGCGTTGACGTCCCCCGCCGCGACCGGCCGAGAGGTGTTCTTCCCGTCATTTCTGACAAGCGGTGCGAGCCTAGCACCAATTTTATGTTCTGTCCTTGCATCCTGATTTGTGACTTTCGTGCCTCTCTTAAAAGCCTGGCGGAGAACTGGCACAAGGCGAGACCCGCCGGTACCCTGATGATGTTCGAGCCGAAATCGTGGGTATCCGATGAAAAACGTCTTCTCGGTAGGGTCCACCGACCCAAAGCCGCCTCCGGTCGCCAAACAAAATTCCTTGATTTCCTCGTCCGATGGTGCCTGCAGGCCACGACACAGTTTCGCGCGTGTCAGACTCAGCTGGGACACGGCGAATCCCTTCCCCCCCTCATGGCGGCAGGCCTTGTGCGTAACTGGATCGTTAAAGCGAGACAGAGCAAGGCCCGGGCAGTCGAGGCTCAGACCTGAAATTCCATGCTTTCCCCGACTCTGTTGCCGACTTGTGTGTTGTGAGTGTCTTCACGGTCTTGAAGTTTGTCTTGTGAAGCAAAAGACCCTCCCCCATTTCGACCAGATTGTGTACCGCCGTTGACCGCGCCCCCCCCTTGGCCGGGCAAAGTGTTGTCAGTATCTTCCTTCGGAATTTTGCCTGGTGAAGCATGAGTCCCTCCCCCATCTCGATCAGATCGTGGAGCGTCGTTGTACGCGCTACCATCTTGGCTTGGCTTGGCCGGAGAACCTCCGTCGAGAAGGGGTGCTGAAGGAGGCGGTCTATCCTGGAGCCGTGCACAGGGCGCCACTGTTATTGCTGAGTCAGTGGTGTCCTGTGCACAGATTCAAGCCCCCCCTAGTATGAATCATACCGTGCCATGGCAGCTTTGCATGGCACGTAAATTTGGGACACGGGCACAGTTAGTGTGGCGTGGGTGAGACATTCACCATAGGGAGTGGCGATGACCCATTATCATGTGACTCATTCAGAAGCTGCGCTCGATCGAGAGGTAGACGTGAGTCATGGACGGTGCTAGGGGCTGTATCGGTCATGGCAAGGGCGCGAGGCCGTACCATTTCCCGGCTCTGTGATGCACTTCCGGTGGGCTCATCGGAAGCATCGTTTCCGTACTGTGAGCCATCGCCAACGCTGCCTGGCCACGAGCTGCGATCACCCTGAGGCAGGGGAACGAGTTTACGTCGGCTCCTCTTCCCTCCGTCCCCTGGGCTCTGGAGCGAAGAGGTGCCTTGAGCCTTTCCTCCTGTTTCACGCGGGCTTGGACTGGGCGAGGACATGAGGCCTGCACAGCCAGGAATATCTTCCCCAGACCCCAACCCTCCTGTTCGCGTGCTTGGCACCCTCCGCTGCTGGTCGCAAACCGAAGTCGGTTTGAAAAAACTTGGAAATTGAGTTTCTGAAAAGTTTCTGTTTGGTGTCGGGTTGGCGGCCACTGCAGGCCAGGCTATGATGCGGCAAGGTGACACTGGGAAGCTGGGACAATCAGGGTGAGTGGTTTCTGAGCGGCTGGGAGTCCCCACCATCAAAGATGCCGATGCACCACGAAATGGCTGTGCAGGAAGTTCCTTTTACTCTCGCTCCTGACGAAGCCTCCATGATGCAGAAACTTACCGAGGTCCGGCCATGCGCCCTTCTCCCTATTCAAAGCAGACAGATCAGGGCGCTTATTTCAGTTCACAGTTGCAGTGATTGCCGCACTCAAAACCCGGTCTGGTCCAGGTGCACCGCCGGCGTCGCACTTTCAACGCGCTGTCGGCAGCAGGGAGGGTCGAAGAGGTCCTGAGTCTACTCGAGGAAGTTGAAGATCCGCACGAAGCGGCGCAGCTCGCGGAGAAAACTCGCGACAATTTCCAGGCTTTTCAGCACCATGCGGCGCTGGCTCGGATGGAGGAGGCGATCGGGGAGCTCGGCGGAAGCAGAAAAGCCCCGCCAGAACGGCCATGGGGCCAGGACATGCAAGGGCGAATCGCAACTCTCCAAGTGGAAGTGCGGCGGGCTTGTGGTCTCCCCGCAAAGGACGGGCTTACCGGAAGCTCGGATCCATTTGTGGTGCTCGAGGTGACTGAGCCTTCAGCGAATGGAGGCACGCACATTGCAGCCTCGGCACGTACTGAGGTCAAGGTGATGACGCTAGAGCCAGACTGGAACGAGACCTTTGTCCTCCCTGTCAATGCAACCGACGCTGTCCTGCGCGCATCGGTATTCGATTGGGATATGGATGGGAGCGATGACTTCATCGGGCAAGTCTCGTTGCCGCTTGCAGAGCGTGTGACATCAATGCAGGAGCAGCGATCACGCCTAAGAGCAAGCAATGCCGCACTCGCAGCTTCTATCGCTGGAGACCTGCCGCTTGCATATCGGAGCCAGCAGGGAATGCTTGGACGGACGCTTGGAGGAGCGAGTGTCGATCCGCACCACCGAAGCCGGGGGAGGCAGGCGTGGAATAGCTCAGTGCGTCCGATCCTGAAGAGCGCTGGGCTGCATCGACTCGCAGAAGACCCTGGTCTCGGCCTTTCCGCCGGTGTCGAGGCTGTGCAACCACAAACTGTATGCCTCCATTTGGCGGCGCGTGATGGGACTCTGCTTGTGCCGCGGTCGGGGCTTGAGCTGACGGTACGCATGGTGCCGCCTGAGGCTGGCAGCGTCGTGGCAAGTGTCGAGATGCTCTCCAGAGCAACCCTCAAGCGGATCGATGCGCTAGTACCTCAAGAGCAGACCCATTTCACCGCCGATGAGTACCTGGCGTCAAAGCATGCTGTCGACGCACAATTCTACAGTTCTCGATCGCTAACGCGCGACGTGCTGTGGCCCCGTGACGTCCCTGTTGCGGATTTCGATCCAGTACTTGTGCACCGGCGCTCTCTCGCTGCCTCATCCTGGCAAGTTCTATCAGATCCCACGCTTCCTTATCGCCTTGGCCATCGACCTCCGCGAGTCGCGAGGCCGCCTGACCTTCCTGGCGAGTGCTCGGGTCCCGCCTCTGGGGCAACTTCAACAGAGCAGGCGGAAAGCCTTTCATACGATCAGAACGGGAGGCGTGCTGTGCGCGTGCTCACGCATGATCTAGTTACGTCGGTGCGTCTCGGTCGGGCGGTCTTGGCTTGCGCTTCTTCGCACTGGAGGGAGGCCCCCCCGGCGCATCGTGATTCGTCCCAAGGCCGTGTAGAGAGCAACTATGCCGGGACCGAAAAGCTTGGACATGGACGGTATGTGGACACACGACCAGAATCTACGGTGCGCCGAGAATGGACGAGAACTGAGGTCAGTACACGGCACGCAGAGACCCTAGGGGTGACAGAAGAGCATGCGGCGCTGGCGGAGGAGATTGAGAGAAATCTGGCTCGGGCCCAGTGTGAGGAGGGTATGGTGGACGCGGACGCTCGGCTTTTGGCGAGTGATCTGACCGGGGGAATCACACAACTTGAAAGGGCTCGAGTTGCAGCAGAGAATGCTCGAGACGCAGGCCTTCTTTCTCGAGTGCTCGGACGACTAGGAGACGCATACCGCAGCGCAGGGGAGTTTCGGCTCGCGCGCGATGTCCACGCAAGACATCTTGGGATTGGTCGTGCGGGCTGGACTGCTGATCCAACAGCTATTGAGGTGGGCGCAGATGGCGGTGTGGCGATTCACTCGGCGCTGAAACGGACCACGATTAGTGACCAAGGCACCCGCGCAAGCGGCGGTTGGTTGAGCGCGCACCAACTTGGCCACTTTTCTCGACGCGAGGGAGTGCGTGAGAAAGACCTGCTTCGCCAGCTCCCTATGCACACACGACAGCGCCTTGCTGCGGAGAAGGAGGAGCGGACTGCAGAACGTGAGGTACCCTTGGGAGACGAGATCGCAGGAGATGGTGGATTGAGGGAACAGGAGGCTGAGGCGGCGGCTCATCGAGCACGGACGTACCGTTCGGAGGAGTACTGGAAAGCGCGGGCTAATGCGAGGCTAGAGCGGGTGAATTGGTCGGCAGGTTGCACCCTGGTAAAAGCGGAGCACGTGCGAGACGCTGTCAAGAGCTTCAAACAGGCCCGCACTGGCGAGCCACCGGCGCTCTACGTCCGCGCCGAAGATTGGGGCAAACAACGTCCTGTTGATGGCAATTGACGGTCGATATGGAACTTTTATAGCGGAGACGTGTAGAGCAATTGTGTACAGTAAATGAGCACGCAGGCAATTCTACTCACCTGCGCGAACCTGCTCCTCACGTTGTCAGGCACGCTTTTGAAACTTAATCATGTAAAGCTAGGTGCAGTCACAGAAGACGGCGAGTGGCCTCCATCAGGCGACACCGAAGCATGTCAATTTCCGACGCCTCTTCCTTTGCTCGCTCTGTAGCTGCTGCCGTCTTGCTCAAACGATCGCGCTCCTCCACTCGGCGTAGCAGCTCTGCTCGATGGGCATCAGCAGAATCTCCCAGAGGCTCCGCATGCCCTACGACGCGGAATCCTTCTGCCTTGTCAATGTCTCCAGAGGCGCTGTCGCATTCCGACTTACCACAAAACAACAGGTCTGTCGATTTTGCCAGAAGCCTTGATTGCAAGTTCGCGATCCTCATCTCTTCTTCCTGGGCTCGCCGCTGTTTCGGATGGGTGTCATTCCCAGTCCCCCCCCCAAGGATGCATGCATTGCGCTATTGCGCAGCCTTTTTCGCAGCTAGGTCGCTTGAGGTCAGTTATAGAGACCTTCTGCTGGCAAGTGACTCTTTGGGCGGTGGGCGAAAGAATCTCACTTTGGACGCAGTACGCAGCCCTTCTCGATGCGAGGACTCGATCTTTTCGATTAGTCTGAGACTTTCTCCCTGCGGAATCTGGGGATGTGGCACTATTTCACGATTCATGCATGTGCCGCGTTGCTTGCACGCGCGTATGCGCCGCATTGCTCGCGTGCAAGGGATTCTCAGAACCTGCTTGCCAAATTTGCGCTCAGCCTCTCTGCAGGCCCGCTCAAGAGGCGAGGATCCGTCGATGATAGTATCAAGATTGACGGAATCTTTATCACTCTTTACATTGCTACACGCCTGCATAGGAGGGGGTCCGGCAAGATTGTGCCTGGTCGGTGTTACGTGCTCGTTGCCACTGCCAGCCGGAGAGCCTCCTCCTGATAGGGCCCTATAGAATAGCCCCGTAGGAGATTAAGGTATCTGAGTCAGACCCAAGGAATTCCGATGCTCCCAGCCACCACCCGTCTCCCAGGACAGGGGAGGGGCGCATTCCCCGATGACAAGGGACGCACGCCGCTGACATTCTGAACCGTGCCTTGTTCACGCGCAAGGCGCGATGTCTGGTTCGAGCCAGACAAAAGGCCATGGCAGGCGCCAGCAAAACATTGTGGTTTCGCTAAATTCCGGCGGAGAACGCACTGTCACGGGCGAGCACAGCATCCAGGTTTTCCCAACGAGCATGATCAAACTGTGTTGACGACGGTGCCATCTAGAACACAGACTATTTCCCCAGAATCACAGGGCACGTATTGAGGCACGTATTGAAGCACCTCATGTTAAACAGCTCCCGAGCTGCAGGGCTCTGTGACAGCTGATCCTTTGGAGCACCGTCTTGTTCTGGATTTTACATCACTCGCAGCCGCGTTATGCGCAGGGGGGAAGATCACGTTCCTCATGCGGTACTCGTGCCACAGCTAGGCGGAGTTTGAAAGAACTGCTGAAGCGGTGCTGCTCTCCGTCGCCCTCGCTCGCTCACACGGATGCAAGCACTGAAAGAAGGAAGGCAGAGAGCGATATTTCTCGGAGATAGCACAATCATTCGACGCTGATATTGTTGCTAATATTTCGTGCAATCGCCGGCAGATATCGACTCGGAGGACCGGGTGATCTCACACATGAGGCTGTAGATCTCCTGGAGCAATTGATGCTCGTCAACGAAGCTGAGGTCGACCGCTACTTAGCGGACTTCGGGGCATCCTATGCGCAAGATCGCTTCAAAGGAACTGCATCTGAGGTGCAGACCCTGCATCCAGCCCGGAATGATGGGCCAAGGTAAGGAGAGGCAGCGAGTGATGAGAGAATTATTTTTGAGCGAGGAAAGCCCTGATGGGAATGCCAGTCCCAGCGTTCGCAATGATAAAACGATGGGATGTGAGCACTCTATGCATGCACAATGAATGATGTACTTGAATGACGGGCAGTGGCTGATTCCGGCGGTGGAAAGGCGACTGGCCCTTCTGTCGCAGCGGGAGGAGGAGAAGCGCGCAGGGGTGGCAGATGCTGTGCGGCAGTGGCTCCTTGGCGAAGATGTACTTGAGTTCGTCAGCGACTCAGTTCAGGCCTCTCTCGCAGAAGTTTGGCTCTTGTCTCAACCGACATTCGCGCAGTTGATGGCCGAGTTCAAATCCAAACATGAGGGAGGAGCACTTCACAAGCCCTCCGCTTGGCTTGCATCTGCGGTGAGCGAGTAGCGCCGTGCAACGTGAACTTGGCGCACTGCCGTCCCTACCGCCCATGCGGCGCCACATGAATTGTAGATACCGTTTTACAGGTCTACAACACTCTGGCTTCGATCCGAGCGGAGACGTCAACATGCGATGGATCCAGCGAGTTCAACGAGGATGGCAGCGACGGATACTCAGTTGTCGGCATGACGACCGCGCCCGTACCGCTACTACTCTCGGAGCGTCGTAAGCAGGGGTCGGAGAATGCAAGTGGTGGTGCAGTGGCGGAAGATGCGCTTCTACAGCAAGGCGCTGAGCTGCTTCGGAGCAAATCTCCACGGACCCGCGAAAAGATTATTTTTGCTCTCCGGTCGAGCCCGCCTGACCATTGTTTCGTGATTACTTTGCCAAGACCGCAGCTGTGTTTTGGCCCGCCCTTACGTTCGTGCTGTCTCTAGGGCAAGGGGGCAGACGATCAGCGAGATCTTTGCCGGTGTGATACCTGGAAGCGAAGGTTCCGACCCCGCGCCAACAGGCGACGGTGGGAACATCGCTTTCTCCAGCTGCGGAATGCCTTCAGACGGAATTGGTGCCGCGGGCGGGAAGCATCACGCGACAGAGGGACTTTCGAAGGCAACAGATGGCGCGCCTGTTGGAAAATTTGGCAGTGCAGCTGGACAAAGTTTGCATGTTGTGCGGGAGAAGCGATCAGCAGCTGAAGTTGCAGGCGAGGAGCATCGGCAGGTATCACTTAATCTAGGGGAATATCTTCCTGGAACTACGGCAACACTCGATGAGGCTCACTGGAGAGGCTACAAGCGCGCAAAGTGTTGTGAGTCTGGAGGTGATTTGGCTCCAGCTAAACTTTCAGCCATGAATGAAGCGGGAATTGCACGGAGTGGAGATGGCGCGTGGAAGTCTGGTTCTCTCGTTGAAGCCGGGCCCTTGTCTGGCGCGGAAATAGTGCGACCGTACGCGAAAACGACGGCAAAGACAGAGGTGGGCACCTTACCCCCGGCCGCAACCCGCTTCACGACTACAGAGTCTGTCGACGTTGGCCGCAGCTCTGAACTGATGGAACAGGCGAGAACCCGTCTAAACCGTTTCTAAGCTCGAACACCCCGTAAGGCGTAACGCCGTTGCTGAAGCAGGTGATTTTGCTGCCAAACCCAGAAACGGCATTTCACGTCGACGAGGGCAGACGACTCACGGTCAATGAAGGTGATCGAGTGCATGGGGGAGCAAAGCTCCATCCCCCCGACGTGGGTGAGAGGCGTGAGCTGCAGAGCGCTCTTTTACACTTCTTGCAAGGAGTGGCCAAAGATGTATTTCTACTGACCGAGAGGGAGAGCGAGATTGAAGAACTCAATCGCCGGCTAAGTGAGCGCGAGAAGGCTCTTGCTGCTCGTGAGGAGGCGATGGCTTGGAGGGAACAGACAGTGGTCGAAGAAAACCGTAAGGCACAAGAAGATGATCCAGCATCCCCTGCACATTCAGCAAATGTGCAACACCAGACGCAGAAGCAGGATATCGATGCGGCGGAGAAGGCCCTAGAATCGCGCGTTGCCGAAGTGGTATTGCGGGAGAATCTGATGGCCCAGAGGGAAAAGGCGCTGGAGGAAAGAGAATCGGCCAGCGAGGGTCGTGTTCGACATCTTGAGGATCGGGAACAAGCGCTTCGGCTTGCAGAGCAGCGCGTAGCAGCATCGGCCGCGCTTGCGCAGGAGGAGGTTAAACGTTTGCGCGCGGAGGAAAAGCAACAGCTCGAGGAGCGCCTCGAGCAGCGTGCTGCAGCTCTTGAGGCACGTGTTTCAGCCGCGCTTGATGCGCGATCCCAGCAGACAACACTGCAGCAAGAATCGAAGGATTCGCAGACGGCTGGGTCACCCTGCGGTGCGCTAAATTTCGTCAAGGCCGGTTTGGCAGCAGGAGGAGCTACTGGTGCAGCGCAAGCTGTGGGTGGTGTCGCTGGAGTAAAGACACTGGGTCTCCAACAGTACAAAGCCCGGGCGGCAGGGACCAGCGCTGGCAGCGCAGGGCTCAGCCAAACCATTAATGAGAAGGCTCAGCTGGCTGAGCTGCGAAAGTTGGCAACTGCAGCCCAAGCGCGAGAGGAGGAGGAATGTGGTCGGCTTCGACGGGAGCTCGCGGAGGCACAGCGACGGTTGACTGAAGAGGCACAATCACAGGCCCAGCTAGAGACGCGGTTGCGAGAAGAAGGTCAGCGAGCGGATCAAGAACGAACTGTTCGTGAGCTGCAGGTCGCTGCTGCGGAGCGGCAGGGTGAGGAGCGCCTTGAGGCTGTGCACCGTTTCGTGTCGCAGGTTGAACGCCTTGAGGAAAAGGTGTTTCTCCCGATGGCCGATCCCCAACACCTGATGCGAAAGGAAGGGTGGCCTTTAACCACGCAATTTCGTGCAGCTCGCGAATCTGGAGGCCAAAAATGCAGACCTGTGGGGGCTACTCAAAACGCGAGATGCACTGCTCAAAGACAAGGAGGCTGGTTCCCGCGCTCAGCAGGCGCGATATGATGCATCGCTACAGGATCGAGAGGCCGCACTTCGCGAGAAGGACTCAGCCATGGCGACAAAGGACGCCGCTCTCAGGAACAACCCCGCTAGATGTACACACTTTTGTAGCTGCGCTAGCTTGCGGCTTCATGAAGTGACGGCGTAGAGACTCTGCTGCACAGGGAACAAGAGCAGCTGCATCGAGGTATTCTCATGGATAAGGATGCGGGTTTCGCCCGGCCCACGCGCAGGCTCGCTACACCCGCTGAGTGGTTTTGTGTCTCGTGCGGTGGCCCGATTCAGGTAACGTCCTTGGGTCTGACACAGCGCACAATTTCCCGGGACTGGCAGAGATACATGCGACCCGTGAGGCGCGTGAGCGAGCGATGGTGGAGGCAGCGCGTGAGGCGGCTCGCCGAGAAGCGGCGCAGGAGCAGGTGGCCACCCTCAAGGCTGACCTGAAGGTGAAAATAGAAGAGCACAAGACGGAAATGCGTTCGATGTCAGTTGAACAAGACCGGCGTATCAAGGCTCAGTCCCTTCCTCGCATCGAGCAAGTTGTTCCAATTGTAGCATCCCAGCTGCCCTCATGGTGCGATTCGCTGAACCCATGCCATATCGCAGGCCTGGAAGGCACGTCTCAAGAAGAAGGATTGGTGCCCTGAGTGTCGCATTTGCATGGTACCGACCGTGTTCTCTTTCCCATTTGTGTCTGGCCCATACCCTGATACCTTCTGTGGTTAAGTGTAAGTGTATTAGTTATTCATACCCGTACCTCTTTGCAGGCTGCCCCAGCCAACTATGTGACAATACCGTGCGGACACTTTTTCTGTCGCACGGAACCGTGCGTTGAGAAGTCGCGAGGAAAGTGGGAGAGGGAATGTTGCGTCTGCTTCCAGAAGATCACGGGCTTCATGCAGGTCTACGGTGGTCGAGGAGATGACGGCCACGACTCTGATGCCCCAGCTTAGGAGTGTGCTCGTGTCCCTGGCTGGCAGTCAAGTCCACTAGCCGAGACGCGCGCGCTGCGCACATGTACGCTGGCGCGATCACGAAGCATTCACCAGTTATTCAAATATACTCCACACTTCAGCCGAGCAACAACTTGAACAGCACCGTCAAAGTGTTGAGAAAGATCAAAGGCCCTGGGAATCAACCGTCGACGCAACTCGTCAGTGACACAGCGGGTTCCGGCCACGAAGCAGCGGGGCCCGGCGTGGCCGCAGTGGAGTCACACTTTCATGCAAATACAGAGCCCCGAATCATGCGGGGACACTCACACATCATAACAAGCCGGACTGCCTTCACGATTGAGAGAACTTTTGCTTTCATTCCGTTCGGGTCCCCCGCCATGTCAAACTCCGAAGTGCTCCACCCATCTGCCCGAAACGACCAACAGTCAGCATACTTACCTGACTGGCTATCCCCAGGGCCCACAACTCTGGGGATCTCTCATGGGCAGGAATGCGATCCCGTTCATTATTCGAGTCTTCCAGCACATATCAATGTGCTGACCAATGAGCAAGCAGACTGAGAAGAAGATAGATGAGAAGCCCGCATGTCATGGAACTCTGTGGATGGGCGTGTGTAGTCCATTCCTCTCATTGGTAGCTCTAATCAGCGATCCACACATTTCTCCTCAAGAGGCCTCATAATTCTTACGGCAGTTCTCACCCCCTTCCAGCCAGGGATGGGTGCGGAACATTTTGCGAGGAAGCGCTGCTCGTGCAGGATGGCGACAGCATTCAGCATGAGCAACCCGGAGATATAGAGATCGCCCAGGGAGAGCCCCATCGCAGCGTCACCAAGCGCCCAAACCAAACGACCAGCTAGGTCGCTGGGCTTCACCACGGATTTTCAATCTCGGTCACCCCGATTTCAGAGGGAGAGGCTCATACGAGGGTTGTTTTGAGCGCGGCGATCCAGCCGTGCGCAGGGCGTGCGAGATGGCGACAGAAGAAGACGCAGTTGAGCTCAAATCAGTCTCTATCGAGCCGAATGATTGTCCGCTCGGGGATCGGATTAGCATCAAGTTGGGCTTCAAGACAAATCGTGCAGTGGAGAAGGCGGTGTGGGATTTGAAGGTACAATCGAACTGTGTTTTCCTCCGATGGGCTGCAGGGGTCATTTCTCACCTGACTCGAGCGCAAGTTGGGGGATTGATTTCTCATTGCCACGTGCTGGAGATTGTCCATGAATTGAAAATGCCCTGGGCCGGCGTGGAAACTCATGCAGCCTAACAACCGTACTCCGCAGTACATGGTCGACATGGCGTCGAAACGCAGAGTCATTCGTGCGACGCCCTCCCACTCAATCAATCTGCACGCTTGCCTGAACAGGAAAGCTCTGGCACAATATGAGACTAGCACTGTGCTCGACGCCTTCAGGGAAAAAGCCTGCTAATAAGATGTGGCGGGTAACGCAGCTCTGGCGACGACGGAAGAGACATCTTATGCGGCCGGGGCAGAAGCAAGCATGGAAATTTCGTCGGAAGGCATCGATGTCTCAGGCTTCAAGCCCCATCAGGTACCCTGATCGTATCTTCCTTCGCGAGCATGGCCCTCTCATGCTTGGGAATCAACTCACGCGGTTTGCGAACAGCTTGCCAATGCTGGACTGCTGATGGTAACGCTGAGCGCGGCGGGGGAGGAGCTCGTCACTGTCAACCTCGTGACCCAGGTGATTCGCTGTGCCTAGAGCTCCAATCATTCATGCAGGAACCAGAGCAAGTGTGTAAGCGTGCTGCTGGTTCCCCCCACACGTCACACCCGTTTCTGATGTGTTGGGTCCTGGCGAGGGCGCTGGCCACGCGCTGCTAACAGCTGGAGTGCGAAATCCAGGTGACCAAGAAAGAGGGTGACTTTTCTGAAGCAAAGCTGTTCCGGACGGTTTACAGTCCACTGGAGGAATAAGAGTCGAGCATACATAGCATTTGACTTGTAATCCTCTGCAAAGCAGCCGTGACCACTCACAACTGCAAGCGCCGCTTGCGTGGCTCAGGGGCTCCAGTAGTGGTCGAGAGACTCGTGAATCGGAACAGCCTGCCGCGTAACAGACTTCTTTCAGGCTCAAGTTGCCTGAGATCTCAAAGACACCGAAAAGCAGGACATGAAATCATGTTGGCGTTGGGGGTTGGGCTCTCGGGATCCTGCTGATGAGCGGCCTGCAGTTCGAACACACGCTTGGAATAGCCAGAGGAGAATGTTCCGACGAACCCGCTCGCTCGGGAAAGCAGAATGAGGTTCACAAGTGATACACGATTCTCCTCAGCAGCCGAGAGCAATCCGAGCCGAATGCCTTGCGGAATCGATAGACGCAGAGAGCGCCGTTCGTTCCGCGTCCACACAAAGCGAAATTCACGTGCGACATGCATTGCTGCCTGCCATTCCTCTTGCGACAAGCCTCGTGGTTTGTTGCTCCCCAATTCGTTCATCGCAGCAAGAATGTCAATGGTCGCTTGGTCTTCCGTTGCTACGAGCACCACCACTTTCTCAGAGCTGCCCTCCTGGTCACCTGCAGGCAGTAGGGGCATATCTCCCAGATCACGAGGGTCCCGCTACACGCAAGGCGCCGCAACGACGGCCACGAAGCCACAATTTCTCAAGAGTCTCAGAAACGGGGGCGGGGGTGAGAACGGCTTTTACGTCGGAGAGCCCCCGCCGCTCGAGAAGCCCTGGCACAGCGAGAGAGCGCAACCAGGTACTCGTGTAGAGGGCGAGCAGCTGTCTCTACCCATTTGTGGCCCCGCCGGATGTGTACACCTAGATAATGTGCGGGGAGCCCAAGGGCCGCAGCTTCGCCGGAAGCAAGCGCCTCCAAATGTGCAGATGGGCGAAGGGCTAGAGAGGCAAGTGCAGCAATCCAAGGAAGGAGTGGCCCCACAAAAGGCGGATCGTCAGGCCCAGCCGGAGGATACGTGCCAAGCAGTTCCGGCCCTGGCACTAGAGTACGAAAGTGCGGAAGCGCTCCATCGTCGGAGACTTCCACCACCCGTGCCGTTTGCTCAAGCCCCCGCGCGAGGGGCTCCACCGGCTCACCTGGCACCACATGTGCAGCGGTGCACGAGGAAAGAGAAGCGAAGTAAGTTGGGAAGAAGCCGCTCGAGCACTCTCCGTCGGCCGCCGCGCAGCCATCCGAGAAGGGCCATGGTGCAGCGTGGTCAATCACCAAAGTGCGCCCCGTCAAGAAAGCAGCCGAGAG
>ENA-UOXV01002653-UOXV01002653.1-marine-metagenome-genome-assembly--contig:-NODE-2653-length-23117-cov-49.318576_pt1 | contig 23117 bp, 14 predicted proteins | sample MGYA00238165_ERZ766961 | MGnify/ENA primary metagenome ERZ766961 (study PRJEB28924, sample SAMN03173240) | marine metagenome | biome: Marine; feature: Water; material: Subsurface seawater | place: North...
AGCCGACGCCTAAGCCTAAGCAGCCGACGCGCTGGCGGCGGCGACGGTGTTGAGCATCAGCATGGTAATGGTCATCGGGCCAACCCCACCCGGTACGGGCGTGATGTGACCGGCCACTTGGCTGACGGCTTCGAAGTCCACGTCACCGCAGAGCTTCCCCGCATCATCGCGGTTCATTCCCACATCCAACACGATCGCTCCGGGCTTCACCATGTCGGCCGTGACGAGATGACGCCGACCAACCGCAGCCACGATTACGTCAGCTTGCAGCGTATGCAGCTTCAGGTCGGGTGTACCGCTGTGGCAAATGGTGACGGTGGCATTTTTTTGCAGCAGCATCATCGCCATGGGCTTGCCAACAATGTTGGAGCGTCCAATCACGACGGCATGCTTGCCCTTTAAATCGACGCCGGCACCGTTGTTAAGGCTCTCCAGCATTTTGATACAGCCAAACGGCGTGCAGGGCCAAAAACCAGGTTGGCCGACCATGAGTGCGCCCGCGCTGGCGACATGAAAGCCATCGACGTCCTTGGTGGGCGCGATGGCCTCAATGACTTTCTGAGCGTCTATATGCGCGGGTAAGGGGAGTTGAACCAAAATGCCGTGGATGGACGAGTCTTGGTTGAGCGCGTCGATGCGTTCCAAAAGGGCGTGCTCGCTCAGGGTCGCCGGTTGGCGCTCTAGCACCGAGTGTATGCCCATGTCCTCGCAGGCCTTGACCTTGTTGCGAACGTAGACTTGGCTGGCAGGATCATCGCCCACCAAGATGACTGCGAGGCCGGGTTGTGTGCCCCTCGCGGTGAGTTGCTGAATGGTGGTCGTGGCTTGGGCTCGGAGTTGCGTGGAAAGGGCTTTACCGTCAATAAGTTGGGCGCTCATGTGTTCAAGCTGTCTTCGCGTTACCGGCTGGCGTTAAGGCAATTTTTAGTAGGTCGGCGACGGTATTCGCGTTGAGCTTTTCCATGATGTTTGCCCGGTGGGCTTCCACTGTTTTGATGCTGATGTTGAGGTCGTCCGCAATTTGCTTATTGAGTCGGCCCGCAACGATGCGCTCTAACACCTGCGCTTCTCGTGAAGTTAGTTTTGCCATCAGCGCATCGCGTGTGGCGGCGAGGTGGAATTGCTCGAACGACTCTTGCGCCCGGTCTAGCATGCGCTCTACCAAGGCAGTCAGGTCGTCTTCATTGAAGGGCTTTTGCACAAAATCTAGCGCGCCTTTTTTCATCGCCTCAACCGCCATAGGTACGTCGCCATGGCCGGTGATGAAAATAATAGGCAGTGGTGACAGGCGCTCTGTTAGGCGGTCTTGTAATTCCAAGCCCGTCATACCCCCCATGCGAATATCGGCGACCAAGCAAGCCACCTCTCTGGGGTCATAGCGACTGAGGAAACCTTCGGCTGACTCGAAACAGCGTACGTGATAGTCCTTGCCTTCAAGCAGCCACTGCAGGGAATCACGAACAGCTTCGTCATCATCGACAATGTAAACAGTACCTTTTTTAGAGGACAGGTTCATACTATTCCTTGATTTTTTCCGTTAGGCGAGAGGCGGCCGGCGGCAGAGACGTGGCGTCTGCAGATGGTTTAGTGGGGATCCAAAAGCTAAAACAGCACCCGGCAAGTTCCTCTCCATTGTAAAGGTTCTGTGCGGCCATTCGGCCTTGGTGAGATTCGACGATGCTGCGGCATAGTTTCAGGCCAATGCCCATGCCTTCGTCCTTGGTGCTGTAGAAGGCGTCGTATATACGACCCAGTATCTCCGGCGGGATCCCGGTTCCGTTGTCCTGAACCAAAAACTCCACCCCATCTTGATCTTGCGCGCGCTTGGGTTTAATTTGCAGCTCGATGATCCTTTGGCCGACCGGGCGGCCAGCGGACTGTATCGACTCTGCTGCATTTTTGATGAGGTTGACCAAGACCTGCTCGATCAATATACGGTCAACGGGGAGCAGGGGCAGCCGCTCAGCGACATACGGCATCAACCGCACTTGGTGGCGTCGCAGTTCAATGTCTGCCAGTTCAGAGGCGCTGACAACCATGGCGTTGACATCGGTCGGGCTGCGGTTGGGCTCACTGCGCTTGACGAAGGCGCGTATGCGCGCAATCACCTGCCCAGCACGTTTAGCCTGATGGCTGGTTTTTTCCAGCGCAACGATTAAGTCATCCTCTGAGATACCTTTGGTCCGGAGGCGGGAGACCATGCCTGAGCAGTAGTTGCTAATCGCAGTCAGCGGCTGATTGAGTTCATGGGCGACGCTGGACGCCATCTCACCCATGGTGATGAGGCGGCTGGCATTTTGTGCCCGCTCCACTTGGAGCGCCGCTTGTGCTTGCGCCTCGTGCCTGAGGGTGATGTCGGTTGCGATCACGATTTGTGCCAAGCGGCCATCGACCCAACTGATATATCGTGAGCGGACTTCCAACCAGCGACCCAGTGGCTCCATGTAGACCTCGGTGTCGTTGGCTCTGGCCTCCAATAAATCAGTCGTTGGGATCCCGCCCAGTTCAGAGGTCTCTACGCGCTCACTGTCGTCATTGCGCTGTGCCTCCGCACGCATACCGATTTGCGCTTGCGTGATGACCGCGTAGTGGCCAAGTGAGCGGTCATCAAACCAGTTTCGGTATTGCTTGTTGGCAAACAGCAGCTCGTGCCCGCCGATGCTGGCGACGGACACCGCCGCGTCCAAGCTCTCTAGTACCGTGGTGAAGCGCTCGTGCGCGGCGCTGAGTTCCTCTCGGATGCGCTTGGGCTCTGTGATGTCGGTCATAGACGTCATCCAACCCGTCTGCACGCCGTTGGGATCTACCAAAGGCGAGACATACATACGGGCCGCGAAGATACCCCCGTTTTTTCTTTGCACCCGCACCTCGAACCCCGATGCGTTGGAGCGCCCTTTTAGCTCGTCCTCCAAGCGTCCCATGAGCATGGCGCGGTCCTCATCAGGCCAATAGGGAAATGGCGGTAAGTGGCCAATCAGCTCAGACTCAGACCAGCCGGTCATTTGACAGAACGCCGGGTTGACGTAGGTGATGCAGCCTGACATATCCAGCGCGCGCATGCCCGTCAACATGGAGTTCTCCATGGCACGGCGAAAATTAGTTTCCGCGATCAACGCATGTTGTGCCTCTGCTCGCCGACGGTTGTGGCGCCAGTTCCCCATCAGCATCCAAATGGTCAGCGCGCTGAGGGCGGCAATCACCCAAAAAATGGCGCTACCCAAGACCCCTTGTGAGGTCCGCCACGTGCGGGCTTTGATGTTGAGGCTGCTGCCAATCGGGGATACCGGCAGCTCGTAGGTTGGCATTTGAGCCTTCCACGGTAGCCAGTCTCCCAGCATGGGGCGTGCGGGCGGTACATTGCCCGCCAGCGTATTGCCTTGACTATCGACCAAAGCAACCGCGTACTTGGTCACCACTTCGGCGGGTAGGCCGTAGCGCAACAACCCCTCTATAGAGAACTCCCCCACTAGCGTGCCTTTGACTTTGCCCGCGCCGAAGATGGGTACCAAAATCATGAAGTTTGCGCCGTCATCCATACCGCTGTAGGTGGTGTTGTTGACGATCGGTCTGGTAAAAATCGTTTGCTGTAATTCTTTGACGGCGTCCAGACCGCCCGCGCTGCGCGCGTTGTCTATGACATCGCCCACAAATCGCGTGCGGGTCAAGGCGGCGGTATGCGCGCTTTGCGTCGCAATCACGCGGTTGTTGGCGTCTAGCCATGACACCGTATCTAAGTCTTGCGATGTGGCAAAAAGACCAGGCGTGCGTTCCTGAAAAGCCTTGGTGCCTATCCGTTTGGTTGTGAGCGCGCCAGCGAGGCTGGTGAGTTGGTCTTGTGCAGAGATGATGTGCAAACGGAGGCGTTGTTGGGCGTAAGCAACGTCGCGGGTAATCGTCTCTTGTTCTCTGTCCATTTCTTCAATGCGCAGGTAGCCAATGGCCAGCACGATGGCGAGCAAGAAAACGAGTACGGCTATCAAGGGGGCAAATGTGGCGACGCGGTCTTGGGAGGCGGTCGATTGCGCGCGCCACCAGCGGCGCCACAGGCGGCTTGGCACCTTTAAGGTCGTGCGTCCCTGCCGCTGGCGGGGGCGGGAATCTGGGTCGGGCGGCGTCGGTGCAGTCATTCGGTAAGTGTAGAGCGATCACGTCGCAGATCGGTGGCCTCGATGCGGTTTTGGATCGACGTAATGGATGGTGTTAATCGGGGTTGAAAGTTCATAATATGAAATTCAATCGCGCATATTGAAAAAAAGTTCGAATTGTGGGACACTTTTCGACACTGAAAAAAGTCAACAGACTAGATCCCCATATTAAACGGGCTGATATCAAAGGAGACAGCATGTCCGATAAACCTGAAATAAGTGCAATGGCTGACGAGTTCGCAGCGGAGACACGCGAGTGGCTGGAGTCATTTGACGCGCTGCTTGCAGCCAATGGACCCGAGCGGGCCCACCAACTGCTGGAGGAGATGCTCGAGCACGCACGTCAACAGAGCTTGGACATGCCGTTCTCAGCAACGACAGGTTACGTCAACTCCATCGAGCCCGGCGAAGAGGCACACTCACCTGGTAACTTGGAACTAGAAGGACGCTTGCGCGCCTACATGCGTTGGAATGCCATGGCAATGGTGGTGAAAGCCAACCGCCTGCATCCAGAAGATGGAGGCGATTTGGGGGGACACATCTCCTCATTCGCGTCTTTGGCGCATATGTTTGCCGCGGGCTTTAATCACTTTTGGCACGCGGCCAACGAGGAGCATGGCGGTGACTTGCTTTACATCCAAGGCCACAGTGCGCCGGGTGTGTACGCCCGCGCGTTTTTGGAAGGTCGATTGAGTGAAGACCAATTGTTGAACTTCAGGCAAGAGGTGGGTGGGAAGGGGCTGTCGTCTTACCCGCACCCTAAGTTGATGCCTGAGTTCTGGCAATTCCCCACGGTATCCATGGGCTTGGGCCCATTGATGGCGATTTATCAGGCGCGGTTTTTAAAGTACCTGCATGCCCGTGGGATCGCAAATACCGCTAACCGCAAGGTGTGGGTGTTCTGCGGTGACGGCGAGATGGACGAGCCTGAGAGCCTAGGCGCCATTGGCTTGGCTGCGCGTGAAGGGCTGGACAACCTCATCTTCGTGGTGAACTGTAATCTCCAGCGTTTGGATGGTCCCGTGCGCGGTAACGGAAAAATTGTGCAAGAGTTGGAAGGTGAATTCCGCGGGGCGGGGTGGAACGTGATCAAGCTCTTGTGGGGTTCTGAGTGGGACGAGCTGTTAGCGCGGGACAAAGAGGGCGCCCTGAAAAAGATCATGATGGACACCTTGGACGGCGATTACCAAGGCTTCAAAGCCAACGACGGTGCGTTCGTTCGTAAGAACTTTTTCGGCCGGGATCCCCGTACGTTAGAGCTGGTCGCCAAGATGACCGATGAGGAAATCTTCAAGCTCCGTCGTGGCGGCCATGATGCCAATAAAGTCTACGCGGCCTATCACAGCGCGGTGAACACGAAAGACCAGCCCACGGTGCTGTTGATCAAGACCGTGAAGGGTTACGGCATGGGCAAAGCGGGTGAGGGCAAGAACACCGCGCACCAAGCAAAAAAATTGAGTGACGAGGATGTGCGCAACTTCCGCGATCGCTTCAACATTCCAATTCCGGACAGCGAACTGAAAGATCTGCCGTTTTACAAACCGGCGGATGACACCCCAGAGATGCGCTACCTGCATGCGCAGCGTGAAAAGCTGGGAGGCTACTTGCCAAAACGCTTGCCCAAGGCGGAGGAGTCTTTCAAGGTCCCTGAGCTGGATGCGTTCAAAGCGGTGCTCGAGCCAACAGCCGATGGCCGGGAAATTTCTACCACCCAAGCGTATGTGCGTTTCTTGACGCAACTGCTGCGCGACAAAGAGTTGGGCCCGCGCGTGGTTCCCATTCTGGTCGATGAGGCGCGTACCTTCGGTATGGAAGGGATGTTCCGCCAAATCGGTATTTATAACCCCCAAGGCCAGTTGTACACGCCGCAAGACCGTGACCAAGTCTCCTATTACAAGGAAGACAAGGCCGGACAAATTTTGCAAGAGGGTATCAACGAGGCAGGCGGTATGGCCTCCTGGATTGCGGCGGCAACGTCCTACAGCACGAACAACCGGATCATGATTCCGTTCTTCGTGTACTACTCCATGTTTGGTTTCCAGCGTATTGGTGACCTCGCGTGGGCCGCTGGGGATATGCAGGCGCGTGGCTTCTTGCTGGGCGGCACCTCTGGACGCACGACCTTGAACGGCGAGGGCTTGCAGCACGAAGATGGCCACAGCCATATTTTGGCAGGCACGATTCCAAACTGCGTCTCCTACGATCCCACCTATGCCCACGAGGTTGCGGTCATCATGCAAAACGGTTTGAAGCGCATGGTGGAGAACCAAGAGAATGTGTATTACTACATCACCTTGCTCAACGAAAACTATGCCATGCCCGGTTTGGTGGCGGGCACCGAAGAGCAGATTATTAAGGGTATGTATTTGCTCAAGCCAGGTGCCAAGGGCAAGCAGCGGGTGCAGTTGCTAGGTAGCGGAACGATTCTGCGTGAAAGCATTGCCGCACAAGCGCTATTGCAAGACGACTGGGGCATTAGCGCCGATGTCTGGAGCTGCCCAAGTTTTAATGAGCTCACCCGCGAGGGGCAAGACGCTGATCGTTGGAACCTATTGCACCCCACGAAGAAGGCGCGTACCTCATTTGTTGAGCAGCAACTCAGCACCAGCACTGGCCCTGTGGTCGCCGCAACCGACTATATGAAGGCCTTCGCCGAGCAGATTCGCCCGTTCATTCCCAAGGGTCGCACTTATCGTGTGCTGGGCACCGACGGCTTCGGTCGCAGTGACTTCCGTTCACGTCTGCGTGAGCACTTCGAAGTCAACCGTCACTACGTCGTGGTAGCGGCACTCAAGGCGCTTGCCGATGAGGGCACAGTGCCCGCAAAGACGGTCGCAGATGCCATTAAGAAATACGGTATCGACGCGGAAAAAATCAATCCTTTGTACGCTTAACCGACGCACGGAACGGAGAACAAACACATGTCTATGATTCAAGTGAATGTGCCCGACATCGGCGACTTCGACGAAGTCGCGGTGATCGAGTTGTTGGTGGCGGTGGGCGACACGGTCGCGAAAGACCAATCCCTCATTACCGTGGAGTCCGATAAGGCCTCGATGGAGATCCCATCCAGCCATGCGGGCGTGGTGAAGGCGATCCACGTTAAGTTGGGTGACAAGGTCAAACTAGGCTCGTTGATGTTGGAGTTGGAAGGGGCCGCTGACGCGCCCCCCGTCGCTGCCGCACCAACGTCATCACCATCACCCACGCCAGCACCGGCAGCGCCTGTCTCTGCCGCTGCCCCAGCCGGTGATGTGGCGTTGCACGTACCCGATATTGGCGACTTTAAAGACGTTGCCGTGATCGAGATTTTGGTCGCCGTGGGTGACACGGTGACGCAAGAGCAATCCCTCATCACCGTTGAGTCTGATAAAGCCTCTATGGAAATTCCCAGCAGCCATGCGGGTGTGTTGAAGGCGCTGAGCGTGAAAATTGGGGACGTCGTGAATATTGGCGATCTCATCGGTGCCATTACGGTGGCCGGTGTCGCGCCTGCAGCCCCTGCAGCCCCTGCAGTGACTGCAGCGGCACCTGCCGCCGCCCCAGCGGTTGCCGCCACGCCCGCGCCTGCCGCTGTCGCTGCGGTAGCGCCGCCGGTGGCATCGTCGGCGAGCGTGGCCGCGCACAACCCGACGGTCGCGCCGTCGGGTAGCCTGCCGTATGCCTCACCGTCCGTACGCAAGTTTGCGCGCGAACTGGGCGTGCCCTTGGCAGAAGTAAAAGGCTCGGGCGCAAAAGGGCGTATCACGCAAACCGATGTGCAGCAATTTACCCGCGCCGTGATGAGCGGGGCGGCGAAGACGACTGCGCAGGGTGCAACCTCAGGCGCCGGCGACTCGGGTGCGGCGCTGGGCTTGCTGCCATGGCCCAAAGTGGACTTTGCCAAGTTCGGTCCTGTTGAGCGCATTGAACGCTCGCGCATTAAGAAAATTAGCGCGGCTAATTTACACCGCAACTGGGTGATGATTCCTCATGTGACCAATCACGATGATGCGGATATCACCGAGTTAGAGGCATTCCGTGTTTCGACCAACAAGGAAAATGAGAAATCAGGGGTGAAGGTCACGATGCTGGCCTTCCTCATCAAGGCCTGTGTCGCGGCCTTGAAGAAGTTTCCCGAGTTCAACAGTTCGCTGGACGGCGAGCAGCTGGTGATGAAGCAGTACGTGAACATTGGTTTTGCCGCCGACACGCCGAATGGCTTGGTGGTCCCGGTGATCAAAGACGCCGATAAAAAAGGGGTGCTTCAGATAAGCCAAGAAATGGGCGAGCTGGCCAAGAAAGCCAGAGATGGCAAGTTGGGCCCTGCAGATATGACGGGTGCCTGCTTCACCATTTCTAGCTTGGGCGGCATTGGTGGACGGTACTTTACGCCCATCATCAACGCGCCAGAGGTTGCTATTTTGGGCGTGTGCCGTTCGACCACTGAGCCGGTATGGGACGGGAAGGCCTTCCAGCCTCGCTTGATGTTGCCGCTCTCTTTGTCGTGGGATCACCGCGTGATCGACGGGGCTGCTGCGGCACGTTTTAACGCCTATCTCGGCCAAATCTTGGCGGACTTCCGTCGCGTGTTGCTGTAAGGAGCTGATATGGCATTGATTGATGTACAGGTCCCTGACATTGGCGACTTTGACGAGGTTGCCGTTATTGAAGTCTTGGTTAACGTCGGGGATACCGTCGCCGTGGACCAGTCTTTGGTGACCGTGGAGTCAGACAAGGCATCCATGGAAATTCCGTCTAGCCACGCAGGCGTGGTCAAGGCGATGACCGTCAAGCTCGGTGACAAAGTCACCAAGGGTTCCGTGTTGCTACAAGTGGAAGCGCAAGTGGATGCGGCCATCCCAGCAGCGGCTGCGACCGCAGCACACACCACAGCCGCACCAGAGGCCAAGGCAGCCGTGCCCGCAGCGGTAGCTGCAAGAGCGCCCGCGGTGGCGGTCGATGCGCCCAGCGATACCGACTGCGACTTGTTGGTTTTGGGCGGTGGCCCGGGTGGCTATTCGGCTGCGTTCCGTGCCGCCGATCTGGGCTTAAAAGTCATTGTGGTGGAGCGCTATGCCACGATTGGGGGCGTTTGCTTGAATGTTGGCTGCATCCCCTCTAAGGCGCTGTTGCACGTGGCGGCGGTGATGGACGAGGTCAAGCACTTTGATGCCTTGGGCATTAGCTTCGGCGCGCCCGAGGTGGACTTGAACAAGCTGCGTACACACAAAGAGAACGTCATTGGCAAGCTGACTGGTGGCTTGGCTGCAATGGCCAAAATGCGCAAGGTGGAGATTGTGCGTGGCGTGGGCAATTTTGTGGGCTCCCACCAGTTGGAGGTGGCTGAGACCGAGGGCTCGGCGCAGGCGTTGACGGGCGTGAAGCGCACGCTGAGTTTTAAGCGCGCCATCGTGGCGGCAGGCTCGCAGGCGATGCGTTTGCCCTTCATGCCAGAAGATCCGCGCGTGGTTGACAGCACGGGCGCACTGGCGCTCAAGTCAGTCCCTAAACGCATGCTGATTTTGGGCGGCGGCATTATTGGCCTGGAAATGGGTACGGTGTATTCGACGTTGGGTGCGCGCCTGGACGTGGTCGAGATGATGGATGGCCTGATGCAGGGCGCAGACCGCGATCTGGTGAAGGTGTGGCAAAAAATGAACGCAGACCGTTTTGACAACATCATGTTGAAAACCAAAACGGTGGCGGCACGTGCCACGGCTGAGGGTATTGAGGTCACCTTTGAGGGCGAGGGTGCGCCAGCGCCACAGACCTACGACCTGGTGTTGCAGGCCGTGGGTCGATCTCCAAATGGTAAAAAAATTGGCGCAGACGCAGCGGGTATCGCCGTGACGGATAGGGGTTTTATCGACGTCGACATTCAGATGCGTACCAATGTGGGTCACATTTTTGCGATCGGCGATATCGTCGGGCAACCGATGTTGGCGCACAAAGCCGTACACGAGGCGCATGTGGCCGCCGAGGTCATTGCTGGCGAACTACAGGGTAATGCCGAATTAGCCAGCGCGGCCTTTAACGCACGGGTCATACCGAGTGTGGCGTATACCGATCCGGAGGTGGCTTGGGTTGGTTTGACCGAGGACCAAGCCAAAGCGCAGGGGATTAAGGTTAAAAAGGGTCTTTTCCCTTGGACGGCATCGGGCCGTGCGATTGCCAATGGTCGCGATGAGGGTGTCACGAAACTGCTGTTTGATGACTCACCAGAAGCGCACGGTCATGGCAAGATTCTGGGCGGTGGGATGGTCGGCACGCATGCGGGCGACATGATTGGTGAAGTTGCGTTGGCCATTGAGATGGGTGCGGACGCGGTGGACATCGGTAAGACGATTCATCCACACCCGACGCTAGGCGAGAGCATTGGTATGGCGGCAGAGGTCGCGCATGGCAGCTGTACCGATTTGCCACCCACGCGTCGTAAATAGGCAAGGTGATAAGCGGGCTGTGCCCGCCGTTCCCTGTCTATGGTTGCTCGATTTCCGCGAAGGCTTGCTCGGCTAGCGGCGGCGTTGCCACGCGGTGGGCGGCTTCGAAGCGGCGCGTCCAATAGCTGCGACGCATGTCGCTGATCCGGACACGGGCGCCTGGCTTGGGCGCATGCACAAACTTCCCGTCACCGACGTAAATGCCAACATGGCTAAACGGGCGACGCATGGTGTTGAAAAACACCAAATCGCCTGGTCGCATGTCCGCTACGTCTATGGGCTGCGAGGCGGCAGCTTGCTCAGAGGACACGCGTGGTAAACGGATATCAGCGGTCTGCTTGAAGACCGCTTGGACCAAGCCACTGCAATCTAGCCCCATGCTTGTTTTGGATCCACCCCAAATATAGGGCACGCCGATGAGGCCGATGGCATTCAAGGACACCTGAGATGAGAGGCTGAGTCCTTCTTTGTTGCTGGGGTGCCAGCGGGCGATTAAACCCTTGGTGCTTAAAAACTGTCTCAGCGTGTCGGTCGGTTCACCGTTCGCGCCCCATGTCAGCTTAGGCAGGCTTGACAAGGCACACACCAAGAGCAGGGCCAAGCCCATGCGCCAGCGCGAAGTGTCTAAGGTTAGCCTGTCTCTCATACAGAAATAATAACTTAAAAAATAATTTAATCAATCACTTAGGCTGGCATTTTGATGTTTTTTGGTGGAAATGGCTCTTAGGTGAACGCCAAGGTCGGGCAGACCCTGAGTGGTGGTTGACAATAGAGGCTTATTTTGAAAGGACGCTCCGTGTTACTAGATGCAGATCAATGTCAGTTGGTGCTTATCGATTACCAAACGCGGCTGATGCCCGTGATTCACGACGGCGAGCGAGTGACCCGGAAGGCGCGGTTATTGGCACGCATAGCCCACTTGATGGGCGTTCCCGTTTGGGCAACCACCCAGCGCGCCGCGGCATTGGGCCCATTCGTGCCAGATTTGGCCTCATTGGTCACGCAACCCTTGGACAAGGTCGCCTTCAACGCCTGTGCGGAGGGGCTGCTACAGCGACTGCAACCGCCGGTAGCGCGCACGCCCGGGCATGGAAAGAACGCGCGCAGTCTGCCCAAGCATTTGCGCCAGTCTGCGCCGGCTGAAGAGCCCCCTGAGATGACCCGCCCCGTGATCGTATTAGCCGGCGTCGAGGCGCACGTGTGTCTACTCCAAACCGCGCTGAGTTTGGTGGAGCAAGAGCTGGAGGTTTGGGTGGTAAGCGACGCGAGCGGCTCGCGCGATGTGCGTGACAGTGACGCCGCTTTTGACCGTTTGGCAGGTAACGGCGTTGAGCTTGTCACCACTGAAATGGCCGCGTTCGAGTGGTTGGGCGATGCGGAGCATCCCGATTTCTCAGAAGCACTTACGCTGATTAAAGCGGGTTAACAAACCGGGTTAACAAAGCGTGGATGGCATGGTACGGTAGGCATCGACCGCCCCAAGCCTCTGCACGTGCCGCAGGTGTCAGTCTCCTGCAAGACAGGTCCCAATAATGGAGGCTTGGTTTATTGATTGGTCGATCGTGCGCATTTGCAAGTTAGCAGACGCCGGCGGTTACCCCCTTTGAGGCTAGGATAGACATGAGCGCTGAACGCGACTTTGCAGCGGTATACCGGGAATCCCTGGAGCAACCTGAACTTTTTTGGCGCGAGCAGGCCACCCTGATCGATTGGCAGCGCCCATTTGATGTGGTGTGTGATAACAGCGAGCCACCGTTTGCTAAGTGGTTTGTGGGCGGGCAAACCAATCTATGCCATAACGCGGTCGATCGCCACGCAGCGACGCACCCCGACAGAAACGCGCTGATTTTCGTATCAACCGAGACCGATACCGAGCGTACCTACACCTTCCGTGAGTTGTTGGCCGAGGTGAAGACCATGGCCAGTGTGTTGAAGGCGCAGGGGGTGGGTAAAGGTGACCGCGTCTTGATCTACATGCCCATGATTCCCGAGGCAACGTTCGCCATGTTGGCGTGCGCACGTATTGGTGCAATTCATTCGGTGGTGTTCGGTGGCTTTGCAAGTGTGAGCCTTGCCAGCCGCATAGACGACTGTACCCCGACAGTGGTGGTGAGTGCGGATGCCGGTTCTCGTGGCGGGAAGGTCGTGCCATACAAACCCCTGCTGGATGAGGCCATTCTCTTGGCCGCGCACAAGCCGGCCAAGGTGTTACTGGTTGACAGGGGCCTGAGTGCGATGGCGCTTCAAGCAGAGCGTGACCTTGACTACGCCGTGGTGTCGGCCGCCCACCGCGATGCGGATGTGCCTTGCGAGTGGCTGGCGTCGACTGATACCAGCTACATCTTGTACACCAGCGGTACGACAGGCAAGCCCAAGGGGGTGCAACGTGACGTCGGGGGCTATGCAGTCGCGTTGGCGGCGAGTATGCAGCACATTTTTATGGGGCAAGCTGGGGAGACCTACTTTGCCACCAGTGATATCGGCTGGGTGGTTGGGCACTCCTATATTGTCTATGGGCCACTGATTGCGGGGATGGCGACCGTTATGTACGAGGGCTTGCCGATTCGACCCGATGCGGGTATCTGGTGGCAAATGGTTGAGAAATACCGAATTTCGGTCATGTTCAGTGCTCCCACCGCCATTCGCGTTTTAAAAAAATACGACCCTGCCTTCATTAAAAATGCCGATCTTTCCAGCCTCAAAGGCCTGTTCTTAGCCGGGGAGCCGTTGGACGCGCCGACCGCGAGTTGGATATCCGATGCATTAGAACGCCCCGTCATTGACAACTACTGGCAAACCGAGACCGGCTGGCCGATTTTGACCTTGGCAAATGGTATTTCCGAGGGCAAGACGAAGTTAGGCAGTCCGGGTGTGCCCATGTATGGCTATGACGTCAGAATCATCGACGAGCAAACCGGCCAAGACATCACTGAGCCCAATACCAAGGGGGTGGTTGCCATTGAGGGGCCTATGCCTCCGGGCTTCATGCAGACGGTTTGGCAAGACGACAAACGGTATGTCGACACCTATTGGCGCAGTATTCCTGGCCGCTTGGTTTACAGCAGCTTTGACTGGGGCATTCGCGATGCGGATGGTTACTTCTTTATCTTGGGACGCACCGACGATGTGATCAATGTGGCGGGACACCGCTTGGGTACGCGTGAGATCGAAGAGAGTATTGCGAGCCATAGCGCGATCATGGAGGTGGCTGTGGTGGGTGTGGCGGATCAGCTGAAAGGACAAGTCGCGATGGCCTTTGCGGTGTTGAAGGACGCCGATGCCTATGCATCGCCTGAGGCCAAGCTGCAGCTCGAGGGGGCCCTCATGAAAGTGGTCGACGAGCAGTTGGGGGCAGTGGCGAGACCGTCGCGTATCTACTTTGTGACGTTGCTGCCCAAGACCCGCAGCGGCAAGCTCCTACGCCGTGCGATTCAAGCGGTTTGCGAGGGGCGCGATCCCGGTGACCTCACGACCATGGACGACCCCAGCGCCTTGGCGCAGGTAACCGCCTTGGTGGGCGGTAGCTGACCGAGACGGGGACTCCCCGCTAGCCTTGCTGAGTTGAGTTAGGGCGCGATAAGGGCTATGATTGACTTGTTAATCACTATATTCAATTTCGCGCATGAATGAACATAACCAAGTGGCCAATCAGCAGACCCCGGACGCGGAGGCATCTCAACCGGAGGGCGCCCGCGTTTTTGAGTTGGCGGCTGAGTTGTTCAGTGTGCTCTCAACGCCCATGCGCTTGCGTATCCTGAGCGCCTTGTGCAACGAGGAGAAGTCGGTCAGCCAAATGCTGACCGAGATCGATACCACTCAGCCCAATTTATCTCAGCACCTAAACGTACTGTACCGATGCGGCGTCTTAGCGAAGCGCAAGCAGGGAACACAGGTTATCTATCGGGTGCAAAGTGAGCAGGCGGTAACGCTTTGTCGCAGCGTTTGCACGCAAATTGCCATCGAGATGGACTCGCCGTCGGACGTCCCAGCCGACAAGCGTCTGTTGGCTCGCGTCTTTTAATTGTTACCTCAATCCGCCATCCGGTTCTTTTCACACGACAGATCTCGCCTTTCTAAGGCCTTATCTGCCTATTTGCCCACATCGGTCTATCTTTTTGGCGTCTATCGCCGATTAGGTGGCAGAATACGGGCTGCACAACGACCCTTCCTTGTCACTGTCGCATCCGCCAATCGGTTCAGCCGTGTCGCGGGAGGTTTTTTTACCCAACTTATGTTTTCCCTAGGAAAACGGAGGTCAGCGAATCAATGAGCGAGACGAACAGCGTCTATATTGCCTTTAATGGCAACTCGTACCTTTTCGGCGGTAACGCACCGTACGTAGAGGAAATGTACGAGAACTATCTCGACAACCCCAGCAGTGTGACGGATGAGTGGCGAAGCTACTTTGATGCCTTGCAAAACGTGCCGGCTGTCGATGGCTCTGATTCACGTGACCTACCCCATCTGCCTGTTGTCAATGCGTTTGCCGAAATGGCGAAGCAGGGAACGACGCGCGTGGTGCAAAGTAACGCAGACTCCCAAATGGGCAGAAAGCGCGTGGCTGTTCAGCAGCTCATCGCCGCCTACAGAAACGTGGGTGCGCGCTGGGCAGACTTGGATCCGCTGAAGATTGCGGACCGAGAAAACATCCCAGAACTTGACCCCGCTTTCTACGGTTTGACCGACGCGGATCAAGAAACAATTTTCAACACCAGCAACACGTTCTTTGGTAAAGAAACGATGTCGCTGCGCGAGTTGCTCAACGCGTTGCGCGACACGTACTGCGGCACCTTGGGTGCTGAGTACATGTACATCACAGACCAGACGCAAAAGCGTTGGTGGCAAGAGAAGCTGGAGAGTATTCGTAGCAAGGCGGTACTGAACGCTGAGCAGAAAACCCATATTTTGGGTCGCCTCACGGCGGCAGAGGGCTTGGAGCGTTTTCTCCATACCAAATACGTGGGTCAAAAGCGATTCTCCCTAGAAGGTGGTGAGAGTTTCATCGCCGCCATGGATGAGTTGATCATGCGTGCGGGTGAAAAAGGTGTGCAAGAAATTGTGATTGGCATGGCCCACCGCGGGCGCTTGAACGTGCTGGTGAATACCTTAGGCAAAATGCCTAAAGACCTGTTTGCCGAGTTTGATCACACCGCACCTGAAGACTTGCCCAGCGGTGATGTGAAGTACCACCAGGGTTTCTCCAGCGATGTGCCGACACCCGGTGGCCCTGTCCACCTGACGCTCGCGTTCAACCCGTCGCACCTAGAAATTGTGAATCCCGTCGTCGAAGGCTCTGTGCGTGCGCGCATGGATCGTCGTCATGACCCGAAAGGGGAGCAAGTGCTGCCGGTATTGGTTCACGGTGATGCCGCTTTCGCTGGACAAGGCGTGGTCATGGAAACCTTGGCATTGGCCGAGACTCGGGGCTACACCACGGGTGGTACGGTGCATTTGGTCATCAACAACCAGATTGGTTTCACCACGAGTGACCCGCGTGATAGCCGTTCCACACTGTACTGTACCGACGTCGTGAAGATGGTTGAATCACCCGTGTTGCACGTTAACGGTGATGATCCTGAGGCGGTGGTGCTGGCAACGCGCTTGGCACTTGAATACCGCATGGCCTTCCAAAAAGATGTCGTGGTGGACATCGTCTGTTTCCGCAAGCTAGGCCACAACGAGCAAGACACCCCGAGCATCACGCAACCCTTGATGTATCGCCGCGTCGCCACACACCCTGGCACACGCAAACTGTACGCTGACCGGCTGGCTGCACAGGGAATGGGCGACACCTTAGGCGACGATTTGGCGAAAAGCTATCGTTCTGCTTTGGATGAGGGTCGCCACACTGTTGACCCCGTACTGACGAACTTCAAGAACAAGTTCGCGGTGGACTGGGCGCCCTATTTGGGCAAGCCGTGGACAGATGCGGGTGACACCTCAATTCCTGAGTCAGAGTGGCGTCGTTTGGCCGAGCGTCTGACGACGATTCCAGACCACATCACGCCACATCCGCTGGTTAAAAAAGTGTACGTCGACCGCGCAGCCATGGGGCGTGGTGATGTGCCCGTCGACTGGGGGATGGGCGAGCATATGGCGTTCGCGTCACTGGTCTCTAGCGGTTTCCCTGTTCGCTTGTCTGGCGAAGACTGTGGTCGTGGCACCTTCACGCACCGCCACTCGGTTATTCATGACCAAGGGCGTCAAACACGCCTCGAAGACAACGCCTATGTGCCCTTGGAAAACGTCTCCGAGACACAAGCGCCGTTCGTGGTGATCGATTCCATTTTGTCTGAAGAGGCCGTCTTGGGTTTTGAGTACGGCTATGCATCCAATGACCCCAATACGCTGGTTATTTGGGAGGCCCAGTTCGGTGACTTCGTGAACGGTGCGCAGGTTGTGATCGACCAATTCATCGCGTCAGGCGAGGTGAAGTGGGGCCGTGTAAACGGTATCACGCTGATGTTGCCGCATGGGTACGAAGGACAGGGGCCTGAGCACTCCTCGGCGCGCTTGGAGCGTTTCATGCAGTTGGCTGCCGACACAAACATTCAGGTTGTTCAACCGACGACGGCAAGTCAGATTTTCCACGTGCTTCGTCGACAGATGGTGCGTGGTTTGCGTAAGCCGCTGATCATCATGACGCCTAAGAGTTTGTTGCGAGCCAAGGATGCAACGTCACCGATGTCGGAGTTCACGAGCGGTATTTTCCAAACCGTGATCCCCGAGACCAACCCGGCGGTTGTGAAAGCTGCGGCCAAGGTCAAGCGCATCATTTGCTGCTCTGGCAAGGTCTACTACGACCTCATCCGCAAGCGCGAGGAGATGGGCGTCAAAGACGTTGCCGTCATTCGGGTGGAGCAGTTGTATCCGTTTCCACACAAGGCGTTCGCGGCAGAAGTCAAACGCTATCCCAACGCGTCTGACATGGTGTGGTGCCAAGACGAGCCACAGAACCAAGGTGCTTGGTTCTTTGTTCAGCACTACATACACGAAAACATGCGCGATGGTCAGCGACTCGGCTACGCCGGTCGTGCGGCCTCGGCCTCACCCGCTGTGGGCTATGCGCATTTGCACCAAGAGCAACAGAAGGCCCTTATCGAGGGGGCGTTCGGCAAGCTCAAGGGCTTTGTGTTGACGAAATAAGCTGAACCGCATTGATCTAGGTCGCCCATGAACGCGCAACGCCGCGGTCGTGGGCCCTAACCGAAAAGAATTCAAGGAAACTGAAGATGGCAATCGTAGAAGTCAAGGTCCCCCAACTGTCTGAGTCTGTTGCTGAAGCGACGTTGATGACGTGGAAAAAGAAGCCGGGCGACGCCGTGGCGATGGACGAAATTTTGATTGAGGTTGAGACCGATAAAGTGGTCTTGGAAGTGCCCGCACCGGCTGCGGGTGTGATGGCAGAGTTGGTTGAAGCCGATGGCGCAACCGTCGCCTCAGAGCAGGTGATTGCCCGCATTGATACCGATGGCGTTGGTGCTGCTGCAGCTCCGGCAGCCCCGGCAGCGGCAGCAGCAGCTGCTCCCGCATCCGCGTCTGCATCGGCACCCGCATCCAGTGCGGCATCGACCAGCAAGGCAGGCGTGGCGTCCCCAGCCGCGGCCAAGCACATGGCCGACAACGGTATGGCCGCCGGCTCGGTTGCAGGAACGGGCAAAGACGGTCGCGTGACCAAGGGTGACGTGTTGGCGGCGGTGGCTGCGCCCAAAGGCGCTGTCACCTCCACCGCATCTATTCCAACGGGCATCCCTCAGACCGCTTTGCAACAAGTCGCCACCTTAGCGCCAGACCTTGGAGACCGTCCTGAGCAACGTGTGCCCATGACTCGTCTGCGTGCGCGCGTGGCTGAGCGCCTCTTGCAGTCGCAAGCGACCAACGCCATCCTGACGACTTTCAACGAAGTCAACATGGCGCCGATCATGGAGTTGCGCAAAAAGTATCAGGACAAATTCGAAAAAGAACACGGTGTTCGCTTGGGCTTCATGAGCTTTTTCGTGAAGGCAGCGGTTGCCGCGCTGAAGCGTTACCCCGTGTTAAACGCCTCTGTAGACGGCAATGACATCGTGTATCACGGTTACTTTGATATCGGTATCGCTGTTGGCTCGCCGCGTGGGTTGGTGGTTCCTATTTTGCGTAACGCAGACCAGTTAAGTTTTGCCGACATCGAGAAAAAGATTGCCGAGTTTGGTAACAAAGCCAAAGAAGGTAAGTTGGGTCTGGATGACATGACGGGCGGCACCTTTTCGATCTCCAACGGCGGGGTGTTCGGCTCTATGCTGTCAACGCCCATCATCAACCCGCCGCAAGCCGCCATTTTGGGCGTGCATGCGACCAAAGATCGCGCCGTGGTTGAAAATGGTCAAGTGGTTGTGCGCCCCATTAACTATCTTGCAATGAGCTACGACCACCGAATCATTGACGGCCGTGAGGCGGTACTTGGTTTGGTGACGATGAAGGAGGCACTTGAGGATCCTTCACGCTTGTTGTTCGGTATTTAATTAGAGAGCGGAAAATATGTCACAGAACTTTGATGTCGTCGTTATTGGTGCGGGCCCAGGCGGGTACGTTGCGGCGATCCGAGCCGCACAGTTGGGCTTTAAAGTGGCCTGTATCGACGAGTGGGAAAACGCAGCCGGAGGCCCTGCGCCTGGCGGTACATGTACCAACGTCGGTTGTATCCCATCCAAGGCCTTGTTGCAGTCATCTGAGCACTTCGAGCAGGCGGGCCATCACTTTGCTGACCATGGCATCGGCATCAAAGGGCTGAGCATGGATGTGGCGCAAATGATTGCGCGCAAGGATGCGGTGGTCAAACAAAACAACGACGGCATCCTGTATTTGTTTAAGAAAAACAAGGTCAGCTTCTTCCATGGTCGTGGCTCATTTTTGTCACGCACCGATGGTCTCTTTGAGTTGTCGGTAACCGGTAAGTCAAACGAGACCCTGCAAACACGGCACGTCATTGTGGCCACCGGTTCATCGGCGCGCCCCTTGCCGGGTATCGAGTTTGATGAGGTGAACGTCCTGTCTAACGACGGCGCCTTGCGCGTGGGTGCAACACCCAAGCGTTTGGGCGTGATTGGGTCTGGTGTGATTGGCCTGGAAATGGGATCGGTCTGGCGCCGTTTGGGTGCCGAGGTGACTGTGCTCGAAGGCTTGCCCACCTTCTTGGGTGCGGTAGACCAACAAATTGCGAAAGAGGCGCATAAGGCCTTTGTCAAGCAGGGCCTAAAGATTGAGCTGGGCGTCAAGGTGGGTGAGATCAAAAACACCAAGAAGACCGTGTCGATTGCCTATACCGATGCAAAAGGTGGTGCGCAAACACTGACCGTTGACAAGCTGATCGTCTCGATTGGCCGCGTCCCCAACACGGCGGGGCTTAACGCAGAAGCCGTAGACCTCAAGCTCGATGAGCGCGGTGCGATTGAGGTGGATGCGAATTGCCGTACCAATGTCGCCGGCGTGTGGGCTGTGGGCGACGTGGTGCGCGGCCCGATGCTGGCGCACAAGGCTGAGGAAGAGGGCGTTGCCGTCGCCGAGCGCATTGCGGGTCAGCACGGTCATGTCGATCTCGACTTGGTTCCTTGGGTGATTTACACCAGTCCTGAGATTGCATGGGTGGGTAAGAACGAGCAACAACTGAAAGAACAAGGCATTGCGTTTAAAGCCGGTACCTTCCCGTTTTTGGCCAATGGCCGTGCGCGCGCATTGGGTGACACGACCGGTATGGTGAAAATGCTGGCGGACGCGACAACCGATGAAATTTTGGGTGTTCACGTGGTTGGCCCCATGGCCAGCGAGTTGATTGCAGAAGCCTGTGTGGCCATGGCATTTAAAGCCAGTAGCGAGGATATAGCGCGTATTTGCCATGCGCACCCGTCCTTGTCTGAGTCCACCAAAGAAGCGGCTTTGGCCGTAGATAAGCGCACCCTGAATTTTTAAGGGAACGCCCTGCCGGCGTGACAGTCGGCAGAAGTGACCGCTGGTAACCTGAGGGCCCAGCGGTTATTTTTTATGGCGCGTCACCTGCGACGTGCACCTCCTGCCTGACCTATGCCCATCACCCCGTCCGAGTCTATTCCGCAACCCATCGCCGCGACTGGCCGCCCGCCTGTGGTGGAGCAGGCTGACCCAGCGGTGCTGGCATTGTCTCAAGGTGGGTCAGTAGAGCGAGCCTATGCGGCGGCGCTACAGGCTAAGGGCTATCAGACAGATCCAGCGCAATTGCTCGCAATCAAAGCGTTGCAGCGCTGTGCGGACGAATGGACCCAATACAAAAGCAAGCGCGCGAACATCGTTAAGAAGTTGTTCTCTCGTCCACAGGTTCCGCGTGGCGTTTATATGTTTGGCGGGGTCGGCCGAGGCAAGAGTTTTCTCATGGACTGTTTTTTTCAAGCCGTCCCTATCGAGCGAAAGACGCGCTTACATTTCCACGAATTTATGCGGGAAGTGCATAGAGAGTTACGCGAGTTACAAGGCACGGTAAACCCCTTGGATGAGCTCGGTAAACGCATGGCAAAACGATTCAAGCTGATTTGCTTTGATGAGTTCCATGTCGCTGACGTCACCGATGCGATGATTCTTCACCGGTTGTTGGTGGCTTTGTTCACCCACGGTGTGGGCTTTGTAACCACGTCTAACTTCAAGCCAGATGACTTGTACCCCAATGGGCTGCACCGCGATCGGATCTTACCGGCGATTGCGCTTTTGAACGAGCGGCTGGAAGTCTTGAGCGTCGATGCAGGCACAGACTACCGTAGTCAAACACTGGCGTTGATGGACTTCTACCATCAGCCCAACGGTGCCGTAGCGGATACCGCCATGTCCGACGCCTTCACCCGCTTAGCGGAGGCTGCTGACGAGGCTCCTACCGTGCACATTGAGGCGAGAGACATTACCGCTAGACGTAAAGCGGGTGGCGTGATTTGGTTTGACTTCCGGGTGCTGTGCGGTGGTCCCCGTTCGCAAAACGATTACTTGGAAATCGCCACCCAATTCCATACTGTTTTCTTGAGTGATGTGCCGGAGATGGACGTGCGTCAGTCCAGTGAGGCCAGACGGTTTACGTGGCTGGTTGACGTGCTTTACGATCGCCGCGTCAAGCTCGTCATGTCTGCTGCGGTTGAGCCTGAGCGGCTGTATGTAACGGGTCCCATGGCGCACGAGTTTGTCCGAACGGTCTCACGTTTGGCCGAGATGCAGTCACAGGCATTTTTAGAGGAAGCCCGTCGTGATGTTGATACCGGGCTGACTTGATGGCCGCAGCAGACTGGGTGGCGGATATCCCGTGGGTGCAGCGTGCGGTCAACGCGTTTTCTGCCACGGGTGAGATGGGGTTGGCGGATGTGAACTACCGCCCACGGGCAGGGCAGCAGCGCATGGTGCAGCTGGTGGCCGACACCATTGCCCGCTCTGGTGCGCTGGTCGTTGAGGCGGGCACCGGCACGGGGAAGACCTTTGCCTATTTGGTTCCCGCTTTGTTGAGCGGAGAGCGTGTGATGGTGTCGACCGCGACCAAAGCGCTGCAAGACCAACTGTTTTTTAGAGACCTCCCGGGCTTGATTAACCGGCTGGGAATCCCCGTGCGCACCGCACTGCTAAAAGGGCGTAACAACTATCTGTGTACACACCGATTGAAAACGCACCTAGAGAGCGGAGCGATTGGTGATCGATTTTTAACCCGAGCCCTCGCGCAGGTGCAACGCTGGGCTGTTACGACGGTCAGCGGTGATTTGTCTGAGATGCCCGGTTTGGACGAGCGATCGGCCGTGATCCCGCTGGTGACGTCGAACCGTGATAACTGCCTTGGCGGTCAATGCCCCGACTTTAAGACCTGTCACTTACAAACCGCTAGGCGAGAGGCGCTAGCGGCTGACTTGGTGGTGGTGAACCACCACTTATTTTTTGCGGACCAAGCCATCCGCGAGTCCGGTATGGCGGAGTTGCTGCCGTCGGTGGGGGTTGCTATTTTTGACGAGGCGCACCAGCTCAATGAAATTGGCGTTCTTTTCTTGGGCACCCAACTGTCATCTTTTCAGTTATTGGACTTCAACCGTGATGTACTCGCCGCCGGGCTACAGCATGCGCGGGGTCTGTGCGATTGGACGGAGATCACTGGCCACTTTGAGCGTTGTATTCGCGATGTGCGTTTAAGTTTGCCGGTAACAAGACAAAAAACCAGCACGCGATTCCCTTGGGTTGATGGCGTACCGGCAGGTGCCGATCCCACGTTGTGGGCGGAGTCTGTTGGCGCATTAGATGTGTCCTTCGAGCGTGTGCGCGTTGCGCTGGATAGCGTGAGCGAGTTAGCGCCCGACTTCGAGCGCTTGGTCGCACGATGCGAAACCAGCGTGGCACGACTGCGCGATTTGCGACAAGACGTTGCCGACGACCATGTGCGCTGGTTAGAGGCAGGTAGCCAGTGGCGATGGGTGGATAGTCCACTGGACAGCGCGGCTGCTTTTCAGCGCGCAGCCCAAATGGCTGCGCGGGGTGCGTCATCGGCTGGCGTGGATAGCGCGTCGATTTCGAAAACAGGCACGGAAAC
>ENA-UOXV01002664-UOXV01002664.1-marine-metagenome-genome-assembly--contig:-NODE-2664-length-23061-cov-5.890811_pt1 | contig 23061 bp, 18 predicted proteins | sample MGYA00238165_ERZ766961 | MGnify/ENA primary metagenome ERZ766961 (study PRJEB28924, sample SAMN03173240) | marine metagenome | biome: Marine; feature: Water; material: Subsurface seawater | place: North...
CAAAGAAAAGCTACCTCCTGAACCAGATATTACAAAATCAAAATATATTGAAACAAGGCAAAGTAGCTTACTTTGCGATGATGGCAAATTAGTTGTTAAATTTAGCAATAAAGATAAAGCGGATATTTTTGCAAGAAGTATTGGTGACGAACTAAATTACATTTTAGAAGAAAGGACGACAGAGCAATCTTTTAAAATTACAGAAAGTAAAGGTCGAGGATTTTTTGGCTCCTACCTTGCTATTGACCTAAATAGTAAAATTGCCCACATGGCTATAAACTTTACAAGCAAGGAACAAGCTAGTAAATTTGCTAATTGCCTCGGTATTGAAGTAGGTCAATTTGAAGATATAGGAATTAAGCTTGCTTCGGAAGCTTCGACTAACAATCAACTCCCTGCACCCTCTTTTACCTCCACTAGAAAAGGTGCTTCAGCGCTTTATTTTGACCCTTCAGCATTAAACCATGAAAAAGGAGTTTTGCCAATATCTGGTAACCAACGAGTAAACTTGCCCCCGCCTCCCAATGTACAAAACCCATCAGGATATGCTGCAGGGGCTGCAAAAGGTGGGGTTGCAAAAGGGAGTTAAAAAGTAGCGAATATAATGCCGAAGATAAGCTTTATTATACCAAGTCCAAACTTTAGATATACCATATATTTTTAATCTTATGAGGTAATAAAAATCAAAAAATCTATAGTATATATAAAGGCTGGATTTGGTATTATTGGTTATCAACACCAATAGCTTGCGAGATATTTTGGTAGCCATCTTCCTTCACCACCTTGCTTAGATCTTTTTTGATTTCTTAAGCAAGGCCAAATCCTAGGTAAATAAAAGCTGAGTAAATTTGCGCTCTTTTTCGAGCACTAAATTTGAGAAAATTTTGTGAACCCTCAAGCTCTTTAAGGGAAATGGGTTGCTATATTAAGCTTCATCTGGTTAGTCAAAATCTACATATCCCTCGCCTTAAGATATCATATTAAATGCCCGCACCCAAACACAAACTCAAAAAAACATCACCATATTTCTCAATCTTAGCTTGACCAATGCCGCTGATTTTTGACATTTCTTCCAAATTATTTGGCTTATTATTTGCCATCTCTATCAATGTTTTATCATGGAATATGACGTAAGGTGGCAAATTCTGCTCCTTGGCTAACTCTAATCTTTTAGCCTTCAATATGTTGAATAATTCATTTGCAGAATCATTATTGATCTGCAATTTTACTGTTGTTTTTTCTTTATTCTGAGTCGATTTAACCTTAGTCTTTTTGCTGTATTTTCTTAGCTCAATATCATCTTTTTGGCGTAAGAAATTCATGCCTTGCTTAGTAATTTTAATGCCACCATGACCCTCCATATCAACTTTTAGCAAATTTCTGGCGACTAATTGACGAAAAATACTGCCCCATTCTTGTTTACTATATTCTTGACCAATGCCATAAACACTTAATTTATGATGATTAAAACTTTTAATTCTGTCATTTGTGACGCCGAGCAAAATATCAATCAAATAAGATACGCCAAATAATTGTTCAGTGCGATAAGCGCAAGAAATAACTTTTTGCGCAGCAACTGTAGCATTAAAAGTTTTGGGTTTTACTAAGCAATTATCACAATTGCCGCATGGCTGACAATCGTCACCAAAATATTCCAGTAATATTTTTCTGCGACAATTTGCTGCCTCACACAAACCCAATAAATAGCTTAATTTTTGCCTCTCAATTCTTTTTTGATTATTGGCAGCATTAGAATTTTCGATAAAACTCATTTGCATAGCAATATCTTTAAGGCCATAAAACATTATAGCATTGGAAGGTAAGCCGTCGCGTCCCGCTCTACCTGTTTCTTGATAGTAACTTTCAATATTTTTTGGGATATTCATGTGTGCCACAAATCTAACATCTGGCTTGTCAATACCCATGCCAAAGGCAATGGTTGCCACCATGATAGCATCTTCTCTTTCCAAAAATATCTTTTGGTTTTGAGCGCGAATAGCTGAATTCATGCCAGCATGATAAAGAAAAGCATTAAAACCTTCCTCTTTTAAAAATTGCGTTACTTCTTCGCATTTCTTGCGTGAGATGCAATAAACTATACCACTTTGTCCTGGGTGATTTTCCTTAATAAAATTCACCAATTGTTTTTTAGGGTTATCTTGAATTGCGATAGTATAGTTAATATTGGGGCGATCAAAGCCGGCAATAAATTGCTTGGCATCCTTTAGCTGCAAGCGCTCAATAATATCTTTGCGAGTTGGACTATCTGCGGTTGCTGTCAGGGCAATCCGAGGAGTTTGTGGAAATTTATCGGCAAGAATTGCTAATTCAGCGTAAGATGGGCGAAAATCATGACCCCATTGAGACACACAATGTGCTTCATCGATAGCAAATAATGAAATTTTAGCTGTAGTTAATAACTCTAGAAACTCTGGTAATAATAATCTTTCTGGCGCTACATAAAGAATATTAAGTTTATTATTTCTAATCATGTCCTTGACTTGATTAGCCTGCGAAAAAGAAATATTAGAGTTAATAGTAGCCACATTAACTCCACATTGCTCCAAAGCACTAACTTGATCTTGCATTAAAGCAATTAAAGGTGAAATCACCACAGCCAAGCCATCTAATATTAAAGCCGGAATTTGATAGCATAAAGACTTACCGCCGCCAGTTGGCATTAAAACAAAGCTATTATTACCAGCTAAAGTATTAGTTATGATAGCTTCTTGAAAGCCACGAAATTTATTGTACCCGAAGGTTTGCTGTAGGATTTGTAGGGGCTCTTGGGCGGCCATTATTGATTTATTGGTAGATTTTATGGACAATTGTCTGATCTTGTTTTGTTGGTTAAGGAGCTTATTGATATAGGTTTTAACTAGTCAAGACCCTTTGTATTTCCATGCTAAATAATATAAATGCAATCCATTAACCCGCGCACTAACTAGTTAATAATCAAGATTTTTACAATTCACTCCAACGGCTTGCTGTATATTGCTAAAACCGTCTTCCTTAACCATCTTGCTTAGATCTTTTTTTATTTCTTCAACAAGGCCAAATCCTTGATAAATAAAAGCTGAGTAAATTTGCACTAAAGATGCGCCTAGTTTTATTTTTTCATAGGCTTGTTTAGCGCTTGAGACGCCGCCAACACCAATTATTGGAACCTTACCTTTGGTTAATTTATAAAAATTAGCCAAAATCTCATTTGATTTATCAAATAATGGCTGGCCACTTAACCCGCCATTTTCTTGCTGCTTTTTGCTTTTAAGATTAAGTTTGCGATCAATTGTGGTATTAGAAATAATAATGCCGTCTATCTTTTGTTTAATAATTATTTCAGCTATTTTTTCTTGCTGTTGGCTGCTCAAATCCGGAGCTATTTTTAGTAAAATAGGTACATTTTTTAACAATTTATTTTTTAGTAAATCTTTTTGAGTCATAATTTTTTGTAAAAACTCTGCAAGATTTTCTTCTTTTTGAATGTCGCGTAGATTTTTGGTATTTGGTGAGGAAATGTTAATAGTGATGTACGAAGCGTTGATATAGAATTGATTAAGCATTTTGATATAATCATCGGCAAAGTCTTTGGTATCTTTATTCTTGCCGATGTTAATGCCTAAAATTATTTTATCTTTTTTTGAATCAAGGCTCTCATGACACCATATTTTACTGATATTTTTATCAATTACACTGCTGCCTAGATTATTGAACCCAAGTCGATTAATTATAGCTTTATCTGATCTTAGGCGAAACATTCTTGGTTTAGGATTGCCAATTTGTGGCTTGGGAGTTACAGTGCCGATCTCAATGAAGCCAAAGCCAAACTTTTTGAGCGTTAAGGCGGCCTCAGCATTTTTATCAAAACCAGCAGCAAGTCCTATTGGGTTTTCAAAATTAATATCCCAGATATTATTTTGTAAATTTTGATATTTCTTATTAAAACAAAAAAGGGTGCAAAAATTAGGTAGGAATTTAAGTAAATTTATGGCTAAATTATGAGCTATTTCTGCTTTAAAGCAAAAAATGATTGGTTTAAATATTTTATAAAGCGACATAATCGTTTTTATTGATCAATTACAAAGTTTGAATGGCACAAGATTTGTTATAAAAAACATTGTTATAATTTTATATTATTTTTTTACCTAATGAAAAGTTTTTGTTATCGTGTTTATTATGAGGATACTGATGCCGGAGGTGTGGTCTATTATGCTAATTATCTTAAGTTTTATGAAAGAGCGCGAACAGATTTTTTGCGTGATTTAGAAATTATACAAAGTGATCTTATAAAATATCATGATTTGATTTTTATAGTAAGTAAGTGTGATATAAAATATATTAAGCCAGCAAAACTAGATGACGCTCTGAGTGTTGATATTAAGATTGAAAAGATAGGCGCGGCATCTATAGAAATTATACAACAAATTAAAATTGGTAATATTTTAATAAATGAGGCTGTGGTAAAAATCGTTAGTGCAGGATATAGCAATTTTCGTCCTAAAAAAATACCAAACGAAATTATAAAAAAACTAAAAGATCATGTTTGATAATTTTTCCAACAAAATTTCAGGAATTTTTGATAAAATTTCACGACGTAGATTCATATCCGAAGATGATTTAAAAGAGGCTTTGCGTGAAATACGAATAGCATTATTAGAAGCCGATGTATCACTTTTAGTAGCAAAAGATTTTATTGCCAAAATTAAAGAAGTTGCTGTTGGGCAAGAAATTTTTAAAAGCGTATCGCCAGGGCAGATGGTGATAAAAATTGTTAATGATGAGCTAGTCAAGCTACTCGGCAGTGAGAAATCAGAAATCAATCTAAATATTGCACCTCCTGCTATAATATTGGTAGCAGGATTGCAAGCTTCTGGTAAAACCACCTCTTGCGCTAAATTAACAAATTTGCTCAAAAAGCAAGGCAAAAGAGTGTTGCTAGCTTCGCTTGATGTTTATAGGCCGGCAGCGGCAAAGCAGCTGCAGATTTTAGCAGATCAGCTTGAGGTTGATTGCGCAGAATTTAACAGTGACGAATCCCCGTTAAACTTAGCTTTGTCTGCTAAAAAAAGAGCTCAAGATTATAATTATGATGTTTTAATTTTAGATAGCGCTGGTCGCAACATTATTGATCAGGATATGATGCAAGAAATCATTGAGGTTGAGAAAAAAATAAATCCGATAGAGACCTTGCTAGTGGTGGATGCTATGATAGGTCAGGACGGAGTTAATGTGGCTAATAAATTTAAAGAAAGCCTTAATTTAACTGGAATTATATTAACCAGATTAGATGGTGATGCGAGGGGAGGAGCAGCTCTTACTATGAAAGCTATCACAAATTGTCCAATAAAGTTCATTGGAGTTGGCGAGAAGATTGATGATTTTGAAGAATTTAACCCAGATAGAATTGCTTCAAGAATTGTGGGCATGGGCGATGTTGTGACTTTGGTAGAAAAGGCTAAAGAATTTTTGGATGAAGAAAAAGCTGAAAAAACTGCCAAAAAATTACAAAAAGGTCAGTTTGATTTAGAAGATTTGTTATCGCAAATCAGAAATATGAAAAAAATGGGAGGTATTGCCAAAATCACAAAAATGCTTCCTGGAATTGGCAAAATTCAAAAACAAATTGAGGAAAAGGGAGGGTTAGATGGTGAGATAAAATTACAAGAAGCATTAATTTTATCTATGACAAGACAAGAGAGAAGAAAGCCAGAAATTCTAAATTCTTCACGAAAAAGAAGAATAGCTGCTGGCTCTGGCGCAACAATTCAACAAGTTAACAGCTTGCTTAAAAAATATAAGCAAATGCAAAAAATGGTGCGCAAAGTTAGCGGCAAAAATTCTGAAGAAATTGAGGGAATGATGTCGCAATTTTCAGGATCAAAAGCACCAAATTTTAATAATATTGTTAATTTGAATAAATAAATGCCAGAATTTAGTCAAAGCAAAAAGCTAAATCATAGTGCTAAGCAAATGTTTGATTTGGTAATGGATATCGAAAAATATCCTGAATTTCTGCCTTGGTGCAAAAAAGCGCAAATTATTGAAGTAATTTCAGAAAATAACCTTGAGGCTGATTTATTAATTAATTTTAAAAATATTTTTGAAACCTACCGCTCTAATGTAAGTTTTGGCCAAAAAGATGACAGATATTTTATCGATGTTAAAGCTATCTCAGGCCCTTTTAAGCTATTAGTGAATAATTGGCAGTTTAGTGAGTTTGGCGATAAAAGCTGTGAAATAAATTTTCATGTTGAATTTGAGTTTAACTCAAAAATTCTTACCAAATTAATTGGCTTTATTTTTAAAGACGCCAGCAAAAAAATGGTCAAAGCTTTCGAAAAAAGAGCTAAGGAAATTTATAATTGAAACTATTGTCAAAAATGTATAATCAAGATAACATTTTCGCTAAGATAATTCGCCATGAAATACCAGCTGATGTGGTTTATGAAGATGATTTGGTTTTGGCTTTTAACGATATTTCAAAGGCGGCGCCAATTCATATTTTGGTTATTCCAAAAGGAGAATTTACTAATTTTGTTGATTTTGTGCAAAAAGCAAAATCTGATGAGGTTGCAGATTTTTTTAAAAAAGTTTCTAAAATTGCCAAAAAAGCAGATATAAAAAAAGAAGGTTTTCGCATTATTTCAAATATTGGCGATAATGCTCATCAAACTGTAGAGCATTTTCATGTGCATATTTTGGCAGGAAGGAAATTAGGGCCTTTATTGGTTAGTGGTGATACCAATTCCAACCTTTAATGATAAATTTAACCTTCTTATTTTTGGTCTAAAATTCAATCAAGAAAGCTTATGTATATCAATATACACCACGCTTTCTTGATTGAATTTTATCCTCAAAACTAATTTGATTAAACATATCATCAAAGGCTGGAATTGGTATAATTTAAAAAGATAATTTTTATGAAAAAGAAAGCAGGGCAAGGTACACAAGTAGTTCATTTGGCAAGAAATCCAAAAGAACAAGGATGGATGGTGAATCCGCCAATTTATCAAACTTCAACTATTGTTTTTCCTAAAATTAAGGATCTACTTTATGCCGAAAGAGGTTATTCTGATAATGATAAGGTTAAGCCCTATGAATTAAAATATGGACGCTATGGTACGCAGTCTAATTTTTCTTTAGAAAAAGCCATAGCTGAGCTTGAAAATGGCTATAATAGTTTTGTAACATCTTCTGGTGCGGCTGCTATAAACACGGCTTTGATAGCATTTCTTGGCCAAGGTGATCATATGCTATTAGTTGACAATACTTACTCCCCAACACGAGCATTTGCTGATAAATTTCTTAAAAAATTTGGTATAGAAACCACCTATTATGATCCGAAAATTGGCTCTGACATAAAAAGTCTCATTCAAAAAAATACCAAAGTGATTTTTATGGAGTCACCAGGTTCTTTAAGTTTTGAGGTGCAAGATGTAAAAGCTATTTGTAAAGTGGCTAAATCTCACAATGTTGTAACAATACTAGATAATTCTTGGGGCAGTGGCATTTATTATAAGCCATTAAATCATGGTGTTGATGTTTCTGTAATGGCGACAACAAAATATATTAATGGTCATTCTGATGTGATGATGGGTGCTATCACTATTAAAAAGAAACATTTTCGCGTGATGTATGAAGCCTTCCGTTACATGGCAGTAACGGCTGCGCCATTTTCTTGCTATTTAACGCAAAGAGGTTTACGCACTTCTAAATTACGTATGGATTATTGCTATAAAACTGCGCTTGAATTGGCAAAATGGCTAGAGCAAAAGCCAGAAGTTCATAAGGTTTTATATCCAGCGCTTGAATCTAGCGAAGATTACAAATTATGGAAGAGAGACTTTACTGGAGCTGCTGGCTTGTTTACCATAGTTTTAAATAAAAAATATAGCAATGAAGCTTTATCAAGAATGATTGATAATTTGCACTATTATGGCGTTGGTTATTCTTGGGGAGGTTATGAATCATTGATTTTGCCATGCAATATTTCACAAGTTAGATCGACAGTAAAATGGCCATATGGCGATAAAACCTGTTTAAGGATTAATGTTGGTCTTGAAGATTTGGAAGATCTAAAAGAAGATCTTGATGAGGGTTTTAAAAGGCTAACAAATAATATCTGATGATAAATAACACAATTAAAGAAATAGCGGATAATTTCACTCAAGAGATATCTAGGGTGAAATCGGGTCAAGAATTAGAGCAATTAAGGATAAATTTTTTGGGCAAGAAGAGCGCCATAAATAGTCTTTATAGTGATTTAAAAAAAGTTTCGATTGAAGAAAAAAAAGATCTTGGTGCCAAGATTAATAATCTGCGATCTGATATTACGCAAAAAATAAATGATCTAAAAAGTGATCTAGAAATTTTTGAGATAAATCAAAAATTAGAAGGTGAAAAATTAGATCTCACCGAGCCAGCAAGATCAGAATTTAAAGGAATTTTACATCCGCTGACAAAAGTTAAGGAGGAGGTGGAAAATATCCTATCGGATCTCGGTTTTGATTTTGCCGATGGCCCTGAAGTTGAAGATGATTTTCATAATTTTAGCGCCCTAAACATTCCCAAAGATCATCCAGCTAGGCAAATGCAAGATACTTTCTATCTTAAAAATTCAGAATTATTGCTTAGAACCCATACTTCAAACACTCAAATTCGCAAAATGCTGAGCTCAAAGCCGCCAATGCAAATTGCCTCCTTGGGTCGAGTTTTTCGTTGTGACTCTGATAAAACTCACACACCAATGTTTCATCAAGTTGAGGGTTTTGCTGTTGGTGAAGATGTGACAATGGGTAATTTAAAATGGGTTTTAGAAAATTTCTTACAAAGGTTTTTTGAAAATAAAAATATCGAATTAAGATTTCGTCCTAGCTTTTTTCCTTTTACTGAACCTTCAGCTGAAGTCGATATTAATTATGGAATTGACAATCAAAACAGAGTTGTAATTGGCAAGGGAGATAAATTTATGGAAATATTGGGTTGCGGCATGATTCATCCCAATGTTCTGAGTAGCTGTGAAATTGATGCTAAAAAATATCAAGGCTTCGCCTTTGGCATTGGCATTGAAAGATTGGCCATGCTAAAATATGGCATTAATGATCTAAGAATGTTTTTTGATAATGATGCTCGGTTTTTACATCATTATGGATTCTAAAGAATTACTTATTTAGCCAAAACTTGACTAGATAAGTAATTTAAATTAGACATTAAAGATGACAAGCATTAGAGAGTGGCTAAGCAAAAGTCATTTCCTTTTCTTTTGATCTTTTTAATCTCTTACGTTCATTGGGATCAAGTAATTTTTTGCGTAGCCTTAATGATTTTGGAGTTACTTCCACTAACTCGTCATTAGCGATATAAGTAATCATCTCTTCTAGCGTTAAATCTTTTGGTGGTGATAATCGAATTGCTTCATCAGTTCCAGAGGCTCTAACATTGGTAAGCTGCTTTCCTTTTAGAACATTAACCTCCAAATCCCCCTGTTTAGCATTTTCACCAATAATCATGCCAGAATATACTTTTTGCTGTGGCTTAACAAATAAAATTCCACGATCTTGTAAATTAAACAAAGCATATCCAACTGCTTCGCCCGGATCTGTTGCAATTAGTGCACCATTTCTTTTAGTAACCAACTCTCCTTTGTAAGGTATATATTCGTGAAAAATTCTATTTAAAACTCCACTACCTTTGGTATCGGTTAAAAATTCACTTTGATAACCAATAAGACCGCGAGATGGTACATGAAAAATGATTCTAGTCTTGCCGCCGCTAGATGGCTTCATTTCTATCATATCACCTTTTCGGCTTGATAGTTTTTCAACAACACTGCCGCTATGCTCTTCGTCAACATCGATCACAACTTCCTCGCATGGCTCTAGAATTTGCCCATCCTCTTCTTTTTTGAATAATACTTTTGGTCTAGAAACTGAAAGCTCAAAACCTTCACGACGCATATTTTCAATTAACACACCAAGCTGCAATTCACCACGACCTCCGACCTCAAAAGAATCATTGCTTTGAGCTTCTTTAACTGTAATGGCAACATTGGTCTCGGCTTCGCTAAAAAGGCGATCACGAATCATGCGTGAAGTGACTTTACTACCTTCCATGCCAGCTAAGGGCGAGTCATTAACGCCAATAGTTATTGACATTGTTGGTGGGTCAATAGGGGTTGAGGCAATCGGATCCTTGACTGCAATATCACACAAGGTATCAGATACCGATGCTTTTTCAAGTCCAGCAATAGACACGATATCACCAGCCTGAGCTTCTTCTACAGGCACTTTTTCAACTCCTCGAAAAACATGAAGCTTAGTTAAGCGACCTTGCTCCATAATTTTGCCATCAAGATTTATGGCTTTAAAGCTCATTAAGTTTTTAGCGGTGCCTGAATAAATTCTACCAGTTAACATGCGTCCAAAGTAAGAGCTGTGGCTAAGCAAGGTTGCTAACATTGAAAATGGCGCATTAACATCAAATTTTGGCGGCTCAACATGTTTTATGATTAAGTCAAAAAGTGGTGATAGATCTTTTTTTTCATCTTTTTCTAGATCTTCAACGCACCAACCATCACGACCAACTGCATAAAGAGTCGGGAAGTCGAGCTGTTGCTCATTGGCATCAAGAGCAACAAATAAGTCAAAGATTTCATCTAAAACCTCATCAGGTCTAGCGTCGGAGCGGTCAATTTTATTAATAACAACTATTGGCTTTAAGCCCAGAGCTAATGCTTTAGCTAAAACAAATTTGGTCTGTGGCATAACGCCTTCGGCGGAATCAACCAAAAGTAAAGCGCTATCAGCCATACTTAAAACCCTTTCAACCTCACCACCAAAATCAGCGTGCCCGGGAGTGTCGATAACATTGATTTTATTATCTTTCCACATGATAGAGGTGCATTTTGCAAGAATCGTGATGCCGCGTTCTTTTTCAAGATCGTTAGAGTCCATCACCCTTGTTTCAACATTCTGATGTTCTTTGAAGCTGCCACTTTGATGCAGCATGGCGTCAATTAAAGTTGTTTTGCCGTGATCAACGTGAGCAATGATAGCGATATTTCTGAAATTTGTCATTTAAAAATTGATTCTGTTAAGTTTGGAGTATCTTGATATATTTTATAAGATAAAAGATAGAGTTCGATATATGATCTATAGCATTAAATATGGGAAATGTTATTATTTCATTTCGTAACTTTGTGCATAGTATAATTACTTGCTAAAAAACTAACTGTCAAATTATCTCTTGCCAAAAATAGCCGTACCAAGGCGAATATGTGTAGAATTTAAAGCAATTGCTTGTTCGAAATCCTCGCTCATACCCATGGATATTTTGGCAATATTATTTTTGTTGGCTATTTTGGCGAGCAGGGCAAAATAGGGTGAGGCATATTTTTGTGCTGGAGGAATGCACATTAATCCAGTGATATTAATGTTGTTTTGGAGATGACAAAATTCAATAAATTCTTTAATTTGAGATGGATCTATGCCACCCTTTTGCTCTTCTTCGCCAATATTTACTTGGATGAAGCACTCAATTTGTTTATTTTGCTTAATACATTCTTTGGATAGATTTTTTACTAGATTTTCACTATCTAATGTTTCAATGCAGTCAAATAGATGCGCAGCTTCTTTAGCTTTATTGCTTTGAAGGTGGCCGATAAAATGTAATTTAATTTGTGGATATTGCTCTTTTATTTTTGGCCATTTTTCTTTGGCTTCTTTAATGTAATTTTCGCCAAAAATTGTGCAACCAGCATTTATGGCTTGTATTATTCTTAATTCTTCAACTTTTTTTGAGACGGCAACTAGATTTATTTCAGATTTTTTTCTTTCATAAATTTTACAACTATTATTAATTCGTTCATTGATTAGATAAAGATTTTTTTCGATTTGATTCATGATTGTTAATAGAAAATTAATTAAAGTTTGTTTTAGTGATAGCAAGAAAGTTGGTAATTTGGAAAATATTTTACAAAAATTACCAAAAAATAGTTATTTTATTTTTCGTGAATATTATCTAGATAAAGATAACCGCTTTTCATTAGCTAAGAAACTAAAAGAAGTCGCCAATAAAAGACATATTAAATTTATTGTGGCAATGGATTTTGACTTGGCAAGAAAAGTTGGTGCCGACGGCGTTCATTTTTCTGATCACAAAAAGCTACCTTTTAGTTTTTTTTCTCGCAATTTATTTAAGAAAAATTTTATTTTTAGCTATTCATGTCACAACCTAAAATCAGCATTATTTTCTCATAAAAATGGCTTTGATTTGAATTTTATATCTCCAATTTTTACAACAACCAGCCATGCTGATTCTAATATATTGGGTAAAATTGGGTATTTAAAGATTTTGCACAAATGTCCAAATATTTTACCCTTGGGTGGGATTAATAATAAAAATATAACTTTTATTAAAAAAAGCGGTGCCTTAGGTTTTGGCGCTATTGATTATTTTAATTATTTAAAAGATGAATAAAATTACTCCTGTTATACTTTCTGGCGGCTCTGGCACAAGATTGTGGCCACTATCTCGTAAATGCTATCCTAAGCAATTTTTGAATTTTTTTGGTGATAAAACTCTTTTTCAAAATACAGTTTTAAGAGTAAGCGATGTCGATATTTTTAAAGATCCATTGATTATTTGCAATAATGAGCATCGCTTTATGGCGGCCAATGATTTACAAAATATTGGGATTAAGGCTAGTTCAATTATTCTGGAGCCTATGGCTCGCAATACTGCGCCAGCGATTGCAATTGCAGCTTTGAATATTTTACAAAATAATGATAAGGATAATGATTTGATGCTAGTAATGCCCTCAGATCATTTAATTGAAGATAGTAAAGGTTTTGTTGATAATGTTAAAAATGCCCAAAATTGCGCTAATGAAGGAAATTTGGTGACTTTTGGCATTGTTCCTGATTTGCCTGAAACTGGTTATGGCTACATTAAAAAAGGAGATATAACCAATTATGATCATGTCTATAGCGTATTACAATTTGTTGAAAAACCAGATTTAGATTCAGCAAAAGAATATATTAAATCCAAGCAATATTTTTGGAATGGCGGTATATTTTTATTCAAAGCTACTGATTTTATTGATGAGCTAAAAAAATTCTCTCCCAAATTACTCGATTTGTGCAAAAAATCTTATGAAAATTCCATTAACGATCTTGATTTTCTCCGCTTAGAAGCTGATGCATTTGGCGATTGCGATAATATTTCGATTGATTACGCGGTGATGGAGAAGTCAAAAAAAGTTTGCGTGTCATCTCTTAATGTCGGATGGTCGGATGTGGGATCTTGGCAATCCATTGCTAGCCATAGCGAAATTGATGAAAATGGCAATAGTTTAAAAGGCGATGTTGTTATTTATGATACGAAAAATTGCTATATTGATAGCAAGCATTCCTTGGTTACAACAATTGGTGTTAAGGATTTAATAATTGTGTCGCTGAAAGATGTAACTTTAATCGCCAATAAAAACTCTTCACAAGATGTAAAAAAATTATTTAATATCTTGCTTAGTAAAAAAAGGGAAGAATGTCAAAATCATACTAAGTCCTTTAGGCCGTGGGGTAGCTATGAGCAGATTGATTTAGGAAGCGGCTTTAAAGTTAAAAGAATTATTGTAAAACCCAAAGCTTCATTATCTTTGCAAATGCATAAGAATCGTAGTGAGCATTGGGTAGTGGTAAAAGGTCAAGCTCATGTTACTAACGATAATAAAGAATTTATCTTAAATGAAGATCAATCTACTTATATTGAAGTTGGTAAAAAACATCGCTTAGAAAACAAATCTAATGCAGATTTGGAGGTTATCGAGGTTCAAACTGGTGATTATTTAGGGGAAGATGATATCATTAGATTTAGCGATATTTATGGCAGATGATTTGCCGGGATCTTATACCAATTCCCAACTTTAGAAGCGCCAATTTTATTACTCCCGATAAGTTAATCATCGTTGTTTTGATTTAAGATTATTTAACTCTTTCAGCACAAGATTCATCCAGTTTTCATACCAATACCAATGATTTGCCACCATTGCGCCATATTGCTTTTTCGGATTCTTTGCATCTTTTTTCTTCCAAAGCTCTGTATGTTTATGCATATTGAATGAAGAAAATCCAGAATCTTGAGCTCGCTTTACAATTTCACTTGGTAGGAATTTTGCCTTTTCCACATTTTTCAACAACACATTGTGTATTTCCTTACCCTCTAAAGAATCTTCATCAATAAATCTTATTGCCTTATCAGCTTGATTTTTATGATTAACTTTGTCTCTCGTATATATTACTCTATAACTGTACAGCGGATCGCTTTTGCTGACTAACCCGTTTTCAAAGTCTGATATAAAATTTACTAAATTTTTAGGAAGATTAGATGCTAACTTTAATTGAGAGACTTGATCTTCTCCAAAAGCAAATAATTGCAATGCGACTGAAATAGTTTTATCTAGCCCAAAATCATTACCAAAAATATCTTTTATCGATTTATTATAATTGATACAACATGCTTGAAATTTTGCACTTATAGAATCATCAATTTTGCTTGTCATTTGATGCTCTATCTCATGTCTAATTCCCATTAGAAATTTAATGTTATCTTTTATTGGATCAGATAGAGGACAATGTTCGCAGTTTAAGCATTTTGCCAAATCCCAAAATTTATCTGCACCATATTTAGTTTTATAAAATTTTTTTCTCTTAAAATTCTGTTTATAATAACGATATTCTATACCCTCTTTTCTATAATAAGAGTGCATCAAATATGTCCAGGCAATGTTCATGAGGACGATAAAAGATTCTGATTTAAAAGTGATTAATGGATTATTAAAAACTTGTATTGCAGCTAAAGCGGATTCTTGAGATTTTTTTATTAACTCATTTGATAGAGAGAAGAACCTTCTTTCTCTTTTTTTATTAGCCATTTCAGTAATTCATTTATGAATAAATCTCCCTTCCCAACTCCCTAACCGCTGAAAAATAATGATCTTTACCGCTAAATTCTTAAATAATTCCAAAAATTGAGCCAATTTTGTCAAATGGATTTGCGGTTAAAATATTAATATTTTCAAAATGTTCTACGCCTTGATTTGCATCATTTTTTTGTTTCTTTTTATTTCAAATAAGTTGGTGATAGCTTGATCTATTAGATGAAAAACTTCTTCAAAACCTTCTTCGCCTTTAAAATATGGATCATATATTTCATCATGATGTTCATTTTTAACTTGGCAATATTCAAGCATTGGATGAATTTTTTTACGATACTGCTTAGGACATATTTTTCTGATATTTTTATAGTGTGTGTTGTCCATGGTCAATATAAGGTCGAATTTGACAAAATCTTCCTCATTAACTTGACGAGCTTTTATATTATCAAATGAAATGCAATATTTCTCACCCGTTTTTATTGATCTTGCATCAGGAAACTCTCCCGAATGTTCATTACTTATGCCAGCTGAATCAAAAATAAATTCGTCATCAACTCCATATATTGCTGATTTTTGTCGAGCAATTGCTTCGGCTGTTGGAGATCGACAAATATTTCCGGTGCAAACAAATAATATTTTCATTTAGTTAAATTTTTCTTTGCGAAGAAAACCAAATTTCTCCGGTAATTTATCATTAAGTAAATCTGCAATAATTTGTCCCGATGCCAAAGATAATGTCCAGCCCAAAGACCCATGACCAGTATTTATAAATAGATTGCCATATTTTTTTACATTGCAAATAAGGGGCAGCGAGTTAGCGCGAAATGGCCGTAATCCTGACCAGCTACTATCCTTATCTAATTGTCCAGAAGATGCAAAGCTATTTTTCATAGTTTTTTGCAAAAAATCCATTTTGCTTTTGTTGATATTTCTTTGATTATTATTGATTTCAAGAATTCCCGCTGATCGAAATTGGCTGCCAATTCTACTGTAAACAATCTTGTTGCTAGCATCTGTTAAGGCTATTTTGGGAGCATCTTCTTGAGTTGCATTGGTTGAAAGGCTGTATCCTTTTAGGGGATGAATTTTGGGATCAATTTTTATGCCCTTCAATAGATCTATTCCTGAAAATCCAAGAGCATATATGTAGCTATCAGCTTTATAAACATTTTTTGATGTGTTAATGCCAGTGATTTTCTTGCGATTAGTTAGGATATTTTTAATTTTAGTATTATATTCAAATTTAACTTTATATTTTTCTTGGCATATTTTTGCTAGATTTAGGGTAAATTTTGCACAATCACCGCAGGAATCATTTTGATAAAAAAGACCGCCAGCTAATTTATTTTCTTGATAAAGCTTAACTAGGCTTGGCTCTTTTTCTAGGCATTGCTCTGGGTTAAGTATTATAATTTCATTATTGATAAGATCTAGGTTTTTGGCATGAGACACGGCTCTGTTAAGCTCTTTCTTGTTTCTATAAAAATGCAATATACCGCTATTATTAAAATCAAATTCTATGCTTTCTTCAGCGGATATTTTATTAAATAATTCTCGGCTTAATGTTGAAATGCGATAAAGGTTGCGACTATTTTTATGTGCAGCTATGCCAAAAGAGTTACAAAGAAGAGAGGTTATCCAAGATATGAATTTTTTATCTTTAAGATTGTGAATTGAAATATGTGGCTGAGTGGAAATCAATGCGCGGATTAATTGAAAAAATGATATTGAGGCTGACCAGTTTTCAACATGACCAAAACTTAGTTGTCCACCATTGGCATAAGAACATTCTTGCGCAGCTTGTGAATTAGCTTCAATAACCGTCACATCATAACCAGCTCTTGCTAAATAATATGCGCTTGAAATACCTATAACACCAGCTCCTAAAACTATAACTTTCATTTACTAATGAATAATTTAATTGAATAATTAATTAATTAATTAATCTTGGAATTAATAGATTGCAAATTGGTATTCTTTTACAAGAAAAGCAAGATGCCTGCTTTAGAAAAGTCTTCTATTAACCCGTGCACTAACTAGTTGCTGATTAATTTATGAACTGATTAATATCTTATACCAAAATCCATCCTTAAAATAAGCTGGTATTTATTAAATTTTAGCTTCATCTTTTTGTTTTTAGAAGCCATAAAGTCTTGGCCCTTATGGATATAAGGACTCTATTTTATGACTTTTAAAATTCAAAAATACCGATTTAATGATTTTAACAACCATTTAGGTTGTTAAAATTGATTAAATCTATGCACAAAGATTTAATTAGAGATGGACTTTGGTATCACGCAGCAAAATTTCAATATGCCTAATATGACCCATAGTAATATATCTAATATATTCAATATTCCAGCAAATTATAATTTTTGTGATACGCTTCATAGCTTTGTTAAGCAAAATTATGAAAATAATATTGAGTTAACTATATTATTATCAAGCAAAAGAGCTTGTCGTGAATTAAAGAAAGTTTTTGCCAAAAATGGCGAAGCTCTTATCATGCCAAGGATAAAATCAATTGCTGATATTAATTATGAAGATTTTATTTTTCTTTTTAAAGGCAGCAATCAATCTGAGTTTCAAGAAGAGCTTGAAAAGGTAATTGATGAAATTTTTAGTTATAAAGTTTTATCCGGTATTGATGAGTTATTTTATTTAGCTCAGGAGGTGAAGAAGGTAAAATTTTTTGGCGCTACTAGCAATCTTAACCAATCTTTAAAAATCGCAAATAATCTATGTCAACTTTTTTTGGAGATAGAAAAAAATGGTTTAGAGCTGCAAGATTTTGATGCTGTGGATGATTCTAATTTATCGCAACATCGTCAAGTTACATTTGAATTTTTAAAGAATTTTTATTTTCAAATCAAAAATTCTCTAATCAAAGAAAGAGTTATTTTTGAGAGCTCTTTTGTAAATTTAAAATTGTCTAAATTCATTAAATTTTTAGATGAAAAAAAATTGCAAAAGCCACTAATAATCGCCGGATCAACAGCGAGTACTAATATTGGCAAAGGCTTAATTAAAGCGGCAATTGGCGATAATAAGTCACGCATAATACTTTCAGGATTTACTGCTAAAAAAACAGATCAAGAAAGCCATCCGCAATTTTTCTTAAATCGCCTCATTGACTCGTTAAAATATGATTTTTCGACAATAACAAACTTAAAATATAATAAATTTTTATTAAGCCCGGAATCAAGAATTGATGCAATAAGAAATATTTTTTTGCCAGCCAACGAGATGGGATCTTTAAAAGATTGTATAATTGATGACTCTTTTAATGATATGTCTCAAAATATTTCCACTTTAGAGGCTAAGGATCGATTCTTGGAAGCTAGTATGATTGCCAAGATAGTTGGTGTCGAGCTACAAAAAAAACAGAGAATTGCCATCATTAGTGCCGATTCTCAGATTTCTGATCTGATTAAAAGTGAATTAGAGCTAATTAATATAAAATATAATGATAGCAGTGATATAAATATTACTAAAAATCCACTTATTAATTTTTTGTTAATGATTGTTGATTTTTGTTGTAGCGATTTTAATTCGCACAGCTTTTTATCTATTGTTAAACATGATTTATGTCGCTATTCACTGCAAAAAGATCTGCTAGAGAAGTTTGAATTAGAAATATTGCGTCAAAATAGATTGGATGATGGTATAAAGGGTATAAAATCTCAGCTAGAAAAATGTGATGATGATAATCTGAGAGTATTTTTTGATAAATTTTATGATGATTTGAATATTTTTCTTGAATGCTCTGGTCGCCCTCTGGGCAGCCAAATATATTCACTAATTTTAGCGGTAGAAAAACTAACTCAAAAATCTTGGCTTGAATTGTTAAGGCTGCAAGAATGCAGTTTAGAAATTTTTGAGTTTATCGAGAGCTTAAAAAAGAGATCTGATTTTATTGATGATTTCTCTGATCTAGCTTTGATATTAAAAAATCTATCATCGCATATTTCTTATTTTAAAAAAAATGATATCAGTGATAATTCTGAGTTATTAGTGCAAATAATATCTCCAATAGAAGCAAGATTATTAAATTTTGATTTAGTGATTATTCCAGCATTAAATGACGGGATTTTTCCAAAAAATAATCCCGAAAACTGGTTGGGGCGAAAAATAAAAAAAGATTTAAATATAGATAATACTCTTAAGCAAATTGGTCAAAATGCTCATGATTTTTGTCACTATTTAGCTAGTAAAAAAGTGATATTATCGCGTCATTTAAGTGATGATGATAATATATCTAGTGCATCACCTTTTTGGCTAAGATTTGATTTATTTTGTCAAAAATTTGATATCAAAATTAAGTCACATCACTTTGTCCAAAGCAATAAATTGCAAGATCATAATGAGATTTATTCACAGGATTCAAAACCAGAAAAAGAAATAATTAATTTTGATTTTAAAAATATTTCAATTACCGATTGCGTTAGGCTTGTTAAAGAGCCTTATTTTGTTTTTGCCAAAAAAATACTAGGATTAAGAGAATTAAATAATATTGATTATAGACCAAGCTTTGCCGAGTTTGGCAGCTTTGTTCATGAGTCTTTAGAAAATTATATCGCTAAATATTCCGATTTACAAATTGATGATTTCTTGCGCGAGGCTAAAATAATTTATCAAAATTATTTTTTAAGAGAAGAAGATGAGTTACTATGGTGGTCAAAATTTCCAATAATATTACACAATTTTATCAAAGATAATGAGAGTTTTATGGGATGTAATAATATGCTCGAAGTTCCGGTTGAGATGGAATTATCTGGTCATAAAATTATCGGAAAAATTGATAGAATTACATTTGATCAAGATAATGGCGTGCAAATCATAGATTATAAAACTGGAACCATACCAGCAAAAAAAGATGTTTTGTCTGGCGTTGAGGCTCAGCTATCTATAGCTGCGTTAATGATATCATCTTGTAAATTTTCTGATAAATTACCTCAAATAGATGTGAGTCAAATTAAGGCTTTGAAATATTGGAAAGTATCAAATAGTCAAAAAAATAATATCAAAACCATGGTTGATGATGGCGACATGATGGATGTAATTGCTGCAACAAGAATTGGCCTAGAATCTATATTTGATCATTTTTTTATTAAAAAAAATGAATTTATAATGAATGATAGAAATAATTTAGGATGCTACTGGCATTTATCGCGTCTGAAAAGCTAAAAATAATTGACAAAATTGTCTTTGTATCATTTTATCCTAGGATTTTGGGATTTAAGAACTTTTTAATAACTCAATTCCTTAACTTCATCAATAAGCAACCCAAGCAACCCATGTTCATCATCAAGCGCTTTTTTTGCCTCCTATTCTTTATCGTTATTATATCTTGCTCGCATGGCATTGAAGTTGTTGAGGGAAATTTTGTAAATGGCGTAAAAATATACCAATATAAAGCGAGCCTTTTACAAGATAACGAAAATATTGTGATTGGTAGGATTAAAGTGATAGATGAGGTTGGAGGCCTTGGATCTCCAGGTTTGGATATTAGTAATAAATGCCAAATAAATATTTATGATAATCAAAGCTTTACCGATAATCGCTCAAGCGCTACTAATCAAAATATAATTTGGGCAACAGACTTTCCTAATAAAGGTGATATTAGCAATATATATAACGGCTATTTTGCTACTAAGGTAAGAGGAAATGATGTTTATATTTATGGCTTAGAATGCCTTAACAAAAGCAAGTTAGAGCATGATTTTATTAAATCTGATTATTATATCAGTAACAATGGTGAAAGAGTAAAAGGCTATGATATAAAATCTAGATTTTACTTTTCAGCTGATAGTAGCGGCGAGATTTACGACATTGGTAGCCTGACTTTTACCATTGATAAGAATGATAAAAAAAGTAGAGGTAAGGCGGCTAAATTTCAGCCAACTATAGATCTTAAAATTTCTAATTCAAAAATAAGCAATAACCAGATTGACCTTATTACAAAAATTGATTCTTTGCCACGCAATAGTATTAAAATAAAGCCCTACGAATTGTGGATAAAAGTCGATAGATTTAACTTAAAGAGATAGATCGCAGGCAATTACTAAATTGAAAATGGCATTAGGATTATAGGTCACAAAACTTTCGTTGATTTTAATTTATTAACTTACTATTATTGCGCGTCTTAATTTAGCACTTCATATCTTGCTTGCGGGCCCGTAGCTCAGCTGGATAGAGCAACAGCCTTCTAAGCTGTAGGTCAGAAGTTCGAATCTTCTCGGGCTCGCCATGTTTCACAAATTATTATATTTAATTTAAATATCACAATTATTCTTCTTATTCAAGCCGAAGATTGAAATCTAAAGCAAAAAATATTTTTATTAAATTATTGGATTGAGTGATTGGAATTGTTATTATTATAAGTCCAATATTTCTGCTTAAGAATTTTTTATATTTAATATAATATAACGCCAAATCTCATCTTTATTATTCTCATTCTTTAACCGAGCATATGTTTAATAAATATGTATAAATTGCAAAAAATTGGTAGTTTTTTAAAAAATATTTATCTAAATCTGCAGCCAATGTCAATTTTTACAACAAATTTATCATTTTTTGGCATTTTTTAAAAATTAAATAAAATTTTATGTCAACTATAGAAAGGACAAATAGCTCGGCCTCAATTCTTAAGCTAATCAAAGAAAAAGAAATAAAGTTTATTGATTTTAGATTTAGTGATTATCATGGCAAATGGTTTAATATTAGCCATTGCGCCGATATGGTAACACAAGATGCTTTAGATGAAGGCATTGCCTTTGATGGCTCTTCTGTTCCGTCTTGGAAATCGATTAATGAATCTGATATGATAATGATGCCACAATATGATACGGCATTTATTGATCCATTTACCACCTCTCCAACCTTAGTAATTACTTGCGATGTGATTGATCCAGAGAATAATATGGGTTATGACAGGGATCCAAGATATACTGCAAAAAAAGCAGAAAAATACTTGCAAGATAGTGGTATTGGAGATGCTGCTTACTTTGGTCCTGAGCCGGAATTTTTTGTTTTTGACGATGTGCGATTTGAAAATAAGTCCCACGGTAATTTTTACCAGATAGACTCAGAAGAAGCGCCTCATAATAATGCTTCAAAGATTGATGGTGGCAATTTGGGTCGTCGCTCGCCTATTAAGGGTGCATATTTTAATACCATGCCTTCTGATAATGGTCAGGATTTAAGATCAGAAATAGTCGATGCTTTAAAGCAAGTTGGTATAAAGCCAGCAATGCATCATCACGAGGTAGCTAACTCTCAATATGAAATCGGCTTTCTTTACGATTCTTTGGTAAATACGGCAGATAATGTACAAAAATTTAAATATGTAGTAAATAACATGTGCCATGCCTATGGCAAAACTTCAACATTTATGCCAAAACCAATCTTTGGCGACAATGGCTCTGGAATGCATGTGCACCAATCAATTTGGAAAGATGGCAAAAATTTATTCAGTGGCAATAGCCATGCTAATTTATCTGAAATTGCTCTTTATTATATTGGGGGTATCATAAAGCATGCCAAAGCAATTAATGCTTTTTCTAACTGCACAACAAATAGCTATAAGAGGCTTATTCCTGGTTTTGAAGCTCCTATTATGTTAGCTTATTCAGCAAAAAATCGTTCAGCTTCAATAAGAATACCACATGTTGGCAATGAAAAAGCGCGCCGCATTGAAACTCGTTTTCCAGATCCGTCAGCTAATCCATATCTAACATTTTCAGCTTTACTTATGGCGGGAATTGACGGTATTAAAAATAAAATCCATCCAGGAGATCCAAGAAATCAAGATTTGTATAATTTATCAATACGCGATCAAAAAAAGATACCAACCGTTGCTAAAAATTTGCGTGAGGCTTTGAACGCTTTAGATAAGGATCGTAGCTTTTTGACTGAGGGCGATGTGTTTAATAACAAGCAAATTGATGCCTATATTAAATTAAAATTACTCGAAGTTGAAAAATATGAGCAAACTCCTCATCCAATAGAATTTGAGTTATACTATAATTCTTAATCACATTGTTGCTAGGCAGCGCTAGAAAATTAATCATCTAGCGTTGCTAAATTATCTTCATCACAATTTAAACCCGAATTATCACATCACATGG
>ENA-UOXV01002669-UOXV01002669.1-marine-metagenome-genome-assembly--contig:-NODE-2669-length-23050-cov-6.697456_pt1 | contig 23050 bp, 21 predicted proteins | sample MGYA00238165_ERZ766961 | MGnify/ENA primary metagenome ERZ766961 (study PRJEB28924, sample SAMN03173240) | marine metagenome | biome: Marine; feature: Water; material: Subsurface seawater | place: North...
ATAGCGAGCCTTGCCCATCCACAGCACTGTGTCCGCTCGACTCGTCGTAATGCTTTGCGCACTCCAGAGACCTCTCTCTTTCGTGAAAAGATCCATTTACTGACAACGGTCACATACTGCAAAGCGACGAACATTATAGTATAACAGAGGATGTAATGAATAGAGAGAGAGGGTGTATGGAATAACCTCGTACAGACCGGGTACCAAACAACCGAGCCAAACCAGATAGGCACGCAAAAAACCCGAAAGGCGAAAAGGAGCCTCCTCATGCGCCACCGCCCAGCACGCCAGCATACGACCCACCACCCGCCGAAACCGCCACCGCCTGCACCACTGGGGCCACGGACGCCATCGGAGGCGGGAGAGCCAGCGCCGCACCCACGCCCGGGGGGACCGCGGCCGGCGGCCGGGGCCGGGGGACCCGCGCCCCAAAGCTGGAATTTCGATTGAGGGGCTTTAGCGAGATAACATACGTTTACTGACAACAGTCGCACATCGCAGGCCATCGCAGAGCGAAGAACAGCAGGATAGCTGTGGCCGGGAGACAGCGTTAAAACCCCGCATGCAAAAATGTCCCAAGCTTACACCGCTAACGGGACGCGAGCACGTGGGCGGCTGGAGCCGGGTCAAATGAACCGACCCCGCGCCGGGCCCGTGCCCGAGGTCCCGGGAGCAGTTGGAAGGCACAGGGCGTAGTTCAGTACCCCCCGGTCGTGGAAGTCGTCGTAGTGTCTGGGTTTCTGCGGTGTGCGGTCCAAGTCTTGCAGCGCTCTTCTCAGTAGGGCGTCGTCGAGACAAGGAGCTGATCCGTTGCGTGGATGCCGGTCGTGGTAGTCGTCGTAGAGTGTAAAGCTACTCTCGAAATTCCAGAACCTCGTGCACCACAAAGGGGGGCGCTCCTCCGGATCTGTCTTGTGCTCGCATTTTCCTGCAGTCGGCAAGGAAGTCGGCGCGATGCTGAATGCTGCCATACGCAACGCTAGGCTTCCCAGTCGAACTCGCGCCATCGTGATGGCACCCAAGCTTCCAGCTGCCAGGTGCGATTGTGCCCTATTGCCGATGCAATTGCAGGGCTTTGACTGCTGTAAGTCCGCTTTCGCTATTATAGCGCTGCGAATGGTGAAGCAGATCTGTATGTAGATGTAGCTGGCTGCATGTTTTGAATCTGCAATATCCCGTGATCCAGGCTCATTCCTCAGAATCCTTATGCTGACAGTTACCTTGGTTGGTACAGTTCCGCCTTCTTGTCGGCCCGCATGCAATCCAGAATGCCGCTGATGGCATCGAGCCGCGACGGATTCGACAGTAAAATTGCCCGAGTTAGTGTCCGGTGGCTTTCTTCCGATGCCAAAGACACCAAGGTGAGAGACTCTGGGCCGGTTTTGGGTTCTTGGCGCTGAAGAGGAACCTGCGTGCTGAGAGCTCCGTTGTTTTTATCGACCATGGAACTGACTTTTTTGCACCTACTACTTCAGGTGGATGCTGCAGACGTACAAGATGCATCTATTGTAGACCAGGACAAGGTTCGCGACACCCCGCGAAGAGTTTCGCCCTGCGCTCCGTGCACTGCCTCCTCCGCAAGCTGAGCCGTCGCATTGGTTCGGGGCCAGCTGGCAGAGGAGGCCGAGGCCCAGGCTGGCGTGGAGGGAACCAAAGGGACCGAGCGAGTGGTGGGAAGTGAAGAACAGATGGGATTCAAAGCAGAAACCCGCCAGCTGCTCGACATTGTGACGCATTCTCTCTACTCCGACAAGGAGGTTTTCGTGCGTGAGCTGGTCTCCAACGCGAGTGACGCGCTCGAGAAGGCACGGCACGCCTCACTTGTGCAGGGATCGAATGTGGCGGCAGACACCCTGGAAGTGCGGATCTCAGTCGATCCTGTTGGAAAACTCTTCGCGATACAGGACACGGGGATCGGCATGACACGTGCCGAGATGGCCGAGAATCTTGGAACGATTGCAAAGTCCGGCTCAAAGGCCTTCGTCAACGAGATGTCTGGGAAAGCTGCGGCAGATTCACCTGCCGCGGCAAGCGAAGTGCGCATCACTCTTTCACCCCTTTCGATCCCGAACATGGGATTTCGAGCTGTGCGCCGCGGGCCCGGCACAAGCGATCCCAGCCGCCCTGACACGTGCCCGCACGACAGGCGGTGTCCTCCATCATCGGCAAGTTTGGTGTCGGGTTCTATGCCTCCTTCATGGTGGCCGAGCGCGTTACAGTATACTCGAGGAAGCGTGGAGAGGCGACGGGGCACTGCTGGCGAAGCGCAGGAGATGGGACCTTTTCGCTCGCAGAGGCCGAGGGTGTCGAGTTTGGCACCAAAGTGGTGCTGGAACTTCGAGATGACGGCAAAGACTTCGCTGATGTCTCCAAAGTATGTGGCTCGTAAAGAAATCTATCCAATGCTTCCCAATCTTCGTCCCTGCCCGCTGCTGCTGAAGCAGGCTCTGGCCGGCGCTGGCAGGTGAAGGATATTGTGAAAAAGCACTCGTCGTTTGTGTCATTTCCGGTCACATGCAACGGCACCCGCGTCAACGAAGTGTCTGCGCTGTGGATGAAGAATGAGAAGGATATCACGCCCGAGGAGCACACCGCACTGTACCGCCACATTGCGTCGCAGTATGACGATCCGCTGTTCCACGTGCAGCCCGCCCGCATGCCCCTGCGCGTTCGAGCGATCAGAAACGGTGCACGGTACATGCACGACATCATATCAGCGGGTAGTTGCTAAATTGTTGCGAACTGGATTGATCCTTCTGACACGGCGTTACGCCCTATTCCGCCCAGCTGGTGTTCAAGGCCGACGTGCCCCTCGACATCAAGTCCGTCTTTTACATACCAGCCATGAATTCTGAGCGCTTTGGGATGCGCCAACTTCCACCCGGCGTACACCTGTACTGTCGGCGCGTGCTCATTCAGAGAAATGCACCAGACCTCCTGCCTTCATATCTTTCCTGGATAAGTGGCGTGGTCGACTCTGAAGACCTCCCCCTGAGCATCTCGCGCGAAAGCATGCAAGACCAGCGAAAGATGGCCAATCTCAAGTCGGTCGTCACAAAGCGCATCATTAAGTGGCTCACAGATGAGGCTAAGCGCGTGCCAGACGACTACAAGGACTTTTATGGGCAATTTGGGTACAAGATCAAGGAGGGAGTGGCGTCAGACCGGCTCAACGCCGCGTCCCTCGCAGCGCTCCTGCGCTATCCATCGTCGGCGACCACCGACACCGAACCTGCGGCACTTGAGCAATACGTGGCCCAGATGCCCGAGGGACAGGACACCATCTACTACCTTGTGGCGGGAGACCGGCGGGTGGCGGAGGCCTCGCCCTACTACGAGGCGTTCAAGCGCGCGGGGCTGGAGGTGCTCTTCTGCTACCACGAGCACGACGAGGTCGTGCTCGGCAACCTCGGCAAGTTCCGCGACATCCCGCTCAAGTCCATCGAGGAGGTCCCACCCGCCCGCCCGCCCCCTCGCCCGCCCGCCTGCCCTGAATTCAAAGCTTGTACAGGTTGAGCCCCCGGCCAAATTTATGGAAAAGAGTGAGGGTGAGGACAAGGACAAGGAGGGGGCCAAGGGTGAAGAGGGTGAGGGCAAGTCGGATGTCAACGCCACCGTCGAGATGGGCGAGACCGAGGGCCAAGACCTGATGAATTGGCTCAAGGAGACCCTTGGGGCGCGGTGTACCGACGTGGAGGCCACCGGTCGACTCGTCGACTCGCCAGCAATCGTCTCAGAGCACGACAATGCCATGACTCGGCGCATGATGCAGATGGAAGAGTTCAAGGCGCTGGGGGTAAACCGCCAGGCCTCGTACAAGCTCCAGGTGAATCTCAAGCACCCGCTTCTTCGGCAACTGAGCGAGGCGCGGTCGCGGGATGAGGCAATCGCCAAGGTTGTGGCCGAGCAACTGCTCGACAACGCGATCCTGTCTGCGGGGATCCTCGACGGCGCGCGCGACATGGTGCCGCGACTCACCAAGCTGATGGAGGTTGCCATGGGCAGCAAATGAGCACTGTGTTGCATGCCCCGACAGTGCGCAGGCGCGCGGTCTAAGCGCCTGATAGTGAAATGGATCGGGGCCGCGAATAATATCACTTGGAAAGGGTGCGCAGCGTAGGCTTTCACTCTGATGTCGATGCAATTGTTCAAGCGCAATTCAACCATAGCACTTTGTGCAACGCGCCTTGACCGGGACGTATAAAAGTACGTTTGGCCATCGCGGGTGGAACTCGTTGCCGCGCAAGAAGAGACTCCAGGAATCATCGATCATTCGATTATTCCCGATGATTCCTCTCTTCGATCAAAGAGAGACTTTCCCCCTGCCAGATGCCCACTGTCAGTTGCAACGCACCACAGAAGCTTGGGCCTGATGAACTTCGCGATCCTTGCACGGACTATCGCCGCCCAAGATTAAGTGAGAGCTGCAATAAGTCGAGTCCACGGCAAGGCTGCAGCGCATCTGGGAGGAAGTCACCCGACTTGTGCAACAGACGGGTGCGCAGGATTTCAATCTCATGTGATGCCGCTTTGCACATGTCATAAACCGCCAGCGCCGCCACACTGGCCCCGGTAAGCGCCTCCATCTCGACCCCCGTCTTGCCGGTCACCCGCACGGTACAGCGGATGCGTACCTCGCTTCTGCCGCGGTCCACGTCCATGGAAAATTTACAGGACTCAAGCCCGAGAAGGTGACAGAATGGGATGAGTTCATGAGTCCGTTTCGCCCCCATCGTCCCTGCGACGATTGCCGTAGCAAAGACGGGCCCTTTCCCGCCACGGATTTCACCGTCCTCACCTGCAGGTGAGGACGGTGAAATCTAAGGTGATCGATGACACACCATCACTAGCAAGGGATAGAGGACCCGCAGAACTGGCTGCCGAGGGACTCACCGATCAATTTCATGACTGCCTCCGGCAGAAATACGGTTGATTCCGCTACAGCGACTCGTGTTGTGAGAGACTTTTCCGCCACGTCCACCATTGTCGGCGCGCCCGTAACCGGATCAATGTGAGACAAGGTGTTTCCGGAGGTTGTGTCGTCCAAGGAGACCCATGTCGACGGCGCTGCCGACCGAATCTCCGATGCGACGAACCAGCGCACAGCAGCAGAATTGAGCGCCGGGCGTTCCGAGATCGTTGCGACGGGGGGAGATCGCCGTGCGGAGGCAAACGTTTTTCCCAATGGAAATGCGCCATTGCGGCGCAGGGGATTCAAGGTAGCCCACGGGCCGCTGCTCCAGGGCGGGGCACCGGGCCGGGGAACACGGAGGGTCCGCATTTCAGAGCGATCGTAGGCCGCAGGACTAGACTCGAAAAACGCTCTAAAATTGGATCTTGTTGCCAGGCTGGATTCGTTTGGGCGCAACAGGCTGTACATACCGAGTCTTCAAAAAGATCTGAGCCTCCTGCATGAGTACAGATCAACAACTTGCTCATACAACATCATGGCAGCTATGACCGAGCAGCGCGCAGCATTCCACCGCTCAATCGTCCGTGATATTCTTGCTCAGCCCGGAGAGATTGAATACCTGGACCACTTCTACGGATCATCGTGCTCCACAACCTCACCAACCTCGCCATTCGACCACTACACTCGTCCGTTCGGCTCTACGAGGCTTAATGTTGACCCGTTTCGCCTCGACGTGTCAGATCCAGCTCTTTGGGTCGCTGATGCCGCAGCGGTGGTTGACAGCACAGAGACGCTCGCCTTTGGCTTCGAGCACCGCGTACCTCGCAATGCTCGTCCCCGGATGACAAACCACGGAATCGGCCCTGTGCTGCGTCGAACTGATGGAGGGACAAGCCTACTCGCCTCCGCCAAGATGCCCGGAGTGCCTCATGAGCGCCTCTCTCTGGACCTTGTTGGAACACGAGTGCTGAAGCTGGCGGTCGAGTGGACACAAGGGGTGCCGCCGGCAATTTCAATGATGCGTCTATCGCGCGACGTCGAGGCAAGCGACATTGAGGCGTCGTACGTCGATGGCGTGCTGCGCGTCACTCTCGCGGAGGGTGCCTCGTCATCTCAAGGGCAGCTCTCGGATGCGACCGTCGCGCTCAAGGCTGATCAGGAGGCGCGTCTCGCTCGAGTTTCGGATCTCGAGGACGCTCTCCGTACAGCCCGGCGAGAGGCCCATGAGGTCCAGGTGGCACTGAGCCAAGCTCTTGCAGATGAGCGGCGCGCAGTGGAGCAACGGCACGTGGCCATCACCATTGGCGCTGCGCGCACAACCAAGTCTGAGGCAAGCACAAGCGCTAGTGAAGCGGATGCAGGACCCACAGCAGTGATGCTTGAGAGCTACACCACAGATACCGCTGAGGTAGTAGCGGGAGCCGAGGCGTACTTTTGTGTTGATGCGGATGCTTCTGGTCTGGGTGCCGAAGATGCGAGTGCTGCCAACGCAGGAAACTTCGAAGACATGGAGCCCGGTGCTGCTATGGCGCACGAGGAAAAGGACTAGGCCTTTTCGGTAACACTGCATCGTTCGTCAGGTTACAGAAAAGTGTCCACACCAAAAAAATGAAGTACCGGTCGGCCGTAGGCTGGTGTACTGGCTGCTCGAGGGGTGCCAGTACAGTATTTTGGTTACGTTTGCCAGTATGACTGGCAAACGCCAGTATAACCGGCAACCGGCAGTGCGTTTGGTGTTACTGCAATGTTTTGGTGTGCTTCATTAAACCATGTCCCACACCTCGCGCAAGGTCGTCTGCATTGCCAGTGTTGCATCCGTCAACTGATACTTAGCACTCTTCTAGGCGACGCTGAGGTGTGAACGTACTGTGGCAGAATAAAAGTTACCAAATCTACATATTTGTATTGATTGAGTACCCCGTAGCCACGGACGTACATGCGTAATCTCAACATGAAATTCTGTACAGCTTGGAAATCTGCACCTTTGGCCTGGCGCCGCGCAAAACCGTCGTGCCTGGCTCGCTATTGCCCCTCTCGAGCCTCAAGATCCCCCTGCGGCCCCTCCATCCAAGCAGAGTCATCTGCCTCTCCATTCCCGCCAATCTCCACCTCGACATCGCCCTCGGCCTCCTCGTGCTCCTCTAGCTCCTCCACTGCTTCACCTCCCTTGAGCGCCTTGATGATACGCTTCAAACGCTGCACCTCTGCACTCTCCTGCTGCTTGTTTGCAACGTTAGTAATCAATTTCACGCGCTGTGCGTACTGCAGCGACGTTGATGTTTCCTCCGCGTTGTAGTCCGCAGGCGAAATGTTAACAAACATGAGCGTTTTAGCATTGCCGCCTAGGCCATCCTGAAGCAGCTGAGTGAGCTTGTTGTTCCGGTAAGGGACATGTTTATCGCCCGCAGCGAGCTTAGAGATCACGTCACCCAATGCGGAAAGTGACATGTTGATGGACTTGGCCTCTTTGAGGCGATCGCCCTCTGCATGCGTCTTGGACTGGCGTTCAGATCCCGCGAGATCCACTAGCGAAAGCTTTCCGATCGATGCTGCTCCGGTCTGCTTGTTCCGGGCCTCAACCAGAATCGAGAAGATGAGATGCGAGCGCGAGGACTCGGCATTCATGGCCGTCGATGCGACGTGGCGCTGATCCATACCAAAGTTATTCCACCGTTCGAGCTCTTCGAAACTCTCACAGGATCTCACCTCTGCTCCAGTGACCACGACAACACCACGCTTGTCGAGCTTAACATCTAGTTTTTTCTTTTCCTTCTCGGCTTCGCCCTTCTTGCGCTTCTCGACAAGTAGGTCCACCAGCCCATCGTTGTACAATTCCAGCATATAGCATGACACAGCGAATTCAAAAACGTCACTGTCACGGGCAATGATTTCGAAAAGATCTCGCATACAACGCGGCGCAATCCCCCACAGCGACTCATCGTCGCGCTTGCCGTACATTGTAAAGGTTTTCCCAGAGCCCGTCTGCCCATAGGCGAAGATGCAGACGTTGTAGCCGTCGACGGCGGACTGCACAAGGTGTGAAACTCCCTCGAAAATTTGCTGCTGCGTCGAATCCAGGCGGAAAACCTCGTCGAATTCGAATTCCTTCTTGCCGCGCACGCCAACATCAACTGTGCATGTTGTGTCGTCCTTAAAGACAACACACTGATTGCAATCTTTCTCGATCTCGTACGTAGCGAACGGTCGGCACCGCGCGTAGACCCGTATCTTGCCCTGCAAGCCCTCGCGCGCTCGTGTTGATCAGGAAAGACGTGCAGGCATGTGGCACAAGTCTTGGCACCAACAGGTTCGGGTGGGAATGAAGCCTTCATATCCTCGATCTGATTGTAGTACTTTTTTCTCAAAGACATCTCTTTCTTGTACATGCCTTCCAGATCCGTAGCCCGCGCTTCCGCAGCTCGAAGATCCTCTTCAGCCTGCCACCTCACCACTCAGGTAAGGAAACACGGGGCACATGCTCAACCGCAGCAAGGATGGACCCAGGCTCACACCTTGACGGCACGCGCGGCAGCCTCAGCGCCCTTGCCTGCAGCCTCGGTAACTTTGTCCAATTCTTTGACCGTCGCGGCGTTCTCTTTTTGCAATTTTCCATGTTCTTTCTCAAGCTCCTCAAGACGCGCCTTTACTTGAGATAGCTGTTCCTTGAACTTTTCCTCCCGTTTTTTGAGATTTTCTACTTCCTTGATGGCCTTTTGCCCCGCTGCTGCAGCCTTTTTGTCACCTGTTGCCACACCCTGCCTGGCCGGCTCTTGCCGAGGGCCCTTGCTGACAGGACCATTTGCCTCCAACTCTCGTACCTTGGACTCCAGCTTGCTCTTGGCCGCTTCGAGCTGCCGGATCCGCCGCTCGGCATCCCGCAGCTTCTTAGTTATCTCACCTCCTTGCTGTGTTGCCAGCGTGCGATCCTCCTTCTTTGCTGCTGCCGCAATCGCGGCCTTCTCCTTGGCCTTGCTCTTGGCAGGTGCGGTTGGTGCAGCGAGAGACCCGGACGCGGCGGAGTCTGCTTGCGGGCGCCCTCGGGCGACCGAAGTCGCCTCCGCCTTGATGTCCGCGAGCAGCTCGCCCGCGTCGCCTGGATCTGCGGCATGGGCCACCTGCGCAGCTTCTCGCTCACTCTTTCGCTCCGCCAGTGCTGCCCGTTCCCTCTGCTGCGCCTCCAGGAGCGCACGCCGCTCGCGGAATTCTTGCTCCATGGCCGCGAGGCGATCGCGCTGCTGGGCCTCCGCTTTCTCCCGCTCTGCCGTCATGCGCGCGGACGACTCTTCGAGGAGCTGGGCTTCGCGCGCCTTGAGCGCCTCCAGCTCCTGCCGCGCCTCTTCGATCTCCTTCTGCTGGCCCTCCGCCTCCATCTTGAGTCGTTCTAGCTCCCAGTACGCTGCCTTGGCTTCCTCCGATCGCACCACCTTGCCCCCCCCGCCGGCCTTAGCCGCGTCTTTGTCCTGCTGCTCGGCCTCCCGCAGCGCTGCTCGCGCTACAACCAGCTGCTCTTGAAGCTCAGCACGCTCCCCCTCTTTAGCTGCTGCAGCACTCTCGACTTCTGCTGCTGCCGCCGCCGCGTGCCGCAACTCCACCTCCTCAGCCCGTGCCTTCGCAGCAAGTAGCTGCTCCATCAGCTCTGCCTCTCGCGCCGCTGCCGCCTCTTGCTCGAGTGCGAGCCGCTCACCAAACGCCCCGCTCTCATCCAATGCAGCTAGTAGCCGCTCTTCTTTTGCCTCTAGCTCTTCCCCCAGCGTGTCCAGCCTGTCCTGCATTGCTTCAGCGTCAAGATCAAGCGCCTCCCGCGCGCTGGCCAGCTCCGCTTGTAGCTTCCCCACCCGCCGGTCCGACTCTTGCCGCAGCTCGTCTATCTCTTGCGCGTGGTCAGCAATCATTCGCTGCGCCTCCTCTGCCGTGAGGTGCTCGCCCCTTGCACTGTCTGCCAGGAGCTGCTGCATTTTCTCGTTCGCTGCCACGTGGGCGTCCAGCTCGCGCTGCTTCTCTTCGAGCTTTCTTTCCATTTGTTTCAGCTCCCGCTCGCGGATTTTCATGAACTCTTCCCGTTCATCCTCATCCATCGCCTCGAGCTCGTCGTCATCAAGGGCAGCTACCCGCTCCTCTTCCAGCCGCGCTGCGGCCTCTTCCATCTGTCTCCGCCGCGCCTGCAGCTGCTCGTTCTGCTTTTGCAGCGTCTGTGCCGCTGCACGAGCCTGCACGCTGACACCATCCTCATGCACCAACTTTTCTACAGTCTCACTCGCTGCCTTCTTCCGGAACTCACGCTCCTGCTGTGCCTTGATATCCGGGGCGTTTAAGCGTGCCTCCAATTCCGCCTGCCTGCGCTGCAGCTCCACCGCCATACTCTCCTCCCGCTCCTCCATCCCTTGTCGCAGCTGCTCGACGTCATGTGACAGCTCAATCACGTCTTCTGCTACCGCACGAGCAGTCTCTGACACTGTGTCGCGCAACCTCGCGAAACGACTGCTCTGCTCCTTCGAGATTCGTGCTGCCGCAGCCATCTTTTCAGCCAGCGTCTTCACGGCACCTACAACCTCCGCGGGCGAATTATACTCGACCATCTCTGCCAATTGATGTTCATCTCTGCCGTCTGCGCTTACCGTAGCATCTCTGGTCGAGTCGCGCAGTACAGACGAGGCGTCGCCTGGACGCGCGTTCGCAGACGAATCATCGTCGCATTCCACCTCTGAATTTGCTCTAGCTGAAACTTTGGCATCATCTCCATCGACCTCAAGCGCATCCATTGTTCGGCCTACATCAGAGCTTCCTGGCGCTCCTATGTCTAAGTCTTGGCCTGCTTCCTCGACTTCAGAATTTGTGCTATCCAGAGCTGAAGCTGCAGCTGCGACAGATGCGGCTACCGGCACAGGAGCTGGCGTGTTAGTAGCACCCGCTGATCCTGGACTTTCTGTGACTTCGTATGAGGATGTGAGACGTGCAAGGGACGATAACTCGGCCAGGATCGCCACTTTGGTGCGCCCAGCCTCTCCGCTGACCCAAGATTCCAGCTCCTTCACGCGCGCCTGTGCTGCCCCTGCCTCTCCGGCGGCCCGCTTTGAGTCGACTTCACCCGCGGCGATTTTCTGCATCGCCTTCTTCAAGTTTTGCTCCATCTCGCGCAGTGCCACCTCTGTCTGCTGAAGCTTCGAAGCGTTTGCGCGCAGCTTCATCAAGAGTGCCTGCTTGTCCTGACCATCACTCTCCACTTCACCTGCGAGCTCTCCGAGCGTGCAGCGCTGCACCTCGAAGTCTGCGAGTAACGCCCCAAGTGCCGAGCTCGACTCCAATCGTAGCGTGGCAGTGAGTGCACGCTCCTTTGCCAGTAAGTCGTGCACATCTGCGTCTTCCAGCAAGCTCTGCTGCAGCCGCTGCTTATCTCGCTCCAAGCCTGCGATTTTGGTCGTCGCCTCCAACATTGATGCCTCCGCCAGCTCCTGGAATCGCCCCGCTTCCTCTTCTACCGCGAGTAGCGTCGACGCGTGCGCAAGCTCCCTCTCCTCTGCCGCCGTCTTCAGCTTTTTGATGTACGCCAGGAAGTAATCCTGCAGATCACGTTCTATGTCTTTGTAGTGCTGCTCCATCTCGTCGACCAGAGTGAGCTGCTGTTCCTTCATCGCGACCATGTCGGCTTGCACCTGCGCAATCTGTGCTTTTGCCACTGCGAAGGGGATGAAGAGTTGGCCACATGCTTCCATCTGCATTACATCTTTCGGCGGCACCCATTCCTTTTCTCCATCATCGCCCGCATCACCCCTATCGTCACCGACAGCGTCCTCCAGGTCGGGTTGCGTCGCAGGTTGTGGTGATGTCGCCACTTCTGGCGGAGACGGGTGCACGCGGCTGTTCCCTGGCCATAGCCCGCTGGTCCCGCTGGCGCTAGCAAGTGAGCTAGGAGCAGCAGTTGTGAGGGGGTCGGCGACGGGCTCTGGTGCCACCCGCACCCCCCCCATAATGAAGCGCTGGTTCGAGGGCAGGAGCCTACAGAAGTGGTCAGCTCCTATACAGCAGTGAGAAGTACAGTGGAACCATCATGTTGAGGAGTACATCACGGCTGAGCTCATCAAGGGGCCCGACCCGACCCTGTTGATGAGCTCTTGATAAAATTCAGCCGGTCATGAAATGAAAAGCTCCAACTTTTATTATTGTGGGATGCCGCAGGAGGCGAGAGGCGGCTGGCTGCGCCCTGGTAAGCGAAGAAAAGCAGTGTCTACCCCCCGTATGTTCTATGGTGGGGTGGTCAGGGAATGCCTCCCGCTGATCGAACCGCTGCCGCCCAAGGTCGACCTAGTGCTGTCGCAAGTGACGCTTAACGAGGGTGCGCCCGCCGGCAGAAAAGTTGTGCTGCGATGCTCCGCGGGCGGGGAGGGCGAAGAGAGAATAATTGCTAGGCTACGAGTGGGGCACTGCGAAAACGTCAGCTTCGATGCCGTGCACGGACGGCCCGGTCTGATCTTCAGTAACGTGGACCAGGTCAACTTCCGGGTCACTGCTCCCGGGAAAAAGACAGTGGCAGCCGAAGTGCACCTCAGTGGGCACTGGGAGCCACACCTGTCGTTCCGGCCTGAGATTCTCGGTAATTTGGGCGGAGAAGACGTTGCGGATGCAGAAACAGACCCAGAAGATGGCGGTACTGCTGACTGAAGAGCAGTACAGACATGTATTCGTTCAGCTCGTTTGGTGTGCTGACAACAAAGCAACGTGCAACAGGATCGGGCAATAGCGGCTTCAGCCACCCTGACCTGCAGCTGCTTCCCGCCTACACAGCCTGCGACGACCTCCAGGGGGGGTCGACACGCGTGGCTGTCTAAATGGTCAAAGCTTGCTGCGAGCCTCGACGGAGCCCTCAAAGAGTGCGGCGAGCGCCGCGCGAGAGAAACTATTTTCAACAACTTCCCAGGTCTCACTGCCCCACTGCACCTGTAGGCAAGACGCATCCTCACCGGGTGTCCTCGCGCGGGAGGAAAGTGCCTGGGCATTACCGCCTTACTTGTTCCTAAGGGTTTTGGGAACGTCGTTAGGGGCGGATCAGACCATGCCATCGGCGCGCAGGGTTGGGGCTGAAGTAGATGTCGGAGAGAATAGCTGCTCCCCCTCACGCCACGGTTGGAGCGCGCGATCCACCTGCCCCCTTGCAGCAGGGTCAGCGAGCGCCAAGCGCGCGGGCCTTGGAGGTTGTCGCCACCCACGGTGGGGGTCGACCGTCCATGCCAGACGTGAACCGACGGCGCGGGTGCGACCGTGGCAGCCCTCGAGAGAGAGGAGCTGCTCGGCCAGCAAGCGGTCGCCCGCCGCCACGAGTGCGTCCACGGCTGCCTGAAGGCCCGCAGCGTCCCCCACGCGTGGGTCCTGAGCGGCGAGCACCCTCGCCGCCGCTGGGCGGTCGCGCGCGAAGTTGAAGTGATCCCCCTGAACAATCAGCACAGCGTCCACCGCGCCCGTGCTGTCCACGTGTGCGAGCGCCAGAGAGGGTCCCGCGCCGCCCGGCAGCCGCTCCCACCGTTCCATGTACACGTGCTGCCCGAACGCGTCGCGCGCGTAGCCCCACTCCTTCCACACCTCGCGCGATGAATCGAGCTCGATTCTCCATTTGTTTGGGCGTGGCCGCATCTTGCCTGTGAAATTCCAATCGATACAATGGTGCCGTACGCACACCGGTGGATTATCTAGCGAAAATGGCGCGTCGTTCAGAAGGGAGTATCCAGCGAAGCAGTGTCGCCGTGCGAGCAGGCGGAGATCCTGCCGAAACCCACGCGGAGAGGTCACCCGTGTGCAATCTCCTATATGCACAAGTTGTTCCATAGATGGATAGATGTTCCTAGGTCAAGTGTGCGCTTTACACAGGAACGCGCTGCCTACGAGTGCGGACAGGGGCGTGACGCGGCGACTGGGGGACCCGTGGCGAAGAGAACCGACCTCATCGGTAAGATCGGCGAAGCCGCGTCGCCCGCGGAAGTCGGGGCCTCGCGGGATGCGAAGGTCGATGAAAAGCGAGGCGCTCTGAAGATTGAATACCTCCTCTGTCATTGCGTGCTGCGGGCGGCAAGATGGCTGGTCAAGAGCACCGTTCTGATAGTAAGAACTGTGCTGCGCGGGGTGAGATGATACCGTGTGCTTGAAGCCGCCGACAAACAGGGGGCGGCTCCATGCCCCTTCTACCAGTGACGAGGCGCGTCCTTGCTGTTTCCAACCCTTGAACGTCTTCCACGTATCTCCGTTCACCTTGTGAAAGTGAGGCAGCTCATCTCTGCTCCACGGAAAGAGCGGTGGGTTGTAATACTCTTCGAGCTTTCCGCCACCTGTGAGAATGTATCCCTGTGTCGCTGACCAGTCCATCGCGCCCTCTACAGATCCTGGGAAACATCCAGGGGGTGATTGCGTTACGCATAAGATAGCTCCAGCAAGCAAGAGTCTTACCCCTGCTCTGAAACTCGTGGACCCTAAAAAAGATAGGAGCATTGAACGCAATGCGGGTCACGGTGCACATATTAACGTGGTGACATTGTCCAGCAGCTTTATCCTAGCTCTGCCCTCACTGCTTCTGCTAATCCAAGGCCGGGGCGGAATCTTGTTTTCCGTATGATTGCGCGATCTCACTGACCTGGTTTCGAGTTTAAGAAGATGATTAAAAGGAAGAGGTGTTGGACCCGAATTATCCGCGATGCTTTGCGCGGCCTGGCACGCCGATATCCGCTACAGCGTTTAGAGAGTTCAGACAGTCTCGCCAATTTCTCGTTTTGCCGGCTAAAGCCGGGGTGCTGGCAACCTCATCCAGCAACTTGCCGCCAGCAAGCCCTGAATGCTGTACATGGCAGACGTGTAGGAACGTGCCTCGACTGCGCCGGCGCCTTGAACCCGAACATGGCGCATCTTTCAGCTCCCGACGAGGGGTCAGTTCGCACCTCGGGGGAAAACCTCCGGCTCTTCACAGACCGGATCACAATCAAGCTGAACCCGGGTTCGCGACCCGCCTTGCTAAAAATCACTATCTGTCTGCCTTCGGTCAGAAGTGCACGACTACGGTGTGTGCAGAACGATACGTGGAAGTACTTGCCTGTTGTGATTTGGATCTGCTCCTTGTGCATGGTCAAAATCCATGCACAGGATCGTTCGCGGTGGCAGAGTGACTGCACAGGGTAACAAACGATCCTTGACCTCGCCAGGCCACAGTGCCAGTTCTGTTGGAGGCTGCCAATGGTGTGTGATGCCAATGTCTGAGCTGATATACTTTGAGGTACTGATACTGGCTCACCTCACCCTTGAGGCTTATTTTGTGTCCCAATCCTTCCAAACATTCCCGAGGTGGCTCACCTTGGTAGCCTTGAGGGTGCTTTACTCTCAGTGTCACCAAAATTCGCTGTGGATGATGTGGTGTATGTTCCCATGTGAGCGCGATCCCTGCAACAGGTTGCGGTGCTGGCCGATCGGGGTGCACTCTCCATTGGCGTGACGTCCAAGAGTACTTCACTCCGCGGGCACGCAGGGCGAGAGGCTGGCAAGGCGTTCGGATGGGCTAGCAAGGGGGACTTGTTTGACAACGGAAAGATTGCAGAGCGACTCGGTGCGTACACTACAGGTGACATAGTGGGGCTGGGGTACAATGAAGGAGCCGAAAGTGTGTTCTGGACCAAGAACGGGAGACTGGTGCAGACCATCCGCCCTGTGCCGCGTTCTTTCGGAGAGCTCGTGCCGACGATCACGATCGAGGGTGCGGGCTCCGCGGCTCGCTTCAATTACATCGGCGACTTTGAATTCAAGCAAAAAGAGGAGGGCAGGGCTGGCGAGCGTCGACGCGTCGCGCTCAACCCACTTCCCCCCTCGTTGGTAAAGGGCGGCAGCAGCAGCCGCTCAATGGCGATGACGGCGCGGAGCCCCAAGGCAGAGCAAGATCTGCTGGGCCCGCACCTGCGGTGCAGATGCCATAAAAGGGTCAAGCTGATGCGCGACAAGTGCTCCTTTACCGAATTCTCAAAGCTTGAGCGGAGCTCGATTCTCCAGCCTCGCGCTTTAGGAACGGATCTCGCCTCCCCAGAGCCAGCGTGTTCCCGGCTCGCTGACTACATCATCGTGCAGGCATTCCCCCACTGTAATCAGCTTGAGATGAAGCTGCTGCTGGTTATTTTGTGTCGCTGTGTAGTACTAAAGCGTCGCCCCACGTTGCCCTCCGGCAGGGCGTGCGGCCGTTTCCGTGCTGGCTCGGTTACGGAGGATTCGAACAGGGTGAGGAGGGTTCAAATGTGGCTTACTTTGAGTGCACAGTGGTTCACGCTGCGGAGTTACCATATGATCAAGCCGGTGCTGATGTCTATGTGGGTCTGGCAGAGCGTGGGACGAGCGGGTGGATGCCCGCTCCGCTCACTCCGCGCGGTGCGCTACTGCTTGTAAACTGTGGGGTGAGGTGCGCAGGCTACCAGGTCTGGAAGATTGCCAATCGATAGCGATGTGGGGCGGCAGTGGAGCGATTTTCTCCGACGGAGAAGAGGTGTGAATCAGCGGGCAGGCATTTTCGACGCGCCTGGGCAAGCCCCACTGAGGACGTGCTGTCGACGCAGGTGCCGCGGCTCGATATGGACCCGCTTCTGCTTGAGCAGCTGCGGTGTGGAGGCGAGGAAGATGAGTGTTTCGGATGGCCCGCGGAGCCAGCAATGCTGAGCTTCGCGGACGGTGACATCATTGGTTGCGGGGTGCACCTCACTTCGGGCCGCTGCTTCTTCACCCTCAACGGGCTGTTTGCTGGATGGGCGGGCGGCGGCGAGGATGGCCAGGGTTGGCTCAACTCGCAAGACGAGGAGCGGAGGCTGTACCCGGTTGTGGCGTTCCGAGCGCGCCCAGATGTTCTTTCTCTCAACCTTCAGGTGTCGCCCGGCAAGTCGCTCCGCCCCTTCTGTTTCGACCTCGCCACCCTGAAAGCGCCGCCTCCCGCCTCATCTCCTGCCGAATCTCCGTGCTTGTCGCCGTCCGACGGCGCTGGGGGCACGGGAAGCGTGGGAAGCCTCGTCTCTGCGCTTCCAGTCTGCCCACAGGACAGCGATACCGAGGTGTCTTTGGGGAACGCAGCAGCGACCGAGGGACAGCCAGTGGGTGCACCAGCCTCAGGTGGGGAGAGCTGCCAGGGGGAGGCTGACCTAAACTCTCGACTCCGCTTCGCAGCGGAGGGAGGAGACACTGTGATTGGCGCGATAGAAGTAGGTTTAGATTCGTCGGGGGCGCTTGTAGGGGCTGTGTCTGCGGTTGGGGCGCTGCAACTGGCTGGAAATGGAGCGCGCACGGGCGAGGGTTCGCCAGCGCCGGGGGGTGTGGGGGGGTCCGCATCGCTTTTTGCACAAGGGGCGGAGCCTAAAGGAGTAGGGAGGGGCTCAGTTTCCCAAGGAGATGGGATCCGGAGAGAATCAGCAGGGGGCGGCTGGGCGGGCACACGGCGAGAGCGAGCGCAGCCGGAACGCGCGGAGGCAGGGGGCGAGGAGATTCCCGGGGGATCAGGCCAGCGCGCAGGCCTGGACGCGCCATGTGTGGGGCCAGGGGGCGCGGGAGGCAGCCCGCGCAGTAGGAATCTACAGGGTGGCCGGGCCCTGTCCGCTCGCATGGCTCAAGCTGGAGGCCGGAGCGGTTCGCCGCGGCCGGGCTCGGGCAGGTTTCTGGGGGGCCCTCGCCCTCACGGGGGTCCCAAAGCGTGGCGTGCAGGTCGTGTGCTCGGGCAGGGCGCTTTTGGAAAGGTGATGGAGGCCATGGATGAAGAGAGCGGCCAGTTTCTCGCGGTGAAGCAGGTGGAGCTCTTCGGGAGCCCAGCCCAGGTGGCCAGCCCGGCCCCGGCCGCCACATTCGGGCGCAGTAGTCTCTAAATGCTCGTGGATACCACGATACCACGATTTTGCATGTGTCAGTAGCGAATGGCGGGCGAGTAGTTGCACCGGCAGAGCTTTTGGGCATCGCTTAGTGAGGCAAATGGTGTGCACACGATTGCAGGTCGAGCAGCGAGTGGAGGCGCTCCAGCGCGAAGTCGACATCATGGCGCAGCTAGAGCACCCCAACATTGTACGCTACCGAGGCACGGCGCGACGTGGAGACTTGCTCTTCATCTTTCTTGAACTTTCGCCCAAGGGTTCAATCGCTGGTGTAGTTGCTTCATTTGGCCCGCTCAACGAGGCCGTTGCGCGCAACTACACGCGCCAGATCTTGCTCGGGCTCGACTTCCTCCACTCCCAGCTCCCGCCAATCATCCATCGCGACATTAAGGGCGCCAACGTCCTGCTTTGGGCCAATGCTGAGTGCAAACTTGCTGACTTTGGCGCGTCCAAGCGCCTGAACCAGCTGCGCACGGGCACTAACGAGAACCGCACTCTGATCGGGACGCCCTTCTGGATGGCACCCGAGGTGATTCGCGAGAGTGGGCACGGCCGCAAAGCAGATGTGTGGTCGGTGGGATGCACGGTGCGTGCCCGATCACTGTGGCTCACGAGCATTTGTGCCCGGAGGCTGGACGAGAGTGCAGCGTGCGCTGCTTGTTTCTTTCGCAACAGATTCTTGTGAAGAGCAGATTTCGACTAGTCTCACTCGCTTGCGTGCGGGTGCAGGTGATTGAGATGATGTGCGGGAGGGCGCCGTGGAGCGATCTAGATTCGCCAATCTCGGCGCTCTTCCAGATCGCGTCTTCGGAGAATCTGCCGGCCTTGCCAGAGGGCGCCTCGCCCGCCTGCCTCGACCTCATCCGCGCCACTCTCACGCGCGACCCAGAGCTCCGGCCCTCCGCAGCAGATCTCCTGCACCACCCGTGGCTTCTCTCGGCCTCGCCGGCCGCTTCCAGCGGCTAACTAGCTAACGCACCACACGTCGGGCGGGAGGCGCGCGGGCGAGGCAAAGGCATGTACAGTTCAGAGTGGCGAGAGAATAAACTGAGAAGTCAGGGTGGCCACGCATCGGGTCTGTTTCTTGAATCGTAGAATGCTTCCGTGTAATGAGTCGCCGTGAAAGATTTGTGTCCGCGCGGTCCTTCAGTGAGGAACCTTCATGGTTGCAGCGAGTTTTTCCCCCTTTCGGAAAGTGACTGAATTTACTTCCACCGTCAATTTGCAGTCACAGCTCCGCTGACGTCTTCGGCTCGGGGCTGCCCGGGTGCAACATTCCCGCCTCCAGCCGCTTCTCCGATCCCGAGTCTCTCTCTTCCGCATACCTGTCTCTCGTGCGGCAGTAAGGTGTGCTTTGCTGTCAAGAGCGAAAAATGTCCAAAATCGGGGGTTCACGGGGGCTTTTCTGTGCGCTGTTCTAGCAACAGTACGCTTTGGCCCCTAGTGCTTGAGTTGGGCAGGGAGCACCGGTCGCCGCGCTCACGGAGCATCTGGACAATCTTGACCTGAGCCCAACAGCACTCAGCCTCTACCGCGTATTGCAGCGCTCCGCCATATGACTCGTTGCAGCGCTCAAGAGGCGCCCGCCTCGCGGGCAGGAGATGCAAGGTTCCGTGATCTCTTGCTCCGTCGCCACTCGCCACTCGGAAGCGACGACGGCGCAAGCTAAAGCTGCATGAGTTTGCGCGCTCATCCGCCAGGACTGATTCGGCGCACTAGGGGGGACATGGAGCGGGACGCGGCGCGCGCTTCTCGCGTGGCCTATGCCGGCACACCTGGTGCTCTTCGCCCTCGTATGGGAGCGTCGCGGCGCGGCCCGCGGCGAGGTCTAGCGGTCTGCCGCGCCAGGCACTCGTCAGTGCCTACTTCCTCAGGGCCTGTTGCCCTGAGCTCAACGGAGGGCCCTGACGCTCCTCCGTCGAGCGCTGCCGAGGTCCAACGGTCTGCTGCAGCAGCGCTCCGCCAAGGGGGCCGGACGCAACCTTTGGTTCGCCTCTGCGCTGGGGGCAGGCGTGTGGGCGTGCGGGAGGCTGCACCCGTTGCCGTTTTCGTCCTTGCGTTTAGGGTCCGCGCCCCGCCAAAGCAGCATCTCGACCACCCCTGCCTGACAAGAAATAGTTTTAAATCCCTGTCTGCACACGCACAGCTCGCCGGCGTGGCGCCTCAGTGATCGGTGCAGCCTGCAAGGCGCATGTCGCGCGCCGCGCGCTAGCGACCAACGCCTCGGAGGCAGACCTCACCTGGTGGTGCTCCGCGGCCACGTGCAGGGCAGTGTAGCCCTTGTCGTTGACCGCATTGACAACGGCGCCGCGTTCCAGCAGTGCCATACCCGGTGACACAGCTCCCTCAAAGGCGGCGTAGTGCAGCGGCGTGAACCCCCGATCGCACTTCGCGCGCGCGTCCGCACCCGCTGCGAGTAGCTGGCGCGTCAGGGCGTCCTCCTTGTGTCGCGCCGCATAGTGCAGGGGTGAGTTCCCCGCCTGCCATCGGTTCTCGCCGCAACACGTGAGCATACCTGTGCAATAGCGCGCCTGCGCACAAGAACAAGCGATCTGGCACAGGACAGCACCCGGTTCCGAACGTTGACGTCTGCTCCAGCCCCGAGAAGCAGCTGGGCGGCCTCTGTAGCCCCCATCCACAGCGCCAGATGTAGCGCCGTGTTCCCTGCCTGGAACAGAGTCGACCACCACGCAATGAGGGCGCTCAGCTCAACGTGAGGTCAAGTGCACTCTGTTTGGGGGTTGGATGGGTCCGCGCACATCGTTCTTGTCCCCAACTTCAGGGTAGTCCTCAGCGTCCTGATAATCCCATTTGTGGAATCTCGGGTCAGAAAATATTCCCGGGACGCGGTCAATTATCTTCTTGACGAGCACGTGGTCATTGTCACGCGCCGCGTCGTGCAGCGGATTGTTTCCATAAGAGAGATTAGGGTTGCTGGGATCGTTGAGCTCTTCCCGCTTCATCCCGGGAAGACTGTCTGCATCTGCACCGACTCCCAAGGCTCCCCTCAACAGGCAAAACGAGAACACTACAAAACAGTTGATCAGAATTATCAGCACTGATGGATCGCTCAGATGTCCATCGCAGAGTACCCTGTTTGGGGCTTGCATGTTGCTTCGCACCTGAACTTGATGCCTTGGCCTTCTTTTTCTTGGCGAAGGCGTCAGGGAGGAGGGCAGCGAGAGAGACTGCAAGGAGAAGTGGCGCATACCGACAGAGGAGCGACGTTGCTTTCCGCGAAACATAGAATGAGCCCCGCTGCGCCCCTTGCCTCAAAGGCATGGCGTTCGCGAACAATCCGCTGGTCAAAATAAACAATAACATTATCAGATTTTGGCAGCGACCGAGCTCTTTCGGAGAGGATCTTTGGCGGGGGCACGCCATCACTGCCGTGGCCGTGGTACATCGTGAAAGTTTCTGGCTATCTCGCAGAGTGACTGTTGGCGGTGTTCGGGGTGTCTTAGCGGGTGGGGAGATGGAGGCAGACTCGGTCGGAGCGGGGGAAGGGGAAGCTGCGAAGAGCACTGCGCCTGATCATGCGTCAGGTCCAGCCACTGGGAGCACATCCAATGCACAGGATCAGTCATCGGGCAGCACAGACCGGATGGATGTGGAGATTGCTTCTATAAGCAGCACGGGAGCAGCGGCCAATTCGGGATTTGCCGATGTTCCCGACGAGCATCAGGATTCCGACGGCATGAGCGAGGCGGATGAGAGCGAAGGCGCCGATGAGGGAACGGACAGTGCCGCTGGATCAGAGCGCGGGGATCCGCCTGATGCGAAGGAGATGGATTCCGAAGAGGTGATCCAGTGGATGGCCCGGTGGCGAGCCCATCTTCTCGAGCGCGGGCAGCCGGTGCTGCGTCAAGCTCCGGTGATCTCCGGGAAGCCGTTAGACATCTATGCATTGTATCATGAGTTCAAGCGTCGTGGGGGACTCGAACAGCTTCTAGCAAACCGGGAGCTGTCGCGCGCAGTACTGGCGCTTGGCTATCCCCATAATTACCAGTTCCAGAACACGTCGCAACGTCTGAAGCGCTTCTACCAACAAAACCTTCTGTCCTTGGAGGCCTGGGAGCTGCGGGGCGAAAAAAGTCAGTACCGAGGGCCGATACCCTCGCACGGAAATGCACTGAGTGAGCCTGCGGTACCTCCAATCCAGAAAACCCATTGCCAGACTATGTTGTGAGCGCACACGCACAGGGAGAGGAGTCGACTGATTCCAGTTTGGGGGGATTCCTGTGCAGTTTCCTGGGGCGATACAGGCGGCGCAGCGAGGCCGAAAGCCCAAGGGCACAAAGCATTCATCACGCGGCGTGGGATCAGCGGGAGAGGACGATGGCGGTGGTGGGGCGGCAGACCAGAGAGTGGCGGAGCGGCTGCCGGATTGGAGCGCGGTGACCAAGAACGAGACGGAAGCGTGGATGCGCGCATGGAAAGAGGAGATGCAGCGGCGCGGGCTCAAGTGTAAGGTTCCGCTTTTTGGGGGCCTGCGCCTGGACGTGCACAGGCTGTTTGTGACGGTGCAAGCGTATGGTGGGTTTGACGCGGTGTGCCGGAGGCGCAAGTGGCGGGAAGTGCAGCGGCAGATGGGCCTCGAGGATGTGGTGGGCGTCACGCTCAAGCAGCACTACCACAAATTGCTGCGCACCTACGAGGCGGTCCTGGCTGGCGACGCCGCCCCCGACCAGCCACCTGGCGGCACCGACGCGCCCGAGCAGGATGGAGAAGCCGCTGCGCCTGCAGGAGCGGCGCGGGGAGCGGGGCGTCCGGCGGTAGTTGACCCCGTGGTGATTCCGGCGGGAACTGGACCGGGTCCTGACGAGATGCGTGCTCTGATAGAGACCTTCGAGGCGACGGAGGAGAGAGATCAGGTGCGGCGGAGGATAGACGAGGTGGAGTGGCATGCGGATCGCCTCCTGGCGATTGTGCACTCGATGCCCAAAATGCAGGGGAAGCTGCCGCCGCTGGACGAGCTGCTCCGAGGCGTCGGTCCTGAGGCACTGCCGGGTTTATTTTTCGATGACAATGAGAGCGTTGGAACGGGCGGTGCGCAGGCAGGAGCTGAATCAGGCGAGAAAGTGGGCGGTGCGCAGGCGGGAGCTGCATCGGGCGAGGCAATGGGCGGTGCGCAGGCGGGAGCTGCATCGGGCAAGGCAGTGGGCGAGGTAGCGGGCGCGAGCGCGCAAGGGGGTGCAGGTGCTGCGGCTGCGCACTCGGACGGGGGCGCCGGGGTGGGGGGGGGCAAGACCGTTGGGGTTGGGGGCAGTTCGAGTTGCGAACC
>ENA-UOXV01002671-UOXV01002671.1-marine-metagenome-genome-assembly--contig:-NODE-2671-length-23046-cov-6.732939_pt1 | contig 23046 bp, 27 predicted proteins | sample MGYA00238165_ERZ766961 | MGnify/ENA primary metagenome ERZ766961 (study PRJEB28924, sample SAMN03173240) | marine metagenome | biome: Marine; feature: Water; material: Subsurface seawater | place: North...
GCGCGCGCGCGCGCGCTCTCTCTCTCTCTCTCTCTCTCTCTCTCTCTCTCTCTCTGTTTCTCACACATTCACAAATTCCGAATTAGCTTCCCTGCGCAACATACTTTTGGCTCGCACAACGTCATGATTGTCGACGAGTCGCAGGAAAACAACCTTGCCCTTGCCATCGTCACCATGGGCATGGTAGAGCTTTACGACGAGAAGATTTATGATTTGCTCCAGGATCCACCGGTAGGCGGTGAGAAGAGGAAAAATCTCAAGATCGGCATCAACAAGGCCGGAAATTTTGTGAAGGATCAGAAATTCGAACCTGTTGATAATCTTCTGGGTGTGGCAAACGTGTTGAAAAGGGGTTACTCCCATGTTACCATGGGTGCGACCGCATTCAACGAGAGAAGTTCACGAGCACACACGATCATCACGCTCAAGTGCATCCCGCCCCTGTGATTGCATTTTGATGACCTCGAACGCAATGCGAACAAAAATCCTGATTTAAATTGACTGACGACTTCGCAGGATACACACAGGAGGACAAGAGGGCGAGGTGCTCCAGATGTGGAGGAAAGTGTCGAAAGTGCAGGTTGTCGACCTCGCAGGTAGAAATCATCCTGAGGATCCACAAATGTCCCTGCGTGCATGCCCGGTGAGACAGAAAGCCCCAGTGCTCACCGGAGGGCTCAAACTTTTATCATCATCAGGGAATGAAAAGATGAAGGCTACCGAGGGGCCAGCGAAGACAGGACCCGGTGCGGCGGCCAAATTGGGGACGGCGGATGAGGTGCCACTCCCAGTCAGGCCCACGTCGTCAAGATCAGTCAGGGTAGGTGTATATGTGATCTCGTGGAGATGTCGGCATTGCATGCGCCATTCCAATATCGGATATGTATTCATGTTCTGTCCTCATATTTACTTGCTGACTACAGCCGCTTCCTGCAGGCAAGAGTGATCAATCAATCCCTTTTCAACCTTGGCCTTATGGTCGAAGCCGCCAGCGTATGCATACCGCAGAAATACCCCAGGGTTTCAAAATCTTGTTTTCCAAGTACTTGGAAGCGTTTTCTGCCACTTTCAGATGTTGAAGATATATTGGCGTATCACTTCAAAATGAACGTTTTTGTCCACGTTTCAGAAAGGTCCGCCAAAGAAACCTCCTCCAGAACACTTCACCGAAGCACAGAAGCATGACTACAACACGAAGAAAATCCAACTAGCGTCGAAGAGTTCGATCTTGACAAAGCTCCTGCTAGATTCGATCGGTGGAAACAGTGTGTCGTTCCTCATTCTTGCCGTTCGGGATGAGAAACAGTATTTCAGCGGTACTCCACACATTTTCCAAAAAACGAACTGCAAACAGAGCTCCCCCGATAGGGTAAGACAATTCGATTGTAACTTATTTCGCCCGAATTCAGAAATTAAAACATCACTTGAATTCGGTCAAAAGTGCAAGAACGTTGTGAACAAGCCAAAGGAGACCCAGGATGCTGCAAATCTTCAGGCCCGCCTCAAGGCAATGGAGCAGGTGCGGGAGGCCCAACGGTCCCAAAAACTCCATCAGAATGATCCAATTCGGTATAATCCCGCAGATCACTTCAAGCTCAAACCATACCATGGCTCTTTTTGCAGGAGCGTAATAAGCTTCGGGAGGAGCGGGACAAGCTTCTCGCGCAACTTGAAGCACAGGATGGAGGCAGTAGTGAGCAGATGGCCAGAATCAAAGAATACATAAAGCGAATGTCGATGCTACAGGTTTTCATTACACTAACGCGTGCCTCTTGGATTTCACAGAGTATACGTGCATCTGCAAAGGAGAAAACAAGATTTAAGATAATCTGGCCTTGCCTGCAGGACAATCTGATGGAGGATGCAGAGTCCAATTTGGAAGAAGGCGGTTCTCAACTTGCTGTCCTCGACCAGTGGTAAGAACCTCATCTCAGCGCACTTGCATAATCATTCTGATCTCAGCACTCTCAGGTTGGCTCAGTCGGAGGAACAAAAAACGTTTGCAGCAAACAAGGCGATGAAAATCACCTTTTCTCAATTCGAATCAAGAGTGACGGCGGAAAAATTGCGCCAACGGGTCTGTTTGGCAGTGCACCGATTACAAATTCACGCACACAAGAAATATTCTCATTCAACGACATGTGCAACTAGATTTCAAAGAAATCTGAGAAATGGCTAAAATCCTGATTTTGTCTTCTCCGTTGTGGACTGCAGGTCAACAACCCGGCTGTGGTCTTGCCGCGCCATCCTTTTTTGCTGTGTGAGAATCCATTCGAGACTGGCGTCACGGTCATTCTTCTTAATCCTTCTACAACATTTTCTACAGCCCGAGACCGTCCATTGTCTCTAGGCTCATCTAGGTACGTGAGCATTCTAATTAGGGGGGTTTCCGTCGGAAAACGCAGCATGCCCCCCCAGGCCATTTTTGGGTTCCTTTTATCACTTGAGAGTGTTTTACGCCTGCCTGGATTTGCGACACGTGACCTCATTAGGTTTGTGGAGGAAGCCAAGCAACAAGTAAAAATCTTCGATCGCGATCAAGCTCAAATCAAGGTCATGAGATCCTGCGTGGTAATATTTGCAAGGAGTCGAATGCGAAGACTAAATAAGAACTCTGTCTATTGGCCTACTGATTCTGCCGTAATCTGCAGATTTGGTCGATGAAGAAGAAAGAAGGCCCGTGGGAGGCGCATGAAGAAATTGAACTTGAGAAGTTGAAACAGAGTATAGAGGATCGGAAAAAGGACTATAATGCCTTGAAAGAGCGTTGTAGGCGCATCGAGCATTTCATTGGGATGAAGAACAGTGGATTAGAGGAGAACCATGCAGAGATCTACCCTCTCCCAGATGAAAATGATCAGGTCAGAAATCCACCCAGATGAAGGCGATACGCGCAACGGCTGCCTTTGACATCGCGACGTGAAAATTTTGCAGGGTGCCTCACTACTGACACGGATTCAACCAGCGCCTCATGGACATGGTCAAGTCTTCGTGAATGATGTATTCACAAATCTTTCCCCTTGAAGCTCAATCTTGCAGAGAGGGAACTTTTCAAATTCAAGAGATTCCTGACATCTTGTTGTGCACTGGCAGCAAGAGATTACGAGAGATGGGCGCACGTTGAATCACCTCGACAAGATCACATTGGGCGATCCTAAGGTAGGCGCGCGATTTCTTTTCCTCTCTCCAAAGGAGGTCTCGCAGAGTCAAGCAGGTCAGTTCGTGCTGGGTGTTGTGGACCATTCTATGCCGAATATTCAAGTACACCAGGGTGATCAGCCCGTGGAGAAGAGCACACTTGCGACCCCCGGCAATCAGCCACCGTACCACGGAAGGGAATCTCAAGCAGATATCGAAAGACAAAATATACGCATTCAGGATATCGATAGAAAAAGGGTTATCATTCAGCAAGAAGAGGTGAGCCCGAAAATGAATTATTAAACTACGGTATATCCTTCGGTTATTCGTAGATCAAACGTGACCTTTGCACTGATCGGTAGGAGCAACTAGCGAACGAAGAGGAGAACGTGCTTGAGAAACAAGCCAAGGAGGGACGACAGCACGCAATCAAGCTGAAGGAGGATATCGATTGTCTTGTCAGGGACTATGCCTCGACGGAAGACCAGGTGGCGAGCGCATCATTTTGAGAAATCGAACTTGGGGCCTCAAACAAACACAACTGATCATTCCGATATTGATCAAGAAAATCTGATCCTCTTTCCTGTTTCTGAAATAGATCGCTTCTTGGGACGGGAGCACAACATTCGGAAAAGCACCAAATCTCGAGGAGGAACACTTCGACATAATGATATCGTATCGAGTAGTTCCAGACAGTGATTTCGCCAGGACATTTTATGACAAGATTTTCTCAAAGCCAAAGCCTCTTGAAGGTCCGATGCGGTCTCATAAAAAATTGTGCACTTTGGTCCTCTGTATCATATGATCGACTTCCGTACAACTAGCACTTGACATACTGTGCCTGATAGTGTCTGAAGCCATAAAAATCTTGCATCACAGGGATCAAAAAGCGCCCTGGCATTCCTAGCTACTCTGTGCAGCCGAATCATGCGATCCCTCAAGATGTGGCGAGAACCTTTCTTGACCAGTGCTGTCTTCAAAAGGTTCGCAAGCCCCCTGAAATTGGTGTACTGGTCAAATGAGGGGGCGTAATCGACCCGAAAGTGATTAAAACCAACTCTCGCAGGGTGAGGCGTGGGAAGAAGGCTTCGCAAAGGCTGTCACAAATTCGCTCGTGTTTGTGCCCCTACTCTCTTGGTATGAGGAAGAAGGAGAGGATGCTAAAAAGGTATACAAAGGATCTCTTGGGCAGCTCAAGAACTTGTGCCCAGAAGATGACAAGATTGATAACTTTCTGCTCGAGATCACTCTAGCAAACGCTCTCATGGAGCTACCTCGACCAAAGCGATGGCTACAGAACATCATGCCTATATTCATGGGAAAACTCAACGATCAAGAGTTTTTTGCTGAATTCGACTTCTCTGTACTTCAAAATCTCTCAAAGGTGCTAATGATACTTTCACTTTTAACAAGCACTATACCTGACGCCCAGTGATGTACAAGCTGAGTGCAATGCAAACCGGTCGTGGCCCATCATGTTTTGACGATGGCATGCCGTGCAGTTTCCCTCTGCAAAGACCAATGAGAAGGCCGCAGAAACTCTTAAAAAGTTTGGAATTCCGGTCTCTGAAAAAATGCTCAGGCGGTCCGACGACATGCCCGAAGAACCCAACGTATTACACAAGGGGCACGCAAGTATCTATATGCTCGCGCGGGAAAATGATTGAGGCACATGTGCAGGGATGTGCGGAGGAATGTCGAGATGATCCTTCAGTTTCAGGGCATGAAGTTGGCTCACTACGGGAAGAAGGTGCGCCCAACCGCCCCATTTCTATGTGTTCTGCCAGGTTGCTACGTGAGGGTAACAAACGAAGATATTCGTGCAAGTCACTTTACGTGTGTCCCCTTGCTCAGGACATTGCAATGGACAAGGCAGTGGAAGACGTTGTGAATTGCTTGCCAAGGGCTGTCTCAGAATTTATCCAAGCAAAGAAAGAGCGACTTAAGACACAGCAGGAGGTCTTGAAAGAGGTATCAGTTCTCTAACTATGCAGCGCGTGATTCGATCGATCAAGTGAGGCTGTTTTGGTTCACAACTGATTGATGTGTGCACCATTACTCAGGCCTTGTCGTCATCCCAAGAACAACTGCATGCAAAGAAAGAGCTTCATGCGTTGCAACAGGAGATCAAAACTCTGAAAGAAACTCTGCACAGGTTGAACGACTGGCCATTCCCTTTGGAATACTATCACTGCATCCAAAATCCTTTAGTTGGCTAGAAATTCGACAAATTTGTCAACACGAACCCGAAGATCGATGAGGGCCGATCCATGGCATGGCTTCGTCAGTTGTCTCTAAACCTTAATCCCCTCAATTACTTTTCCCCCGACGCAGATTGACGCAGCCTTTTCCGCCAGAGCCAAAGTCCAAATTTTGCTCCGTGCAATGAGCGCGAGTCTCGCAATATTTTGGTGGCATGTGTATGCATATTGAAGTCCTTTGATCGGTAAAATGACGCAGTAAAATTTATTTTATGGTGCTTCCCACATTGAGCCTACAGCTTACAGCAAGTACAGACACCCAACGCTGCGTCTGAGTCAATTTTTTTATCAAAATGAATTCACGGCAAACCGACATTTAAAGTCTAGTCAGGCGCTTCTGCAGTCGGTCCTATCGTGTAGCCTGTCCAAGTAGTGATGAGCGATTGTGATGCACCTGAGTGGGCTGACAATAAGGCAAAAGTGATTCGCCATGTTCCTTGGAGGGCATGCTGTCAGAGGATTGACCGGCTAGCACACATAAGTCACTCTCCCCATAAAGTGGACCATCTTCACATCCTAGTTTCTTGTCTTCTCTTAGGTGTCAGTGCAGCACGTGTCACAGACCCGACCTACTGGTCGTCTCATGCTGCGCAAAATAGGGAGGGTGGAATTCTCACTGGCTCGCGAGCAGCGGGGTGGGTCCCAAAGAAATCATTTTGAGCCTGTTGAATCCTCGAAGAATATTCTGTGAAACGAATAGCATCACTTCACGAGCGAATGGCGAGGTAGGTTGACCAACTCTAGAAAAAGGTGGCTATGTGTTGTCCCAAAGTACGTTGCGCGCAAAAGTGTTGGTTGTATCACTGTAGTCCAACAAAAATGGGATCGGAATGGAAATTCACCTCTTCCTCGGCGGTAAATCCAGAGGCATCTCCAACAACCACGATTTCACTTGTTCCAATATCCGCATTGTGATTGGAACCCTCAAACATATTTCGGATGTCGCTGCCTTCTTCATGAAGCATCAGCAGAAGTGGTTCCTCTCCCGGCCCCGCATTCCCTGTGGGTGACACAGCTTGATGCAGAAGAAAAACAAACATGATTCTATGAGACTGTTTGTCCCTTCACAGACAAGGGCATGCTTGAAGAACACCTACTAGGAGCTCGAGTCGGCTTTGTAGAGATTCGTTCCTGTGGAACGTGAGGCCAGGAGGAGATCTCAGATCTTTGGGATCGATCCCCTTCGCTGCAATATTCAAAAGACGATGTTCTCGACGTCTCTTTTCATTCTCTTGATTCCGTTGCGATTTGCCGAGCCTTTGAACTGGCCAGCCGACATATCATTCTTGCGCTGTCCTCCAGAATCAAGTCTAAAGAGATAAAGGATTTCATTTCACATAGCAATGTACACCCATCTGTGCATCCGCTGGAACGGGGAAACTTCGAGGAGGATTGACACTTTTTGACGGCACTGTCATTGAAAGATCCGCATCTCCTTCCAGTACTCGATTCAACTGAAACATATTTGTCAGGATTTTTGACCACATGCTAAGAAATTTTACCAATGCTGCTTGCCATAGCTTTCGATGATACAATGATTCAAAGAAGGGAGCTACACCCACCACAGACAAATGAAATTCCTGGAATTCTTCGAAAGTCTTGAAGTCCTGAATCTGCTCGAAATGTTACAGTTGTTTTGGTGTGATTGCTCTGAATCATGTGTCCACACGACACTCAGTTGTTTTGGTAGGATGGGCTTGTTCTTGTTTGCTGTCGCAAAATAAGAGTGCGAATATGTTTGAAATAATCCGAAGTGCGATCAATGCCTGGAGGCAACGCTGGAGAAGAAGCGCTGCGGTCTTTTCGTCGGGGTTGAGTCCACAGATATTCTGGCCATCCACCTGACCAGGACGTCAAGGGACGCAGGAATTGAAGCACCACAAACGTGTTTTACCACCGTCAATCGCAGGAGCTCATGTGCAGATCCGTGAATTCAGCAAAATGAGAATTTCAAAAGGGAGATACCTCGATTGTAATTCCGACGGGGGATAAAAGAAGCCTGCCCAGATGAAAAATGTTGGAGACAATATCAACCATCGGGCGCTAAAGAGCCCTGGGCAGTCACCATACGCGAGTGTTTCGCCGAATAGCGTTTGAAACAAAGAGACCTGCGGTGATACACCTGCAGCAAGTCGATATTCTTAAAACTCAAAGCTGACTACGAGTGCCCTTGGATTCCAAGACCGTATGTACACGAATTGATTCTTACCTGCACATCACATCGATTCTCCCTTGTAGAAGATTGTTGACGTTGAAATCTCCCCTCGCGACCTTTCGTCAAAACAATAGAGTTCAAGCATACTGAGTTGGGAAGTTTGCCCCACAACCCCACTATCCGCCCAGGCAGGGCGACCCTATTTGCAAATGGATTTTCGGTTTGAAGCTTAGGACAAACTGACCAATTGAGAGACGTCATGGCAAAGAACAACAAAGTGACGATCACAAACTACAGCCCCCTGGTCAATTGCTGATTTGTCGTGGCCCTGAAGGCTGCAGGTCCTTCTCCGCAGAGAACCAGCCAGTTTTGAAAAACCTGAAATTCCTCGTTGGGAGGGTCCGTTGGATTGAACGCAGATGGGCGAATTGATCGCGAATAATGTGAACGGCGCTGCAGTCGGGGCTTTCATGATCAGAATTGCCAGCACGAAGATCACCATCCTCGAGATGGACCCGCTGGAGGCCATGGCAAGAATAATTTTCTCCCAGTCAAATTTGACCACTGCATGATTGTTCACCCCCCCCCCCCCCCCCCCCCCGGGGCACTGCGCGGCTCTGCACGTCTCAGCACAGAATCGAGCGGGGGGCGGCAGGTGTTGATTGCCCGGCACCTGATCTCCGCCCTGCGCGGCAAGCCCGCGGCCGGCCAGGCAACGCGGCCGGCCAGGTAACGCGGCCGGCGTCGCGAATGGTCGGGCGCTACTCGGTGTCGGAGCTCACGCTTGCCGATTTGCATTTTATTGAAGCTATTTGACCTCTCCAATGCTCGAGCATTGGGTCAGATACTTTGTAATGTGCGCCAAGTATGGCTGCCCGAGGACGAGATATTAGGCGAAAAGATACATTGCCTGCTCTAGCGTTTATCATACAGGCCAATCCTCGTTAGCTTGAGAATGCAGAGGGAACCTGGAAAGAGGCAGAAGGTTGAAGGGATCCCGCTCGTACAGCGCGCTCGACCTCTCTGCGGAGCTCGGTAAGGAGTGGTCCGGGCACAGTAGATAAATGAATGCACACTTCAGTCATGAGGCCACGGGGGTACAAGCTCCCGCACGCACTGGGCTGCACGTTTGCTCCGGGTATTCTGGATCGCAGTCGTTTCCCCTCTCGATTCCCCCTGTTGGCTCGCTCCAGACCGTACATTTCCAACCGGAAGCTGCAAGCAGCAACCAGAATCAGCGCGATAGTTTTAGGATCGGCGCATGGATCTGCCTCACCTGCGTCTGTAGTTTCTTCCTGGATCTGTGTGGCTGAGTGGAAAGCGCACCTCTTTCCGGTCTCCAGCGCGCGTTGTTCCCGGAGAGAGTCCCGGGCATCCCTCCAGCGCATGATAGCCTCGATTAGAGATGGAATGGAATTCAGGAAGGCAGCAGGAAGTTCCTTCGGTAACTGTGCCGTAAAGTGCACCTGTGTGGCAGAATAGGGATCAGCACTCAACTCATTTCCCCCCGGAATTTGAAACCCAGCACGCCAGACAGATGTGACGCCTGAATAGCACCTTTAGCCCTTCAAAGAAGGCGTTGAGCGATGTATCGCCGCTTTCTCCTGGAGAAAAGAGGCGCGCAACATGCGGAAGGATCTCCTTATCTAGAAAACCTCCGCTGACTGTCTGCAGGTCGCGAAGAGTGTTGAGACATGAAGCGCCCCAGGGGCTCAAGGGACCACCACCGAGCTTGGAAGGCGCCATCTTTCGTGTGACAATCATTAATGGTGGTGGTAATCAAAACGAGCAAAGCGCATGGCGATGAAACGCAATGAGGAATGCGGGGAGAAGAAACCACCTTCAACTCTTGTGGCACCGAAACGGTATAGCGCTCCGCACGGATGTCCCAGAATCCGGTCCGTATGAGAACGAGCCCCTCTCCTGCGATTCCAACTCACATTGCATTCTGCATGCCTCACACATTCCCATCCATTCTTTCTCGGCAGGGTATCACCTGGGGCGAGTGGCGCTTGGAGAATGGTGCGGCCACAGAGAGCGGCATCAAGTACTTCCGGAGGGGCAGCACCGGCCAGGACGGCAAGGCAAAGGCCTACGATCTTGCGAATTTGGTGATACACGAAACTTGCCCCTTCGATACGCACCATCACCACCTCAAGCGGAGCAGCGCCCCCTGGCGGCATAATGTTTGCAGCCCCATCTACGGAGCACGCGTAGACTGTTCGCACAAACATCGCATCCTTCGGTACACGAGGCGCACCCTGCGCGGTGATTACTATCAGCTCGCCGCGCACTGCTGATTAGAATGTACGTGCATTGCGGGTTTTGGACAGACCTGAAGCACAGCATCTGCCTGTGCCAAAGCCACTGCAGCATCTGATAGTTGATCCTTGGTTGCGTTGCATTGAGAAGGGGACCCGCACGTGCTAGTCTTGATTCGGTTGCGCCCTGTGAAGTTCACGAAGTTGTGCGTACCTACGAATTTCTTCAACAATTGATCTAGCTCTGCAACCTGGGAACTGAAGCTGCATTAGCCCGCATTTCTACATAGTTGTAACAATTTCATTTCTTGAGGTTTTGCGCGTCAAAATATCGCACCGTGCGACCCGAGAGGGCTCGTCGAGGAAGAACGAACGCGTAGGAACGGAGAGAGCAAGCCTTGCGCGCGCGACAGTGCTTGGACACAGCCACCTGGCCGTGCGTCATGCAGGTGTCTCAGGTCACTCCCTGCGCAACAACTTCCTGCTCGCAACCAAATGTCGGACAAGAGACGGTTGCGCACCGCGCCCATTATGCGAACGTCCGGGGCGAGATGCGAATTCCACGTGGCGAGAGCACGTGGCGAAGCGCAGAGTGCATTCTCCTTCTCCTCGAGGGGACAAAAGTCTCGAGCTGCATCGAGATGTAGGCGCACTGTGAGTGCGTTGCATGCTGCATGGACACCCTTGTCTGTACGGCTCGCGCGGCACAGTCCGATACGCCGGAGACTCCTGCACATCATTTGCTCCCGCAGCACTCAGTTGCAGTGCTGGCTGAAATTTCCACAAGCCTGCCCAGGTTGATGTACATACCGTGCGTTGGTTTGAAGAATTGCGCCAGAGCGGATCAGCGCCAAGCACACATCCCCTTCCACTGTGCGTACTTCTCCATGCGAATCTACACCATGTTCCACGGAAGATGCGTCGGTCTCGCTGTCCGATGCTCTCGACCCTCTCACGATCGAGTTCGCACAGTCTCTACTTTTAGCGACTTCTCTGTCTGTATCACTGTACCCCACCATACCTTTTGTGAATGAACTAGGTTCATTTTCAGACTCGCATGACGGCTGGAGACTTGCTGGCGGTTTCGTAAGCTGTGAGCCGCAGAAACCTACCAAGGGCTTCGACCCCTCAACTCTTGACTCATTTATGAGCAGCCAGTAATGGACTTTCTCAAGATGATCAAGATGATTCTGAACACATTGGTGGAGGAGTACCGGTACCAACGTATGCAACAAACAGGCACATCGTCTTTTTGTGCAGCTTTGCCTGTCGATCCTTGCAAAAGCTTTCTCGCACATCTGTCTCCCTCACATGGCTTCCGATTTTCGAGCCCTCCGTCTCCACGCTCTCACCATTTGTGACCGTCTCAGCTTCAGCAACGCTCAGGTCTCTCCATCCGTCTGTACGTGCTCTTTCCCCGCTATGCCATATATCTCCAAGGCCGAGATAGCCTTTGAGGCCCAACAGTAGACGCGTGGACTTGTGAACAAGCCGCTTCAATATCCCGCCATGTCTTGCCTTTGCACTATTGGTTTCTTCACTCGCCCTTTGAATGGCATGACGGCTTTGGAATCGCGTCGTAAAGGTGCCCCCTCCTCTCATTCCATTTCCTCTCGTCAAGGGATATATCTGTGGAGATCCCCCGGGAGGCATCCTTTCTACCGTCTTGTTGCTTGAGCCACCCATTCTCGCATCTCTCTCGCCATTATTTGCAGCTGACATCCATTTGTCCCACTGGACTGCAGTGCCTCCTCGGCGCTCTTGCGCCCCTTCAGCCCGCTCGATAACTCTTTTACGACGTCTCGTGCCGCGATTCTTCCCAATCTCACCATCTTGAGACATCACGTCGAGAACAGCCGCACCCTCTCGCTGAGAGCTCGCGCGACTGCTCGCGCCCAGCAAAGGAGACTTGGAAACATCGATTTCAGGTCTGGCCCTCTGTCGGGAGGGGGCTGTGCCACTCTCATCAGGCCTCTGAGGGTGAGACGCCGCGAAAGGCGAAACGATCTCCCCGGCCTCTATTTCTGTTGCACGAACAATCTTAGCAAGATGAGCCGGACTTGGATCACTCAGCGCACCGGTCTCAGCGATCTCTTTTGCGGCCCTGGAAGCGACAATAGCCGGCATCTCACCATACTTCATGAAGAAATCCCACTCGGCCTGTCGATCCATTGGTGAACAGTCAGCTCATATTTTCCTGCGGATTTCATTCAATCTACCTATAATCGAAGCTACAATTACATCAACCTGGGTGCGGGTATCTCGAAACGCCATTTCACCGACTTCGTCCTCCATGTCATTTTTGTCATCGTCCACTTCCCCGTACGAGGAGATGATGCTGCTTCCATCGGACGAATGTTCTTGCCCTCCTCGCAGCACTAGAGCCAGAGCAGCCTTCCTGATCCCCTCTACTCGGCACCGTACTGCCGGTTTGGTTGGAAGCTGTTTGTGTGAAGCCCATGTCTGTGGCGAAATACAACAACCACATCCGCCAGCATCGAGACCTTGGATCACGGTCAAGGCTGGATCATGGTGTACTCCTCTTGTAATTGCGGCCTGATCTAGCCCCCAGCATCCGAGGAGCAACACCCAGAGTTTAGGCGCCCACATGCGACCCACCAAAGGTGCCCTCTAAAAGGAACGTAATAAAGTTCTCTCAGCCTCGAGAATCAGGATTTCTACGAACAAAAGGTGTTGCCCCGGCTCCCACCGCCCACGTCCTCGCGTCCCGTCAGTGGTGTGGGCCTGGGATTTTTTGTTATGCGGATTCTTTACCGCGGTCTCCCGGCCCCTGCTCTAAACTGTTTGCCGCTCTGCGATCTGCGACAAGATCTCTCACATGGACGTGTGGGCTCAAGAGGATGTAAACGGCTAGCACACAAAAGTCACGTTCCGTATGAAGTAGATCTGCCCCATCTCCTTTTCTCTTGTCTCCGTTGACGTGTCAGTACAGCACGTGTCACAGACCCGACCGACTGGTCGTCTCATGGGCACGGCGCTGGCTCTGCCGCCTCCGATGGTGTCCTCCGCCCCAGTGGTGCAGGTGGTGGCAGTTTCGGCGGGTGGAGGGTCGTATGCGGGCGTGCTGTGCGGTGACGCGTGAGGAGGCTCCCGGCCGTGTTTTTTTCGCGGTCTGGGTTGTGTTCTTCCCCCCTTGGGGTGTTTGCGTGCCTGTCTGGTTTGGCTCGGTTGTTTGGTACCCGGTCTATACGAGTTGATTCGATACACCCTTTCTCTCTCACGCTATTAGAGAGCTTTCCCCACATAGGTTATGTGGCGCGCCTTCACCCCTTTCTGCTTTTCTTCGGTCTGTAAGCACTCGGTGTGCGAGGCTACTCGAGTACATCTCTTCTCTCTGGAGGGGAGTGGAAGGGGCCTTCATCTTCTGCGCTTTGGAGAACCCATTCCTTGGCCCATCCGGCGGCCCGATGGCTCTGCCCCACTCCAGCACGAGCAGGAGGAGAATCTGCAGAGCCCGCTTACGAGAACCGAGGCGCCCGACCATGGACCGGAGAACGGGCGATGCCGAAGGCTCGCACACAAGTACAAACCTGACTATCCAGGACGTGCCACAGGCACCTGGGGCCTAACTGATTGCATTCTCTACATTTTGCCAAGGACCAGCCCATCAGATCTAACGGACGTTTCATTTTTTTCGCTGTTCTTGCTGGTCGGATTCGCTGTGAGCATCCGAAATAGCCCTGCGAGGAGGTAATCAATCTCGGGGTCTGCAGAAGGCACCGAGAAGAGATTCGGTGTCACCTTGTGTTGTCGAGGAGCGGCGACACTCGGAAAACAGCACTCAGCAGAGCATCAACTCGAAGCTCTAGCGCCATACCATTCCGAATCGCCCTACAGACATTTTCCAGCCACAATTACGCGTGCTGTGCCATGTTGAGTGAGCCGCTGGCTCAAAAGTGGCGTTCTGGCGACTAGCGTTTCACAACGGTGGGCGATACCAGACATCGGCGCTGCGTCTGCAACTTTCGAGGTTTCGATGTCCCTGCGGCTTCGTGGAGCTGCTGTCGATTCGCATCGCGGCGATCCTCCCCAGCGTTGTCATCCCGAAGAAGTCTGCTTATGCACTCGCTGTCAGGTCAAGACAAGACGAGCAGACCCAGGGCGGCGGACGCCGTGGACTTGGGACCGCGGAAGCACCTCCTCTGCTGAGTGTCGCGATTTTACGGTGGCGTGCCAATATCTGGAGCTCGCCGTCGATCACAAAAAACATAGAGTCGCCAACCGCACCGCTCCTGGCAAGCTTTTCACCACAAGCGCTCTTAGCCCATGACCCAGATGCATCGCATCTCTAGCTGAAGTCCACTATGCCGGCACCAGCACTACATGCCGCGTCAAGTGGGCGTAATGAGTCTCACATATTGGTTTGCGCGGAAAGTGTGGCGAGTCATGTCGGAGATGAGCTCCGCAGCCTCTTGGGTGCAAACGTTCCGGAACAACGGCGTCTTCTTCATGATCTCGATAAGAAATGAGGCTTCGTCGATGCCCCCAGCTATTCGCGCAACTTTCGCAGACTGAAACTCGCTATCATAAGTCTGGCTCTTTGGCAGGAGCGAAGTAGCATTTCCATGAGCATCCTCAGCCTGGGTAGAGCTGTGTCCGGAGTGAAAATCGCGAGGTACAGATTCTCTGCTTGGCTCCCTCTGTTGCCCAAAGCGAACACTTGCTTCCCCCCGCCGCTTAGGAGCCTTGGGTATCTCCTGCGTGTGGCCGTAGGCAGCATTCCTTTCCCTGGGCTGCCATTGAACGCTCCGTCAGCTGGCTGGCGATTTTGTGGGTGAGAGCGCGCTGCAAACTGCGAACTAGGCAGAAGCTTCTCGGGGCAGTCGCACCCGAACGACAAGAAAGCTGGTAGTCACTTTGTCTTGGGTCGCGCAACAAAAAATCGATTCATCGAGGGCTTGCAGAATGTTCATCACCTCACGGCGCCGCAACACCAACCTCAACAAAAATCTGCAATTCCTTCCCGGAAGTCCTGGGCCCGGTCCACACAAATTTCCAAGGCGAACGGGCGGGACCGTACTGCCAGGGCACTGGCATGTCCAGTGACCAGCTTGATGCATCCGATCAGCCCACAGCAAGGCGATGTCCATGGAACCTGTCGCACGACAGCAAGCGCGATTGCTATTGGGAGGGGGAGAAGGTTCCTGGTACGTCCCCACTTTGAACTTGCGACCATAGACGCTCCCGATGGCAAGCCACCGTGTGCGATCAACACAGATCGCGAGGCACCAGTGCATGGAATATCGATATCAGGATAGCTGACCAGTGCCAGCAGCCTAATTCTTCGCGAACTGTAGGAATATGCGAAAATTGCGAGGAGCAGCGTTCCCTGTGGCTCACGAAACTACTGGCGTTAGACAAGTCAGGCTTTACAAGAAGGCAGCTCCTCTCGATCCTCAATCGCCAAAAGACCTATGAGGGCTGCATTCAGGTTGTCCCACTTACCCAAATCGGTGAGAGAAGCGAGATGCAGGGATATGCAGGCACTTCTGACTCAGCAGCCTCTCCACTTTTAGATCATACGCACGATGAACCAGAATCGCATCATCGACCATGTCACTTCGCCAGCACACGAACCAGAAACTACGAATATAATACCTATTCCCGATAAAAAAATGTCTGCAGCGAGCCTTGGGTCTGCGAAACCAGTCGCAACGTCTACGATGTCCGTTATCCCGGAAGCTATACGCTATTTGGCAGAGGGTGTCGGCAGCGCTAGACTAGCCACGGCGCCTGGTCCCGCGATCTTCGACAGTGATTCGGTACAGCCTGATCGCTCCGTGACAGCACCAGAGGAAGGGTTCCCGTTCACCTCGGGTACCAGACGGGTTGGTGGAATGACAGAGGCCGAATGGGACGCGGAGGAAGAGCAGACGCGGCGCTTTGAGCAGCGCCGTGCGCAGCGACTAGAGGTGCCTTTCCAGTTCCTTGCTGCAGTCGCAACTTGCCAACTCGCCCCGAGGCTCAACAGTGTTTAGGGCTGACGGATAGAAGTCACACAGGAAAAGCGGCTGCGCTCTCAGATGGCTCGCACGCAGTCCCGCGCGGCAGCTGCAGCACGTAAGGCTTCAGACTTGAAGAAAATTACTCGCCGCAGCACTCCGTCGAACTTTGTGGTGTTTCCCGAGGCTACTCGAACACCATCCCGCTGCAAGGTACGTGTTTTGCCCGCATCAGTGATACCCGTAGGTCAAAACTCTCTCTGACTGTATGCAGAATCGAGAACATCCGGCCCAGCTGCTGCCAACTGCTGACTGAATAAAGCACAGGAGATGGAGCCTAACACAGTAACGTGGGACGAGAGCGAGTTTGTTTCGTGCTGGAAATGTGGGCGAGATACGCTCGCGCGGGCAGAAAATGTGATGCCTCAAGTAATTGGAGACAAAGACCACCTGTATAGGGCGCTGCCACTGCCTGGGTACGGCTGCGTCGTTACTGTGCCGTGTCTGCAGTGCGCTGGCAAACCACAGTGTCAGGTCGGCTTTTTGCGTACTATCTGCGCAGTGCGATGGGACGGGCGGTGGGAGCCGCTCCCGCACTTCTTACGAGAAGAGATCGCGGGCGACGCATGGCGTGAGGTGCCAAGTGAGCTCTGCCGCGATCGCGCAGTGTTGCAGATGCTGCACTGGTTTTCAAAGACCCGCGAGGCTCGTGAGGATGACCATGCAGGGCTTCCGCCGCCTGCACTCGACCGAGGCGCAGCGCTTGTCTTTCGCGGTGGTGAAGCAGCAGGCTATGCGACCTTTTGCGATCAACTTGTGGAAGATGAGAGCGGCTGGCAGCTTCCTGCCCTCTACAACATCTTTGTTCGTTCACAGTTTCGTGCGCGGGGCTGCGCCCGCCAGCTCCTCTGCTCATTTTTTCGCCCTGCGAGTATTGGCAAGCGCCGCACTCGCCGCGTATCTTTATCTGGTGGCACAGATAATACCCAGGGTGACGGTATAGGAACGGTGCAGTCTATGGAGGTCGAAGTACCACCAGGTATCGACGAAAGTGGTTTGAGCTATCTCGACCTGATGCAGATCGATCCGCCGGTGTCAGCCGCACTCGTGACTTGCATGGCGCGCGTTCTGACTGCGAAGGAACTTGAAAACATTGTGTGTGACTCTGGACCGCTGCAATGCGGCGCGGTCACGTATCAGATTGACCCCGTGGCGCCCAAGACTCGAGTGTTCTCCCCAGCCGCGCAGGGATATGTTCCATTTCCTCGCGGCAAGGGCGAGCGGGTAGTCATCGGAGGTCTCGTCCCCTTGCAGAGTTCAGAGTTCGCAACAAAACTAATCGGATCGGCTGTTCCTGTCAAAGCGCAATCTTGAAATGATGTATATTAGTGAAATCACAACGTTCGACATGATCTCCCGGGACACGCGTGCCGCATCAAGCATCGCACGCCTCGCCCGATGTCTAAGCTGCAGCAGTTTCGTCAATAGAAGGCGCGGTCTTGTCTCGTACCGAGGATAGAAGTGCGACGTAGAGCGCAGTGGAGTGGTCGCGGATACAGTAGGGCATGAAAGCCGCCTTGGCAGGGAGCAGCATCCGGTCGAGCTCAGCTGCTTCTGAGGGCGAGCCGCACGCCTCTACGCGCCGTGCGAAGACCTCGTCGCTACGGGCGTACAAAAATAGGAACGACCCGACTGGTGCGTACGAGCCAGCAATGCTCCCAACGACCCCACCAAGATACTGCGCTGCCCGACGCCCTGAGCCACATTCGCTCGGTGACCCGAATCCAGGGCTGACCAGAGACAGCATTGATAGTATGGAGCTCGCGTGTGGTCCCAGCAGTCGTGGGATGATGTCACCCTGGTTCACGTAGTTGCGTGTCGACTCGCCGACCGTGCGAACGATCGCCGCCTGCGACGATTCATCAGGGTCCTTTTCGAAGTTCAGCGAGGAAGCTCCAAACACGAGGGGTGCGCCAAATGTCACCGCCGCGACACGGCACCCACGGAGGGCTTCAATCCATCCAGAATCTATGACAGCATGCAAACGCAGAAGAATTGCGCATCCACCGCCGTACGAATGGCCTGTAAACAGCACCGTCGGCCCCGCCCGGCCAGCCGTGCGGCAGCAGGCGATCGCACTGTGCAGCTTTTCAAGAATTGAGGGTGCACTCCACGCGACGCCCATAGATGGACCCTTGTTGACCTATCCCAGATGAAACTTGAGACCGAGGGCACTTCGCGGGGCAGGGGGGTTGAGACGGGAGGAGGAGGCAACCTTGACGCCGCACGGTAGCGCGGCTGGGATGAAGACAAGGTCGTGGATGGTGTCCGACCAAGACCAGGTGCCGCGGTACACTACTATCACCCGCGCCCGGCGCGCGTCACACAGGACAGCCCACTTTGGGTGCTGCAACTTTGACGCGCCGTCTTGCGGCTGGATGTGCACTACCGTGTACCCTCCCTTGCCAAGCGCAGCAGCGCATTCCGACTCGTCCTCCAAGTAGATCTCGTGTGCGGCCTGCGCGCACTCCAGATCTTGCTCAACCTCTGCTACATTCACCGTCAGATCTGCCTCCGATGCGCGTCGTCCGCTTTCCTGTCGCTGCAACTGCCCACGACCAGCAGCCAACGCCGCCGCAGCGCCACGTGACCTCGGTCGAGCACCCTCATGAAGTTGCTGCACCACCCACTGACGGTAAAAGGGTTCAATGACGTAATCGCCTATCCCTGCAGCCTTGCTGCCCAAGTGTTTGGCCCACTCCTTCCAGCGCGGCCTGCTGCTGCGCCCTGCGTCAATGCTGACGTCGTCGTTGCGCGAAATACCCATGTCACCATTGTCTGCGTCAGCCGCATCGCTGCCCCTTGCTCTCCCGTCCCACCCATTGGATATCAATCTCGAAGAAAGTGCAGCACCACGAACCAGCTCCCCACGGTTTGGGTGTTCCCCTTCGTCTTCTTGTTGAAGGGCCTGTTTGTCGCACGAGTGTGCAGATTCGTTTTCATTCGGTGGGCCGTCCTTACCGCCAACCATCTTCTCTAGATGTGCTTTCCCAGATGTAGGGCAGCCAACTTCTTCCTCAGAATTCTGGCTGCCTGGTTCGGCTACAGGGTCCTCGCAATGCTGGAGTTCCGCCCTCGCCCGCTTGCTCCATGCCCATCCGGCAATAGCTGGGCAGGAGGGAAGCGCTCAAGATTCAGAGGATCGCAGGCGCCAGGAATTCGCATGATCAAAACATATCTGAGATGTCAGCTGAGGCCCACCTGCGAGGGCAGTCCCTGCTATCGTGACTGCTGTGGCGCCTCCTCCCCTCCGTGCCTACGAGCGCATCGAGGTCACGTTTCTCACTTCAAGGCCGGTCGCAAGACGCTGGCTTGCCATGGCATTCGGAGGCAATCACGTTAGCATGAGATCTCTGGGAACTTCCGCCTTCTTCCATCCCAGTGTCCAGATGCTCGCGCCTCGTAGCGCAGTGAACCCTGCTCCACGTCGAAAGTGAACGTTCCGGTAATTCGAGGGCGTTCGGGTCAAAATTCCCAAAACGCGTTCGAAGAGAGTGCTGGCGGTAAGCCCTTCCTTTGAAGGGCAGGCATATCCAGTGCTTCATCTGAAGTTGGGCGACCACGTGTAAAGGGCAAGCCTTTCCAGTGCTTCATCTTACGTTTGGCGACCACGGGTATCTGGTGCTATGCCCTGGTCCGGTGGTGCACCCGTTCAGCACTTTTCACAGAGAGCGTCGCCGATGATCCGCTCCGGCGCGAAGAAACTCATGCACGACTCCGATCAAGCCGTCGTACCAATCCATCATTTAGGTGTGCATTCATCACCTCTTGCGACACAACGCTCTCCTGGGAACGTGGCGGAGCTTTACTACACTGACGGGGAGCCCGTATCCAGCACGGTGGGGACTGCCTTTGTGCAGCTTACAGGCGGAGCAAGCCTCGTCGCGCTCTCATGGGTGCTTTTCGGCAACGTGGGCCTCGCACTAGCCATAGTTTACGCTGCTGGGTACTTCGGTGAGCAGCTCGCAAATGTGCTAGCGGTTGTCATCAGGATCCCACCGCTCACACTCATGCTCGGCGCCGGGCTGTTCCTTCGTAATGTGCCCGGGCCATGGATGAGCTTGGTCCAAGAAGTTCCCGCTGACTGGACAGGGGCTCTTCGCACGGTGGCAACAGCTGTGATAATTCTGCGGGCAGGGATGAACGTTGACCTGGCAACAGTCCGTCAGTATTGGTTCGGCATTTCGTGTCTGGCCGTCGTCCCCGGCTTCTGCGAGACGATCATGGTAGCATGTCTTACGCAGCTGCTATTTGAAACCGGCTGGGCATGGGCGCTGATGGCAGGTAAGTCGCAGCGGTAAGCCAGAGATGTTATGGAAAGAGCTCTGCCTCTCATGCCCTGCTAGCCTTCGCCGGACTCATCAAGCTTCCCCGACAGGCTTCGTGCATTCTGCAATCTCCCCTGCAGTCGTTGTACCAGCGGCAATCTCCCTGAAGGTGCGTCCAAGTCCCGTGCGATAAATGCCGTGCCCAGTGTGATTGGGCGACTGCATCGCAATCAGGGAGAATTGACATTGCATTTCGTCTCCTGGGCAGGAGCGTCGCCTCGGCGAGGGCAACGGCACACCAACCAAGCTTCTCTCCGCTACCTGTATCGGTCCGCTTCTGTCCGCCATCGCTCTAGCGCTAAATCACTCTGTACTCTTTCGTGTGTGGTGACATCCATTCCCTGCTCGCCAGAGGTCGTACTCGCTATCGTCGGCTTTTCATTCACGTTCAAGCTCGCGGTGCCGGTTCTCGATGAAGCATACGAGCCGCCGCAGCCAAACTGGCTCATCGTAGGCGTCCCGATCTTCGAGATCGTTGGTGGCCTTGTTGGAGGCATTCTACTCGGCGGAATTGTGCGCCATCGCTTCCAATCCCCTAGCACATCACGAGCCCCAAGGCCAGCGCCAGCTAATTGCTGCGGACACAGCGAGGCGCCGTGCCTAGCACCGCTGGCGCTAAGTTTTCAGATTGGTGTCTCCACTTGCAGGCAGCTCTCGCGCATCCATCAGTTGTCGAGTCGCTCTGCGCGCTGCAGCTGGAGACCCTGACGCCTGAGCGCGTCTCAGCGGCCACCCAGCTACGCCGCAACTCATCCTTCTGGCTCCTCCTGGGTCTAGGCATCCTCACCGTTGGCGCGTCCAAGCAATACGAAGTCGCAGGGGGAGGCGCTCTCGCTGTCCTCGTGATGTCTGTCTGCTGCTCCTTTTCCTGGAACTCCGTTTTTTCAAAGCACGTCTCTGGGCGCATGGCGGATTCATGGGCTCTCGTCCAGCGCGCCCTTTTCGCTACGATGGGCGCATCGGTTGATATCTGGGGGATGACTGCTTTTACAGTGCAGTGGGCCACCACACTCGTTGCTGCGGGTCTTGGTGTGCGCTGCCTGGCTGCCCTCCTTGTTTCCAACTCTGGGGGGCGCCATGACATGTCCCTTGCTGAGCGGGTCTTTGGCACGCCCCCGCCCTCACCTGTCATATTTTCTTGCCACATAAGTATGCACCACGAGAGGCTGAAACAGACGTGCTGGTTTGCGCGCTGCAGTATCCGCGGCGTGGATCCCGAAGGCAACAATCCAAGCGGCCCTTGCCTCAGTTCCCCTCGATTTTCTGGAGTCTCTGTGGGGCACCTCGCCTTCTGACCCCGCCCGAATCATGTGGCTGGAAAAGGTGCATCCCCTCTAGCTCCCGTGCCGACTGAGCCCTTCCGTCTACGGCGCCCAGCTGATCCATGAACCACCGCTGCTATGCGCCGGATTCGGTTCAATTCTTTCCTCCCGCCCTCGATGCTGCCCCCGCTGAGTTACTGTGCGAGTCTCCACAGGCCAAGATAATCCAGGTGGCTGGCGCATTGTCGATCCTCTTCACTGCTCCACTTGGAGCGTTTCTCATCCACCATCTCGGGCCCACGTTTCTTCCACAAGTTGCTGTGTCTGATAGCTCAAAGGAGGACAGCATGCACGAGGCACTGGGGCCTCTCTCTCCTCGCACGCCCCTTCCGCCGCCCCCGAGGGAGCTTGGTGCGGTTCCACCGGCCAACGACCAACCTGCGGCGATGGCTGGGATCCCGGGGCCTTCCGCGCTCCAAAGTGCGGCTGGCGTTGGATACGTGCACGGTGCAGAGCCGCCCTCGGATGCCCTTTACGCGTCGGCCCACGTCGCGCCGGTCCAGTTCTCCTACCGCCCGGATCGTGCGGCGCTGCCGCTGCGTTTGCGCCCAGACTCACCAGCACGCGACAGCAGCCAACCATGGCACAGGACAGGCAGCGACTCGCCGCTCGAGGCTGTGGAAGCGCCGTCGCCAGACCTGCCCCCGGCGATGGCCCCTTCTCGCAGCGGCGCCGCGGCGCAGGTCATGGGGGAGCTGACCATGTTTCCGTCTCCGCGAGACCGCGGGACGGCGGCGGCTCAGCGGCGTGGTGCACCGCAGCTACCGTTTTCGGGGCGGCGCCATATACCTCAAATCCCAGTGACAGTCCAGGGCGCCTCAGACTGGCAATCGCCCTCTCTGTTCTCTGCCCCCGCGGGCGGGCGCGCGAGCCCGTCAGGTTGGCAAGGGGCTCAAGCAAGCGCTCTCCGCGGACCGCCCGCACCGGTGTCTGTTGGTCTCGTGACTCCGCGGCGGGCATCGCCTCGCGCGTGGGCGGTAGCGGACGGTAGCGAGGCGAGCGACGGCTTTCCGAGTGTGGCGCGGCCTGCCTTCTAGTGCTGGAGATGCGGCGACGTCGTGCGTGGGGACCCTGACTAGCTCTGATAAAGGAAACCTAGCAGCGGTGGGCTCGAGCCCATGCATGCGCGCGCGCACGGGCGTGCGCTCGACCAGCTGGTCAGGCAGCCGTCGCCGCCGCGCTTGTGAGGTTGCTAGCCCAGCGTCCTGTGCTGCGCGCCTCACCCACTGCTGCACGGCGTTGTGGCCATTGGTGGAGCGCGCTCGCCGGGTGCAGTTGATGAGGTGCTAGCCGCCACGATCGACCGATGCCCCATCGCAGCACCGTACATCTGGAGCGCGGACAATTCTACGAACAAAACATTTCAAAAGGTTACGAGCCTGGCGTTGGCCCGTAGAGGCGAGAGAAGGCGGTCTTGATGGCGGAAGACCCCGAGCAGCCCGCTGATGACTTTGGGCAGTACCTCATCGCGACACCGTATCGAGGCCGGGCTTCAGGATTACCATGGCTCGCTCTTCCGGAGGAAAGATCTGGTGGGGGAGTAGTCTCTCACCCTTTT
>ENA-UOXV01002672-UOXV01002672.1-marine-metagenome-genome-assembly--contig:-NODE-2672-length-23042-cov-5.665463_pt1 | contig 23042 bp, 22 predicted proteins | sample MGYA00238165_ERZ766961 | MGnify/ENA primary metagenome ERZ766961 (study PRJEB28924, sample SAMN03173240) | marine metagenome | biome: Marine; feature: Water; material: Subsurface seawater | place: North...
GGGGGGGGGGGGGGGGGAGAGGGGGGGGGGGGGGGGGGGGGGGGGGGCTGCAGCGCCAGCCCGCACGCCGGCGCCCGGATGCTCCGCGCTCATGCGGAAGTTGGGCCGCGCAGGATCATGGCGAGCAGGATGACGCGGAGGCGTCCTTGCTCGTAAAGGTCCTCGGGCTGAGCGACAGCCTGGTGAATCAACAGCGCCAGAACGCGCAGGCCCTGGGGCAGGCAGACGCGCACCTCACCGTCGACGTGCGGGTAGGAGTCCAAGCGCTCCCGCCGGTCTCGCATCGGGCCTGCGCCTGCGCTCGCCCGCGCCTGTGCGCGTCGCCGATGCGCCCTAGCGCGAACCGTCGCTGAGTGCAGCGGTCGCCGTTTGGGGGCGCAGCACGAGGGGTGGAATGTGCAGCGGGAGACTCGCACGCTGGCGGCGCTGGCAGCGACCTACGACGAGCTGCCCATCAACGAGGTGGTTCTCTTGAACGTGAAGCAGCGGGACGCGACCGTGCACGTCTCCTTCTGGATCGATCAGGCCGACGGCAGCGTGGCGGAGGCCGGCGAGGCGAGTTTCGCCTTCGCCGACGCGCTCGCGCAGCGCTCCTGGGCGGTACACCTCCCGATCGACGCGGGCGGCACGGTTTCCGCGCTGGTGTCGGTGCAGGGCATGTACACCCCGGGCGAGCGCGCACTCCTCTCCTGGCTCGACAAGGACCATGCCGAGCTCGCCGCGCTCGTGCGCTGCGGCGTGCGCTCGCGGCGCGACCTCGAGGCTCTCTCGCACTCGGAGCTCCTCGCACGCATGGCCGCCGCGGACGTGAGCGCCGCGTCGCGCAAGCGCCTCGCCGCGCGCCTCCTCGCTGCCAAGCAGGGCGCCGGCTTCCTCTGCCCCGCGGCGCGCCAGCTCGCCGCCCGCGTCCGCCGTTTCCACCGAGCGCCGGCGCTGCCGCGCGAGGTGCCGCAGAGCCAGGTGCCCAAGCGCTCAGCCTGGGCCGGCGAGATGTTCGCGCGGTGGCTGGAGACCGACTACCTCAGTGAGGCTGGGGGGGGCGTATACAAGTAGTTATAAGGCTGCACTCGCGGTTCTGTCTGCCTCGAGCCCAGGGGCTGGAGCACGCCGGGGTCTGCAGTGCGCGGAAATGTAAGATATGCAACGGGGCAGCGCTCGTGCCGCGCCGCCCGCGCTTTTCCTCGTTCAATGCTCACGCGTACCGCTTCTGCCCCATCTGCGGCAGACGCCGGTACAATCCGACCCTCTCCTCCAAAGAATCAACGCCAACACCTCGCCGACTATCTGATGGTTGATCTGACACGACCCCTCCATAATGAGTTCCCCTCCGGGACGTCCGCCTACCTGCGAGGCAGCGGCTGCGTCCCCGGCCCGCTCGCTCGCCGACCCCCGCGCTCATCAGTAGCGGCCGCCGAAGCGGTTTCTGTCCTGCAGGATGCGCCGCTCGTACGCCGACACGTACGGCATCTTGGACGCGATCCCACTCGGGCGCCGCGAGGGCTCGCCGAGCGGGGCCAGGTCGCGGCGCGCCGCCACGGGCGCTGCGTTCTCCCGGCCAGCGAGGTACGAGTTCCGCTCGCCACGCAGGAACTCCTCGCGGCGGAGGTCATCGCGACGCGCGTGCTTGGCCTCGCGGTCGCCGCCGTCACGCTCCTCGCGTGGCGAGCGCTGGCGCTGGTTCGGGTACTTGGAGCCTGGGAGCTTGTTCTGGAGCTGCCCGAGGCTGCGCGGGACGCGTATTGTCTCAACGAGGTTCTCGCGCGCGCGCGCCGAGTCCATGGCCTCAGGGCCGCCACACTTGATGGACGCGTCGTTGATGCGCGCCTGGATGATAGGGTGCGCGAGGAGCTCGTCGATGTTGCAGCGCCGCGACGGGTCGACCACGAGCATCATGCGGATCACCGAGGTGAGGTCGGCCGAGTAGCACGACGGAATTGGGCTGTACACGCCCCGCGTCACCTTGTCTGCGAGTCCGCGCTCGTCGCGCGCCTCGAACGGGTGCTTGAGCGTCGCCATCTCGTACAGGAGGCACCCGAGCGACCAGATGTCGGACTTCTTGTTGTACGGGCGCCGCCGCCAGATCTCCGGCGACATGTAGTACGGCGTCCCGATCTGCGTGTGCGCCATACCGCCCTTGGTGACCTTAGCCACGCCGAGATCGCCGATTTTGATCTCTTTCGCGGAGACAAGGAAGATGTTGGCTGCCTTGATGTCGCGGTGCAAGATGTTGGCTGCGTGGAGGTTCTTCATACCCTGGCAGATCTGGATGAAGAAGCCCCAGATCATGCTCTCATTCATCAGCTCGTGGCGCTGAGAGTGACGCTTGATCTTCGCGCCGATGTCACCGCCCCGTGCCAGCTCCGTGACGATCCAGAGCTTGTCGTTCTCGATGAAGGCGTCGTAGTATCGGATCACCATGTCGTGGCGAACCGACGCCAGGATGCGCACCTCGTTCACGGCGTCTTCCCGCTCGCGCTGCCCCATGTCCTTGATGTTTACCTCCTTGAGAGCATACTCGAGGTTGTCTGAGTTGCGAACGCAGCGGTACACCCGCCCGAAGGAGCCCTTGCCAATGAGCTTCAGCTCCCTGAAATCTCTGAGTGAGCCCATGCTGCCGCTGCCTTCCTGTTCCCTGAAAGCCAGCGCCCGAATTAAGTCACGTAAGTTCCTCGATTATACCAGCCACCCGCCCATCAACAGCTTCCCGCAGCTGTGGTCCGTTTGCGACGCCTGCCTATGGTCTGCGAATGTGGAAAGCACCGTTGCAAGACTTTCAAAAAAAACCATAATAGACCCCGGAAATCGTGGAGGAAAATCCTTGAGAGCTCTCAAGCCTCCAATGTAAAGCGAGCACCTCGTTCGCAGCCAGCACTCCCATGCTGCTATCAAGAGGGTGGCGCTCCGCCGGTTCGGCTGTACTAGCTTCGTCTTTCCGTGCAGTTGTCTCGGGGGTGCCCCAGAGTCGCAGGATCACCCGGGCGGTCGGTGACCAGGCGCGCGATCAGGTCGGTCGCCAAAAAGCACCACGGAAGCTGTAGCCAGGGCGGCCCTGTGGCGATGCTGACTGGCATGGATTCGTTGACAGGTACGCACAGGGACCGAAGAGAACGACGCTGACTGGATCAAGGCATACCCTCTCCCTCAATGCCCCTGACCTATTACCTTTTCAGGTTCAAAAGGGTGAAACAGCCCATGTGAGTTGCTGTTGGTCGGAACGCACGTCTTAGATGGTACATGAGGCTCGAAGCAGGGCGTCTGGAAAGACGGGAGTCCATTTCAATGTACAGAACGCTGATGTGTCTGCGTAGATGCAGAATGTAAAACCTCCTCGGGCTCCAGGTCCAGGATTATGTACGGGGCATCAATCCGCGCTTTCTCAAGGATGCCCAAGCCGCAAACGCTGCTGCGCCCTGGAAGGGTGAGGGAATTGTAGAACAAGCCTACAGTGAGCCAGCCGTTGAATTTGCTTCAGCTGTCACGGTTGACTGCAGCGACCCAAGGGTTGCCGAAGAGACGCTCGCGGCGTTGCAATGCATCGCAGGGCAGCCGCGTGCAGCGGCTGGGGAGACAGGCGAGGTGAACCTCGCAGGCACTCGCGTGCGCGTCCGTCTGATGGATAGCTGGGTGCGGCGCTTTCGAGCGTTTCGAGGACATCCAGCCACTGTGCGCGTTACTGAGATCGATTTTGTGCCTCGTCCCGGGCTGGATTTGGACGCCGCTCGCTCAGACCTTTCCGCGCGCGGCGTCGAGGCGGGGCCCCCAAACCAAGGTGCCCGCCAGCCCACCCGCCGGCCCGCCCCACGCACGCCCACTGGTCTGGCTCACGCTCCACGCGCTTGCGTGAAGGGGTCTGCACACTCGCCGCCCCGGGCGCAAAAGGCCTGCTGCCCGACGCGCTGGTTTCCAAGTGGGCTGCACTACGCCGCGACGCCGCTCTCCCGTGCGCTCTGCAACTCGCCGCACCGGCCAGCGCACCTGCGCCGCCCGCCACTTCAGATGGCCTCGGAGCTGTCGTGAAAGAGATCGTCGTCGGCGCCTCGTGGGTGCAGCACGGAGCCGCCGAACGGATGCTCGATCGGATCTGCGGCGCAGATGCGCGGGTGATGATCCAGCTCAGCCCCACGGAACGCCTGTGTGCCCCCGACGCCCTCGGGTGTGTGGAGGGGATGGAGTGTAGCTGACTGCGCAGCATCGCTACAGGGGCCACTGGGTGTGTGGCGCCTTCCGCGTGGGCCCGCGCTCCGTCTGCTTCCAACCGACGAGGCAGCACCCCTCGCCCTGGCCAGCCCCGCGGAGCCAGCAGCTCTCTGCACACCCTCATCGTCTGTAGTTGGGTGCAGGATGGTGTCAGGACGCTTGTGCTGCACGTCGCCGACACCGAAGCAGCTCTGGGACGCCTTAAACAGGGCGGCTTTCGTATCGTGGAATTTCCGAAGTACTTGGTGCGTCCGCAGCCGCTGTTATACAGGGAGGCTGGGGCGCACGTGCTGAAGTGAATCGACGGGGTGCAGGTCGTGGACAACCTCGGTGGACTCGATCTCCGCCTGGCAGCCACCCAGGAGGTGGACAAGTTCTACACAGAGGTCTGCGCCCAAACGCATGCCCCCTGTTGCTGAAGAGAGGAGACGCTGAGTGCGGCCATGTGGATGAGGTGCAGGTCCGGTGGGAGGTGGCCGTAGAGCGTAATGGAAGCCTCGCAGGGCCCTCGAAAGGTAGAAATGACAATGTTTCATGCATTGGCGCCATCACGCACGGAGGATTCCAGGTGACCAGTGGACCTGCCTGCCACCCCCTCGGGTGCTGCGGGGGGCATGACGGGCGCGCATTGTGGCACCAAAGATGAATGCTGATTCGCGTGCCCGGTTCGTCAGGCGGCGGTTTCCGGAACCCTCAGCAAGAAAATGCGGTCATGATAGGCCTGTGCGAGAGCAACGAGTATGATGGCAGCTCAGTGGCTCTGAGTCTTGAGAGTCTAGAGCCTTCAGCCCTTGCGATTGTTTCGGTTTCATGAATCTCAAGGACCAATGAGACCAATTAAATTCTAGGGGTGCTCGTGGTCCACGAAAATTCATCTTGATCTGTCGTCACGCAGATATTTTAGAAAAAACTTTTAGCAAAAATCATCATTGCCTGAAAAAATGTCCGCGCAGCTCAAGCTATGATAGTAGATGCTGTTTCGCTTGTTTTTAATTTGTGCTGCCCTGGACTGGACGACACAACGCAGCCGGTATTCTCGAGGCTCTAGTGGGCTTGCTTGTACAACTCACACGCCTTGCTATTGCCTTCATTACCCACTCACCACACCCCTAGACCCAGGTTGCTTGGGTCCCGTCCCCAAATCGTCTCGAGGTCAGAGGATGTGACCGGCTAGCATACACAAGTCACATCCCCTATTAAGTAGATCTACCCCATTTCCATTACTCTTGTCTTCTCTTCCGTGTCAGTACAGCACGTGTCACAGACCCGACCGACTGGTCGCCTCACGAGGCGAGCCCCCGTCGCTTGGGCGTTGAAAGTCACTGCATCCTCTAGCTCTTCACTCTCACGTCCCATCCGCACCCACCCTCTTTGTTTGGAACAAGTCCTGGACTGGCAGCCGACGCAGAAGAAGTGGACAGTGTGTGGCGTGTGGTGTGGGATGCGTTGGCGGCGAGTACAAGTCCGAGACCTTCACTTTCAAGGCCACGCGCAAATACAACCCCACGTGCTGGGGATGTGCACAAGGTGAACATAAGTACAGGACGGATGCGCCGAGGCGAAACTTCACAGCCATACAGGCTTCTCATCCGGTAGGCCGAGCCGCGTCGCTTCTTCGGAGTCAAACTGCTCCGAAGATGCTTCGCTTTTCGCCTACACCCCCGTCCATTCCTCAAAACATAACAGAGTTTACTTCGTGTAGCACCGTGAAAACAACCAACTTTCAGCTTGACTGCTTAGAGGTTGTGCTTGAAGCCGTAGTCAGGCTTCCAGGAGTCCCAGGGCTCACCCGACTGCTTGTCGATGTACTCCTTGAAGGAGTTAGAATCGACGGTGAGACCCATGCAGTGCATCCCGTTGTCGACGTAGGCGGTGGTGCCGGTCACGGCGCCGCCGATGTCGCAGCAAAGGCCGAGCGCGGCACGGCCCACGTCATCAGCGTAGAGCGGCTTGGCAAGCGGCGAGGTGGCGATGTTGTAGTCGATGCAGTAGTCGATGTAGTTGCGCTCACCAGCGGCACCCTTCTTGATGGCGATGGCCTGGCAGCAACACATCACGTCAGGACCGCTGTGCGGGACGCCTCAGGGCACAGGACGAGAGACATGCAGGCCCCGCAGCGTGGGGGGCAGCGCAGCGTTCAGTGGCAAGGAACATACCGCGCGCGAGGCGAGGGGACCGGCCGAGATGGTGTTCACGCGAACGCCGTACTTGCGGCCCGCCTCCCACGAGAGGACCTTGGTGTCACTCTCCAGCTGCGCCTTGGCGGACGACATACCGCCACCGTAACCCGGCACCACCTGTCCGACACCTCCGCGTCAGTGCAAGCGGTTTCGACGATGAAAACCGTGTCGGCATCAGAGTTTTGGCGCATGCGATTGCAGGCTGTGTAGAAAGGTGTCAGAAAGAAACCTGCTCGGAAGCGAGGTAGGTGAGCGACACGACGGAGCCCCCCTTGGGCATGATCGGGCCGAAGTGAGAGATCATCGAGACAGCCGAGTAGGCCGAGGCCGACGACGCCGCCAGGTAACCGTGGCGGGAGGTTTCCAGAAGCGGCTTGGTCACCTCCGGGCCGTTAGCGAGCGAGTGGATGAGGAAATCAACCTGAGTCACGCTCGCCCCGGTTCAGTTGCCGGCGAGAACGGCTTGAGCCTCGCCGGGGTCCCCGAGTCTAGCTCGAGTCCGTCGGACTTGCAAGATGCTAGGTTGGACATTGAAAGAAAAACGCACCTTGCCATAGTCAGCCTTGACCTTGGCTGCGCAAGACTCGATATCATACCCCTCCAGACCGGCATACCGCTTGTTCCTGCCAGGAACGTTTGAGCCCTTAAGTGACCAGCGCTGCAACAAGCGCAACAAGCGGAACAAGTCCACTCTTCTCACTCACGAGGCCTACGCAGAGGATTCAAAGGACTAATACACCCAGCAACTGTGCATGCGTGCATGTGTAAGCAGCCTCGGCTCTCGCGGGAGAGCATGGGGCAGCCCAGTGCAACGGAGTCTCTCCATTTCAGCGGGGGGACTCAGTTGCGGGGGGACACTCACTCCTTCATGTCAGCCGGGATCTCCGATGGGTTGGAGAACATGGCGTCAAGCGGGTAGATCTGTGAGGGGCACGGAGCCGGTGAGAAAAGGCGCGCCAAGCTTGCGGCAACCGCCCGTCCTCCTCGAACCCGAATTAGGATCCGCAAATCCTCTGTCCTAATTCGACTCAAGACTCTATTTTGTGCGGGCCCTAGTGCTGTACTGCAGCTTATTCGGATTCTGGTTAACATTGACCTTGTCGATCTTCATGTCAGAGCCATCGATGAGCTTGCCGTCCTCGCCGAAGCCCTTCTTCAGCCCACGCTCGAAGAGGCTCAGAACGGGCGGCCAGGTGCCAACGAGGATGGTGCAGCCGGCGTTGGCGAGCTGCTTAGCGATCGCCCAGCCGTACCCCGAGGCGTCCGCAACACCAGCAACGAAAGCGACCTGCGGAGTATCGCCACCGTGCCCGAGATCAGTACATCGCCCTGACCCTTGCGCACCGAGGATCCAGCGCGCCCTTTGGGCTGGCTGGTCGGCTGGGATTCTCCCGGCGGGGCTGCGTTTTGCTGTGGGCGAGGTGCAAATGCGCTGCGAATCGGGCTGTCTGTAAGCACCTTGCCAGTGAGGTCGATCTTGTACACCATGCTGGGCGCGGTCGCCGCCTTGCGCGAAGAAAGCGGCATGTTCTTGCGACCGAACGAGGGGAGCGCGGACTTGGCCGCGACATTGGTCGCCGCGGAGCGGCTGGCGATAAAAGTCGACGGGGAAAGGCTCGGGGCAGTGAACGCAGCCGCGGGGGACGCCAGGACAACCGTCGCCGCGACGCCCAGAAGGATGGTGCTGCGCATCTCAACTCAGGATCCTGCGGATTGGCGCAGTTCTGAATCCCTTTGGAAGCTTGGAGAGGCCGACGAATTCTCCCCTTTGGAAGTCCGTGGGCGTTGAGTGATTCTTTGGACTCTCGGCTGACTTTTTGCGCGCCTACAGTTTTAAAGAATCGCGGGCTTCCCACATCCGCCGCCGCCCCGACATCGGCCGCGCTCTGGGACGTTCTCAGGGCAGATTCCCCCCAGACCACGCCGCAAAAGCCGTCTTAGTTGGGGAAGGAGATCGTATCTCCTCGAGCCTGCGTCCGGACACTGCTGCGGACTGGAATACATCCCTTCGACGCTCGTTCGAGGAGTATGGGAGGACCCCGTTTTCGCCCCCCTGGAAAACAATTAATTTCGCACTGAAAACAACAACAGAAACCAAAACTCGAAAGTTGACGGCGGATGCCCTCCCCGCACTTTGACTTCTTCCTTTGCATGGCCTGGCCCAGCTCTCGCAGCACGCGGGTCGACGGCCTTGACTGAGTCACCAGCGAAGGGACCACGTCACAATCGATCTTGTGACACGATGACCGCAGGGTTCTCCGGCCGCTGTGCGTCGTTGGTAGCGGTAGTGTTTGCTCTTCTTGCTGGCAGCGCCCCGAGAGGCAGCGCGGCGCTGCCGCGCATGCCGCCAACAAGACCTGCGGTGTACGCGCTGCGTGGCGGGGGACAACCTCGGCCCGATAGTATGGCCGACAGCGACCTTGAGCAGCGGGTCGGATGGGCGCAGCAGGAGTTTGCCGCAGCGGCCAGTGCGCCTCCTGCGGGCGCTGCAGGCACAGCTGCGCGTGCGGCTCCGCGGTACCGGTCGCTTGGGCGGAAATGGTGGGGTGCGCGGGAGTATGAGTTACAGCGGCGCAACGGTGAGGATCTCTCCGTCGAGTCGCTCCGTGAGGCGTGGAACTTCCCGCCAGCCGACTGTCTCACGTTTCGGCACCGAGTTCCCGACCGCTGGGGCGACGTTCCGTTGGCCCCGGGTCTACTTGGGGCCATCGAGGCACTTTGCCAGCTCATCCCGGGAGTCCACTTTCTCCTCTACATCTATCGGGGACTGTGGCCGTGCGCAGTTTGCAGGCTCCCGCGCAGCACACACCCTCTGCAGACGCTGGGTGAGGCTGAGCGGGCATTCTGGGAGGCAATGCGGGACCGCGACACGCGGCTGGCGGTGCGGCTTGTGCGCGGCGGCGTGGCGTGCCCGCCTGACTCGGAGAACCACGAACTTGTCGCGTTCCTGATCGGCAACTACTGCGAGGACTCGTTCGACGGCGTGGTCGAGCGCAGCCGCGACCTCCCGCCAGACGCAAACCTCACGCAGCACCTCACCTCCACGACGCCGACGACTCGAAGCTGTTTCGGTCTACTCACTAACATACCCTACCTATGATGTAAAGTTGCCCGGGGACAGAGACTCGGTTTGACGAGTAAATGTACAAAGCTCCGCGTTCCGACCGCCTCCACTCGCCCACCCTTCAGACGATAACCAGCTTGTGCTTGGGCTGCCGGGTCTTTCCCACGTGCGCGTCAAACAACTGCTCCACAGCCTTAACATACCTGCCCACCCCATCCCCGCGTCAGCGCGTGCCCAGCTCCCGGAGCGCTGGTTCGCGGGGCTGACCTGGCATGGAAGGCGTCGAGCGACTCGCCCTCATCGGCAAAGAGCGGCGCGCCCGTCACGACCGTCAGCTCGCGGCGGTATGGCACCGGGAGCCCGAACGCGCCGCGGATCGGCGCAGGCGCGCCCACCTTCACCACGCGGTTCACTGCAGCCCAGGTGCGCAGCACCCAGCGCGGCTCGTGGTCGAATAGCTGGTTCTCTCCGAAGCAGTAGACGGGCACGAGCCCGGCGCGGTGATTCATCGCGAGCTTGGCGAAGCCTTTGCGCTCGCGCAGGAACAGGACGTCGCGGTCCGGAAATGTGCCTGCCCCCGCGGTGCCAGCCAGCGGTCAGGCCTGCCAGCTCTCCAACCCCGGCGGGTGGCATGTGCACGTGCAGGTGCACAAGGGCCCGCGGAGGCTGCGCGTGCACGCCTACTTTGGGGGCAAAACACAGAGCGACGGGTGGTGCGATCCTTCGAGGACTTCTTCGATCCCGCCGATGATAAGTCCGACGTGATTGCCTCGCCGCAGCGTCGCGTCGACCTTTTTCCGCGATGCGCCGATCATCCCAGTGAGGCTAAGAAGGTTACAGAGAAACGGGATCGCAAACATGGCGTCGTTGATTCCCCCAAAGAATTCTGCACTGTTGAGCTCCGGAAACCACACATCGAAGAGACCTGCTCGCCCTCGTCAGCCCAATCTTCGCGTTTTGGCTGCTGTTGCCAGCTGGCCTGCCGAGCACCACGAGCAAGGTTTCGACTGTGGGAGAGTTTTCAGACCGCAGAAACAGGCAAAACCGTAGAAAAGTCTCCCATGAGGATGCCAGCCAAAGATGAGCGGCCTGTCGTCCGCAAGCTTGCAGGTCTTGATTACGCGGAACGGCTTTGCGTAGTGCACCAATTCAAGCAGTAGCGCTGCTCGAACGCCGCAACAGAAACAGCCACCAAAAGATCAGAGCGTTGCGGCATGATTTGTGTAGCAAAAATCGTTCGAGGGCGTCTGTGCCACTTTGTGCGTGGCTGATGTGTGAATCTCAGGGGGGGCGCTCGCGCACCTCGAAAGTAGTGCTTCTTGAAAACTGCTGAGTAGAAGGCAGGTAGCATCAGGGACACGATACAGGCCACGATAAAGGGCACGACAGCCACAATTCCCTCCGTGAAGGCAATGCATACCGGGACGAGCACGGTCATCGGAGCAAATACGGTGAAGCACGGCACCAGAATCCCGGCAACGAGAAACACGCTCCACAACTCACTCTCTTGATCATTCGCTCTGAATTCGCTTGCTTCAAGAGAGTCCTCGAGCGAGCAGATTTTCAGGTACTTTGGAGCTGCTTCGCAAACGGTGAAGCCCTTGTCTTTAGAGGAGTCCTGCACAACGTCGCCGCCCTTGCCCATGGTGATGCGACCCTTGCCGATAGAAAACACGGCAGTGTTTTCTATCGCAGTGTTCGTGTCCGGCTCCATTCTTTTAAAATGCTGTAGTAAATGCAGAACAGACCCAGCGGGGCTCGTAAAGCAAAAAGCTGCGCGCAGCATGTTGGCTCGCAGGCTCGCTGGGGCGGGACGCGCAGCAATGACGCATAGCAGGGCTGTTTCGTGGCGCAATATGTCGACACCAATCGTTGGTGGAAGAGGAAAGCAGGAGCCAGGAGGGGGCAAGGAGCTCCCTGACGTGGATCTCGATCCATCGGACCAAATGCTCCGGAATCGGCTGCTCGCGCAGGCAACGCTCCGCGAGTCGACAGGCGGGACAAAGGAGATCATCGAGGAGGCGCGAAAGGCGTTAGCCAACAAGCAATCTCGGGAGCAAGCGCAGGTGCTTGGCGATGAGACGGCGTGCGGAGCGACCCAGCGCCCGTCAGCATCGCCAGTGGAGAAAGAGCGCAAGACGCCGCTGGTCGAAGTGTTGAAGAAGAAGATGAAGATCGGGCCCATTCCTGTAGCCGAATACATGTCCACCGTACTGGCAGACCCCGATGTATGTGTCTCCGGATGAACTGTGTGGATGAGCCCCTTGTCCGCCGTTGGGAATGAGCAGCGAGCAGCACCGTGCGCCAACCCGCGCGAGCCTGCAGCGCCTGCTGAACGAAACCTCAACCGGTGTGCAGCATGGCTACTACATGCGCAGACGGGTATTTGGTGAGAAGGGCGACTTCACCACCGCGCCTGAGATTTCTCAGGTCTTCGGCGAGATGGTCCTCTCCGCGGCCCTGCGCAAAACTGCGGGAAAGCTCAGCGCGCCGTAGCCCCCGAAACGCGGGCACTGATGTGACCCAGTGGCCTGATGCGCTGCGTTGAGTGCCGACGCTGAGGGCTGACGGCCCGCGGTGCACACGTGCGGCCCCCAGATTGGCGTCTGGGTCGCGTGGGTCTGGCAAAGCGCGGGCTCGCCCGAGAAGGTGCAGCTAGTCGAGCTCGGGCCGGGGCGCGGGACGATGATGGCCGACGTGCTCCGCACTATCGGGCAGATCGAAAAGTTTCGCCCGCTGCTCCGCGCCCTCACCGTCCATATGGTGATGCCCCGGCCTCTCTGGTGCCAGACCGTCCGCGCGCCGCCAACACGTGATGCGAGCTCACAGCGCGCGCTCAGGTTGAGACGTCGCCGATGCTGCGCGAGGCGCAGCGTAAGACGCTGAGCAAAGGGTCAGACCCGTTCGCCAACCCCGTCAAGAACGACGGGACTGGTGTGACGATCCACTGGCACGACGGCCTGTCAGAGGTCCCCGAGAGGAAGGTGAGACCCGCGCGCCCCGCAGTCGCGCACGGGGCCGTGAGCGCCCGGCCGCCTCGCGGAGCGCCTGAGCGCCGGGCCGCGGACCGCGCACCGCCGCAGGATGTGCCGAGCATCATGATCGGGCAGGAGTTCCTGGACTGCATGCCCGTGCGGCAGTTCCGCTTCACCGAGAAGGGCTGGTGCGAGAAGATGGTGGACGTGGCGCGCCCAGACTCGCCGCTGCACTTCCGCTACGTGCTCTCACCGGGTCCCACCGCGGCGTCCAAGGTCTGCCTCATGTCCGAGCTCGTACCGAACCTCCCGACCGAGCCGGAGCTCAACGCGGGGGTCGAGGTGTCCCCCGACGCGTGCTCTTACGCCGTCGAGGTCGGCCGGCGCGTACTGCGCACGCAGGGCGCCGCGCTGTTCATCGACTACGGGCACGCCGGCGCGCCGGTCGAGACGATGCAGGCCGTGCTCAAGCACGCCTTCCACGACCCGCTGTCGCTTCCAGGTGAGGCGGACCTAACAGCGCACGTGGACTTTGCCGCCGTCAAGGCCGCCGTGCTCGACTATGCCGCGGCGCTGCCGGCGCTCGCGCAGCCGCCGCCGGGGCTCGCAGACCCTGCGGGTCCCACACCAGAGGACGCGGCCGCGGCCGGCGCGGCGGCCAGGGCCGCCCTGGCGGCGAACGCGGAGGCGGGTAGGGCGGACGGCGCGGGTGCGGGCGGCGAGGGAGGGCTACTGGTGCACGGCCCGGTGTCGCAGACCGCGTTCCTGCACGCGCTGGGAGTCCGCGACCGGGTTAGGCATCCCGCTCCCTGCGCGCGCGCCAGCCTTCGCGCGAGCTGACTGCTGGCGGGGAATTTCCGTGTGTTGGCGGCGGTCGCGTCCGCATGCACTGATGCCGCTGCGCCGGGCGGCGCAGATCATGGCGCTGCTGTCGGAGCTCCCGAACGAGGAGTCGGCAGACCCGCAGGCTGCGGAAATAACGCGGCAGTACGAGCGGCTCTGCTCGTCCGAGTACATGGGCGAGCTCTTCAAGGTCATGGCCATCACCCCCGCGTCGTCCAAGTTCGGCTGCGCGGGGTTCCCGCCACCTTCGCGGTGAGCGGGGGCGCAGTGTGCAAGCGGCGCCGGGTCCGCGGGCGTCGCGGGGCGTCGCGGGCGGCGCGTTGTGGCTGGCGCCCTTTGTTGCAGCACACTGCGGGCCCCTCGGGCTCTACAGAATACCGGTTTGCTGTAGAGCAATTCAGGCACGCGCGCAGGCCGCCAACTCCCCGCACCCGGCACGCGCACGCCGCCTCAGAGCTCCTCGTCCAGCTCGTTTTCCAGCGCCATTAGGCCGCCGTCGTCATCGGCGGTGAGGTGCATGGGGATCTCGTCCGCGTCTGCGTCCATGTCCACGTCCTCATCCTCCTCCATCACGTCCTCGCCGACCCCCGCCGGACGCTGGCCCATGTACCGGCTGCCCTCCTGCCCCGGTGTCCCCGGCACCGACGCCCCCACCAGCCCCGGCGTCCCCGGTACCGACGTCCCGGGCGTTCCCCTACTGCTCTGCGCGTGCTGCTTCCACGCGCCCACCGCCTTCTCGAGCGAAGAGAGCGTCTCAGCCTGCCGCTTAATCTGCACCCCGCCGCGTTTGCCTCAGCCCTCTCGCAGCAGCGCAGCAAGGTGGGGATGCGGCCACGCGACGCATTGCCGCGCCACGGATGGGGGGGCGTGCAACCTTGTCCTGGGCCTCGGCAAGAAGCTCGTCGGCGACGGGCGGCATGTTCGGGAATCTGCCCTCGCAGAACTTTATGCAGTTGTCCCGGATGAGGCGAATGTCTTCCAAAAATGGCTCCCGCGACGAGTAGCTGAACTCCTTGGCCTTGTTCCGCACCGTCACGAGGTCCATGGGCTGCCGCACAACCCCCTGGTACTCCTTGTTGTTGGGCGCCTGGCGGAATTCGCCGTAGCGCTTGTTGTCGACAAGATCTGTGGCCACCTGGTGGAGCACGTCCGCGAGCTGCACCATGGCCTCGGCCTCCTTCACCGCGACGGCCGCGGTCAGTTCGCCCAACTCTCGTTGAGCCTGTTGGAACAGCTCGTGCGCCATGGTCACGAGCGCGACGTTGGTCGCCCGATTGAAGGCCTTGCAGTTCTCATACATGAGCTCGATGTCCTTAAGAAAATGCTTCTTCGATCTGTAATGGCACTCGTCGCAGCGCTGACGGATGATGCTGAGATCGATCGGGACCTTTACCTTTTCCTTGTAGCCCGGATTGCGCTTCGGGTCGACCGGAGTGCGGAAGAGCAGCGACTTTTCGTCTTTCAACAGCGACTTGATAACTGGGGCAAATTTACTCTGCAGCTCTGTCAGCGGATTATTGTGGCGCCGGCGCTTGTTGACGCGGTGGCCGCGGCTCGAAAACCGCTCATCCATCTTCTGCTGCTTCTCGTATTCCTGAACAGATTCCTTGTTGATTCGGATGGTCCCTGCCTTTTCCCTACTCGGCGCATGGTTGAAGCCACCGAGCTGGCGGCGCTGCTTGAGGTCTTGCCGCCGCTTCTGCTCTGAAAGCCGCTTTTTCTCCTTGCGCACTTCGTGTTTCGAGCGCTCATCGCCCTCGCCATCCTGCGGCTGCTCATTATCTTTGTACTTGACCCACAGCTCGCCAACCATCTTCTGGTCCGTGATCATCTCGCATCGCCAGCGCGGGACCTCGCCGTCCCTCACATTCTTCCAGCGGTGCGCGACAGTGACCTTTTCCACCATGCCGGGCCCAATCGCCTCCCCTGCAAACAGCGACGGGGGGTCTCCCTCCGGCACGGCGTCGCGCATACCGCGGTCATCCACGTCCTCTTCGTCCGACGACGACGCCGGCTCCATGCTCGAAATCATCTTCAGCTGCTCCTTGAAGATCACCTGCCGCTTCCGCGCGAGGTCCTTCTGCCACCGCTTGTCCTTGGGATCGTTTTTGGCGAAGTTCTGCGAGTTGGTCTTGCCCAGCTTCTTGGCGGTCTCGCTTCCCGACAAGGTGGAGAGGGTGATCGGCGCCCGGTCTGAAGAGTTGACAAAGTTTGCCGTCGTGTTCCAAGGAGCAAAGCGCACGGCTTCATGCACAACAAGAGCACCAGCTTGCAGAACCTTGTCGAGTTGCCGATCTTTCTGCATTGACTCGACAAGAGAAATGAGTTGGCCGTCAGCGTTATGGCTTTTCGAGATTCCCATCTCTGCCAGTCTGTACTGTCCGTTCTGAAGCGACTCCTGCACACAAATGGTCTCTGGAGGGTCCTCCTTGATCGACTCTTCGATCTCGGATTTCGGAAGTCGGTCTGGTGGCTGAAGGGTCCAGTGACCCTCACCTCCACCGCGCTTAAAGTCGCCGATATATTGCAACTCCTTGCGGATCGTTGCCTCGGCCATGAACGGAAACTCGTCAAAGACATCCGACAAGGTGATGGTGCTACCCGAATTTAGCCGCTTGTAAATGAACGTTCTCAACAGCTTCCTCTCGAAGTCTTTCTGTTCTCTCTTGTCCGGCACGGGGACCTTCACGAACGGGAAGGTCTGCCCGGCAAGGTACATCGAGTCGACCTCCTTGAGGTAGTAGGCGCCGTTATTCTTCACGACGAGGAAGTCCGTGGTCTCAGGCTGGTGCTTCACCATGGGAGCACGTAGCATGTTGTTTTCTATCGACGAGACAAAGTCGTTGGGAACGTCGGCTAGCTCGCCGAAAAAGGGAGAGTCCTGCTGCGGGTCCAGGCCGCACGGCTTGCCGTCGTTGATGTGCCCCTCTGGAATCTCCGGCGGGGGTGCATCGTGCTTGGCGCGGTAGAAGTGGCGGACGCGCGCGGCCATGCCGGGGTTCGACACCAGCGGCGGCATCTCCTCGAGATACTCGACCAGCAGGGTCTTCACCTTGTCCACCGCGACAGTCACGTCCCTGGGCTTCTCCATGGCCATGATCTGCTCCTCGGCACCCTCCTTCAGCCGCCCCTCCTTCTGCCGCTTCCTCGTCGATCGCAGGTTTGAGAACACGATGTGCTCCGGGACGTGGTCCCGGAACAGCTTCGGGCGGTGGAAGTTCGACTTGAGCCCCTCGACGTGGATCGGCCGCCTCGGGAATCCCTTGGCCGCAGGCGCGTGCATCACCGTCGGGCGCCCGAGGCGCACGCGCGCCTTGGAACCTCCGCCGCCCTGGTAGAACTGGTCGTTGGAGAGCGCGAGGCGCTTGTCAAGCGACTCGAGGGAGAGCTCCTTCTGCTCGCACGGCCGCGACCACCACGGCGGGACGCACGCGTGCACCGCCTCCTTCTTGCTGTGCGGCGCCAGTGGGATCTGCCGCGCCATGGCGGTCGCGAGCCGCCGCCCGCCGCCGCCGAAGCGCCGCGAAAGCGCACGCCCGGTCTGCACGACGCGCTTGCGGTCGGCGTCCTGCCAGATGATGTGGTCGACCCAGCTGCCGTCCTCGAGCCGCGCGTTCCGCTGGCTGAGCGAGACCTTGTTGGTGGGGTTGTGCACGTCCTGCTCTGCGAAGTAGCGCTTAACTTGCGCGATTCGCCCCTCAAGCGTCAGCGGGACGTGCCTTCTTCCGTTTCCCGGACGCTCCTCCTCGTTCTCTTTCGCCGCCGCTTCCTCGGGCGCGGCGCCTCCGGCCGGCTGCGCTGCAGGCGGCGCTGCCGGCTGCCCCCCAAAGAGCATATCCAGCACCCCCACCTGAGCAACTGGAGCGGGGACTACGGCGGGGGCTGCAGGCTCCACATCCATGGGCGCCCCCCTCGCTTCTGCCGCCTCCTCGCCCGAATCGCACTCCTCGCCGCTGTCGTCGTCTTCGTCGCTACTCCCTTCCCAGATAATTTGGTCCTCCCATGTTTGCAGATCTAGAGTGCGCGGCGTTTGAGATACTGCCCCCTGGATAGACCCTCGCACACCCATGTCTCGCTCCTCCTCTGCGGCCCTCGACTCTTCGATCGGCGGAGATATACGCGCCTTTTCTGCGACTTGGGGCTCCTCCTCTTCCTCCCCTTCCTCTTCCTCCTCTTCCTCCTCTTCCTCTTCCTCCTCGCTTTCTTCTGGATCTTCCAGCTGATCTCTCAGGCGCATTGAAGCAGCTGCGGCCGAACGCCGCGATGCCTCGTCAACGAAATGCTCCTCCTCGTCGCTCATGTAATCCACCTTCCGGCTCGACGACAGAGTGTTTTTGTGAAGGCGCCGCATCCGCAGCATCTTCACAGGCGCGCTATTCAACTCGCTGAGAAGCAACAAACCATTTTTCCGAATCTGATCGCTCTCCTTTCCCCAGGCATCCAGCCTTGTGCTCGCTGCCTTGGCACCTGCGGAGCTTTCTGGACCACTCCCCAGTGCAGCTGCCGATGGTCCTGTAGCAGCTTGTGCCGCATCCGCATCCGAATCTGGCGACGCTGCTTTGGCAGATAGTTCCACTTCCGCATCCTCTTTTGCAGCAGGAGCGGCCAGAGATTGCGCGGGTGCTGCAGGTGCGGGGGGCTCCTCGTCCTCGTCCTCGTCCTCGTCGTAGTCGTCGTCCGTTTTTCGCACGTGCTGCGCAGCCGTCGGTGCCGGTTGGTCCAGGAGGGCCTTGGCACGCTCAGCATACTTGTTGTTGGCCACGTCTTCATCTTCAACGACCTCTGTTATGTCTGAGAAGTCTTGTGCGTCACTGGCCTTGACCACGAAGTCGTCGTGACCTGCAGCTGCAGTGTCTCTCTCCGTAACAGCGCTACCCGCGATGTTCTCCTCGCGTGTAGTCTTGAGAAGCCCGGTTTTAGTTTCCTCATCGTAACCTTCCTGGTCAATCTCGCCCTTTTCATTTACGTTGCCGAGCCAGAACTTCTCTAGCTCACCCATCTTGGTCCTCGCCTGTAAACCTGAGCGCTAAACACTTGGGTCCGAAGGCGACGGGGTTTGAGGACCCCGTTGCCGATCAAAATCCCCGCAGCCCGCGGCCTTGGAGCCCGGAAACTTGGGTTCCGCACTCTACACACCCCACGAACTATTCCCGCCCTGCAGCGGCCTTCGTCCACCCGGAGAGGAACCACCCCCCCCCCCCCCAACTCATCCTCCCCCAGGAATCTGTAGGAAAGGACACCGTGCGTCGCACACCACAAGGAACTTGCTCGCCTGCGTAGATTTCAACAGGAGCGCTGTCCAACCCCCCTCTCCGCGCAGCTGCTCTGTCTCGAGCGCGCCGCGGGCTCCCCCCGAAGTGCTCGCCGATGTCAGATTCGGTGTGCGCACACCGAATTTTCGTTGGCGCAGTTCACACGGGGTGAGATGTTGGTCTTGGATTTTCCCGGCAAATCCCTTCCAGTCGGCGCCATTTCCGAAAGGAAAGGTTGGAGACGGGTAGTGGTGCGCGCGCTGCGGCACTGTAGTCTCAGCTGAACAACGGCGACCATCTGTGTCTGAATACGTGTACGAGTGTCTGCTCCTCTTGCATGATCAGCCGGAAGTAGGAGCAGCGTGTGTGATTGGTCGCATAGGTGAACATGGCGGCGACACACCGCGAGGGGAGGATGATTGAAGTGCAGGGCGAGATGCGATTCACGGACGCTGAGCTCGAGTTCATTGCAGAGGATGAAATGGTTGAGATCGTCCCACGCTTCAGATTCCAGGAGGTGCAGCTGCTCTCGGGTAACTTGGGCAAATTTGAGGTACACTCTCCCAGCCCGCGCACAGAGAACTCCCGCGACCCCGAAGATTTACGCGGATGGCACGCTGTCCCCCGCGCGCTTCAGCCCGGCGGGAGAGCACAGGGTGCATGTTTTCACCTGCGGGCGACTCTCTTTGGCAGCCGATGGTTCCTGTGAAGGTGCCCATGTGGTTCGCACTGCAGCTCCAGGAGCAAAAGATGTGCACCATCCAAGTTCCGCAATTCCTCTCCGCCAGGCAGCTTGACGCGCAGGTCCGTGGTGTTTCTCTCACTGGCATTGGACTAATATATACCCGACCAAGGACGTCCTGTCTTGGATGTTTACTCGTATGCGCCGATGGCAGGTTGAGCAGGAGGACCGGGATCGAGAGCACAACACACTCTCCCCGACGCACTTCCACTATCACGAGGTGCCACGAATATCACTCATGCCGCTCCCAGCTGCCCTCATTTCCCCTTGCTACGTACTCGTGCGCGATCGGATCGTTTGGCGGCGAAATCTAGCGGCTAACGACGGGCACCGTGTGGCAGTTGGCGGCGCTGATGCAGAGGCATTCGCGAGCGTTTCAAGAGGCTGGGTCGTGGATCAAGGTGAATGACGTGGAGGAGCTCCGTGATCGCAAGCTACACACTTCGCTAGGAGAGCTGCAGGAGTACAACCCGGTCGTCAAGATCGCCAACGCGACAGCTATGGAGATCAACACCATCCGGCCCTTCCTCGTCTCGGCCGTTCACAAGTTCCGCAACCTCCAGAAGGCCGAAGACGAACTCGCGGGAATCTCTCAGAACGTGGGAGACTCACAGGCCGCGGGTGGTCTTTGAGCCCCTTGCGCGTAGCGTATCAACCAGTGAATCAGGAGAGAAAGTGCCGAGTGAGAAAGCGAGGAAGCGACAGAGGGGCAGAGCACAGAGAGGGAAACGAATGCCCAAACATGCTGGCACCGCGCCGGCGCATGCGCTGGTGTTAACGCACTCTGCTTGTGATCGTAGCGATGCACGGGTGGCTCGGAACCCGAGCATGCGGCCTGCCCTGATTTCGCTGCTTTACTACCCCTCTTCTCACTCCATAGCCTGCTGCGTCTCCCGTGACAACTGAGCATCGCGATCTCGTCTCGACGACAGCTTAGTTGAAATCGCATGGCCCTTGCAGCTGGCAGCAGGGTACGGATAGGAACAGTTGACGCGTTTCCCGAAACGGGTGTTGCTATCAAAGTCTGACATGATCTTAGCACTCAGCGCCTTCATCTTGGCGATCATGGCCTTCTTTTCAGCCGCTGTCATGGGCTTCTTCTTAGCAACCTTCGCACTATTCTCAATGCGGTCTAGATGTTGCTTCTTTGCCCTGTCAAAGTCTCCAAGAAACTGCGACCGGACCTTCGGGTTCTCAAGGTGTAGCGACACAGTGCGCTGCGCTTGACTAACGTGATACAATGACTGCAAGTGCTGCCCCGAAAGCCCAGCTCGTGACGCAGGTACAGAGAACCACGACACCGCGGCAACAAGTGCCGAGCAGAACAGCACCGCGGCCAGAGCCCGTGACATCCTGCGTGGCGCCCTTTCCACCGCTGCGTACTGGGCAAGTGTAATTTTCTTTTTCGTGTAACATGGAATTGTGGATCCTGAACGAGAGAGGCCCCCATCTCGATGGCCAGCGCGACGGCCAACGAGCGGGCTCGGAGCGAGATTCGAAGTGAGGTCAGGTCGGGCAAGGGCGCACACCTCGCTGCGATTCTTTCACTTGAAAATGTGTGCGCACGCTGTGTCCTTTGTATGGCTGGCGTGCGCATTCCATTCCTGTACTCGATACCGGAGGCGGCGCTGCGAGAGGCCCTGTGCCAGGAGCTGACAGGACAGGAGCACCCACCCCAGCCGGGACCAGCTGGGGGAACCATCGCTTGCGCTACGTGTCTCGGTATTCTCGCTGACCGGGATGAGCCGGTTGCGGCGGCGATTGCAAAGCGGATTGAGGAGCTCGAGTACGATCTGCAGTCACTCTCCACCTTCATGCTCTCGCTCTCTGCGCCGTCGGCGGTCATCATTCGCCAGCACGTTGCTAGTGATCGTGCGGATACAGTTCTTCGCGAATGGCTCCGCGCTACTGGGAAGGATACCACTCTTTTGAACAAGTCCAAGGTGATTGAACTCAAGGAGGCATTTCGGTGGATCGTCGCGGAGCAGGTTTCTGCACTCATCGGGGCAAAACTCGAGCAGGGCACTGAAGAGTGCAGTGGGCGCCTCAAGATCGAGGTCGAATTTCGTCACGCAGACACGGCGGAGGAAAAGAACGTTCTGCTTGCAGGGAAGCACGTGCAGAGAACGCAACGGGGCAAGCGAGAGCGTGGGCAGCGGCGCGGCGAGATGCACGCGGTGGAGAACATCAACGCAGTGGTGGCCGCGCTCAGCACCATGGCGCCCGGCGACCTCGCCCAGATGTTTGCCTGGCCGCTCCCCGCGGTGACGAACGCGCCCGAGATGGCCGTGAAAGCGGAGCGGGAGGCGTGCTACGTTGGTGGGCAGTACTGCAAGTTCTCCCGCGAGGTCAGCCAGTCGCCATGGAACGAGGCGCACGGCAACATCGGGGACTCGGTGCAGTCGCTCATCCTCGCCGCGCTCGCGCCGCGTTTCCGCCCGGTCGACGCCAAGTTCATGGGCTCGGGGCGCGAGGACGTGGACGTTCGCATGCTGGGCGAGGTGCCGCTCCCCTCCCCTCCCCGTACTAACCGGACAAGTCTCGTCCCTCCCCTCGTACCGAGAGAGCGGCGAGGTGCCGCTCCCGCGCGCGCGCCCGAGCGCGCGAGAGAGATGCAGCGCCGCAGCCGCTGACGCGCGCCGCGCGCAGGGCCGGCCGTTTGTCATTGAGCTGCTGGACGCCAAGACCCTCCCGGCGAGCCCGCACCTCCCCGCGGGGGTAGACAAGGTGCACCCTCGGCGCCCCCCGTGCGTGCCCGCGCGCTCGCCGCGCGCGCGGCTGAGCTGCGCGCGCGTGCGCGCAGGAGGCCGCGGGGCGCTCCAGTTCCAGTGGGGCGGAGGGCGGCGGGGGGGGCGGGGTGTACGGGGAGGTGGAGGCGGAGGTGAACGCGTCGACGTCGCTGATTGCGGTGCGCGGGCTGCGAGCGGTCGGGCGCAGCTTCGTGCAGCGCCTCAAGGCATCCGGCGAGACCAAGCGCAAGTTCTACCGCGCGCTGGTCTGGGCCTCCGAGGTGGTGGCGCCAGCGCAACTCGCGGCGGTAGCGGCGATGGGCGCCTTTACAATCGAGCAGGACACGCCGGTGCGGGTGCTGCACCGCCGCTCGCTCGCGACACGGCGGCGCCAGATCCACGCGCTGCAGCTCACGCGCGTGAACGCGCGCTTCTTCCTGCTGGACCTGCAGACCGAGGCAGGCACCTACGTGAAGGAGTTCGTGCACGGCGACCTCGGCCGCACGCGCCCGAGCCTCGGAAGCCTGCTCGGGTGCGACGCCGACATCCTCCAGCTAGACGTCACAGCAGTCGAGGTGTAGCGCGGCGGCGGGGCGCGCGTGGCCGGCTGCGACGTGCGCAGCTCGGGGGAGGTGGAGGTAGAGACTCGAAGCGTGTGGGAAGAGCCAAGAAAGGCGCGTCCTCCTAGCCGCGCGCGCGCGGGTGTGCGAGCGGGCGTTCATTCCGAGGCGCCCGGCCGCGCGGCAGGCCGCGCGCGGCGCTAGCGCAGCGCGCCGGGCGGCGGGCCCATCTGGCTCAGCGCGTACATGCGCGCTGCGCCCTGCGCCGCGTCCGCTGGGCGCCCGCCCTCCTGCTTCGCCAGGGCCCAGCGCAGCGAGGGCGGCGGCGGCGGCGGCGAGAGCCCGACCCCCGCGCGGTCTGGCAGCCCCTCTGCTGCGCCGGCTGCCACGGGCTCGCGAATGCCCTGGCCCTCGCGCCCGAGCCCCGTGCCCTCGCGCCAGCCCATCCTCCGCAGCAGCCGCGCCCCCTTGGCGCGCCAGTCCGGCTCCTCCCCCCCCCC
>ENA-UOXV01002674-UOXV01002674.1-marine-metagenome-genome-assembly--contig:-NODE-2674-length-23032-cov-6.451321_pt1 | contig 23032 bp, 20 predicted proteins | sample MGYA00238165_ERZ766961 | MGnify/ENA primary metagenome ERZ766961 (study PRJEB28924, sample SAMN03173240) | marine metagenome | biome: Marine; feature: Water; material: Subsurface seawater | place: North...
GCAGCAGCAGCAGCAGCAGCAGCAGCAGCAGCAGCAGCAGCAGCAGCAGCAACAAAGATATCTTACTGGGTCTTCGCAGGCCCCGCTAGCGGAACGGAAGCATCCATCAGCAGGCCTATCTTCGGAGCTGGCAGCAAGAGCAGAATCAGCGCTCCAAGAAGCGCTGCGTGTACGGGCGTTGGCGGCATCAGAGGCAGCATGCGCGCGTGCAGTGGCGAGACAGGCGGAGAAGCAAGCTGCCGAAGCCTTAAGTGTGCAAGCGCGGCTCTGTGAGAAATGCGACAAATGCCGGCGCGAGGGCAGTGAGGGCACACGCAGCGTCTGGCAAGGTGATGACGGAGGACAACTCACGATTAGCGTTCATGACATGCAGGAAGGTGAAGATGATTCGCTTCGTAATCAGGAAGACATATTGGTTGAAGAACCTGGAGAGACGGTTGGGCGAGGGAGCTCATCAGTTCCAGAGAGAGTTTCTTCCGATAGCCCAGGGGCGGTCGAGAGGGCGGCGCGGGAATTATTGGAAGCGAGGAAAGAGGCTGAAGCTGCGAGGCGCGAGATGGATGAGATGCGTTCGGAGTGCGAGGCACTGCGCCGTGCACTGGCCGCGGGGCAACAGCACCCTCTGAAATCCATGGATAAGAGGCAGGGAGTCACAGAACGGGCGCTGCTCGTGACTCCGCGCAAACAGCGGATCTGGCAGACTGCGCTGCCGCCCCCACCTTCCCCCTCTCAGGATTACATCTCGATTTCTGGTTTCGACTACGGTCGTACTTGCCGATGCGCGCTGGAGGCGCCAGAGGCAGGACCGGCGCCCACGTGGATTCATTCGACACGTTTGGCAGCCTGGCCAGAGGTATGCCCCTGTCGTTGAGCATCAGTGAGCTGTTGACCCGCCGCCGAGTTTGTGCATGCGGGCGAGCTTAGCCTGTCATGGCAGAAGGCGGTCAACAGGTGCTGCACAGGACACCAAACTGTGCCCGTGCTTGAATCTCGTGACCCAGAAGGCTCCCTGGCTTTCTTTTCTAACGATTGGGTCCGGGGACCTTGAATCGCGTGGGTGGATGGCCGCAGGCTGAGGCTTTTGGGCGGAACACAGACAGCCGGAGGTTGGAGGCAGACTTTCTGCGTGCCGAGTGTGCCGCACATGCGCAACGCGCAGCGCGCCTCGAGGTACGTGCACGGCCCAAGGCAGGTGGCACGCAGCGCCCACGGGTTGGCAAGTGTGACCTCCCAGACTTGATGGGTGTTGGTGTGGCAGAGGGAGCTGCGTGATGAGCACGCGAAGGCTCAAGAAAGGAAGAGCATGGAGCAGTATCTGCTCGGAGAATTGGCGATGGTTCAGACGGCGCTCTTGCAGCCGCGCGTAAGGATGCGCACAGAGTCGGTGCTCGTCAGAGCGGAGGTTGGGGTGCAGACAGGGACTCTTTTTGCTTGCATGGAGGCGCAAGCTACAAGGAAGGTTTGTTCACTTGTGACGCAGGTTGCTGCCTGCTGGGCAGAGACGGTTGCGCTCGGAACGGATGTGCAGCGTGAGGCGCAAGAAGTATGGAAACAGCACCAACAGCTACGTCTGGCCCAGGATGAAGTACTGCGTCTACGAGAAGAGGTCGCTGCGGCGGTGCAGCGTGGCAATGAGGCGGAGCGTGATGCGGAGCGTATGCGCAAGCAGCTGTTGGGTCGTGGCGGGCGCTTTTCTTCGGGACGCGGGGCCGGAGAACGGAGCCAGAAGGCGCCTCTCTCGCGGCGGGAGAACGGCCTTAACGTCTGCAGCCCTCAAAAGCCTGGGTTGTCGCGCACAGGGATAGACGGCAAGGGGCGCCCGTCCAGCCCTGAGGGCCCGGGCAGCTGCTCAAGAGAGGGAGAGCCTCTGGCGGTGGATCCCCACAGGGAATCAGAGGTGGGGGGCAGTGGGGAATTCGCTGCTTTGCTGAAACGCGCGCGCAGCCTGGTTGCTCGCGGCAAGATGGTTCTCCCGCGCTGAACGACCCTAGGGCACTGTAACGAGCATCGGGAAAGAGATAAAGACGTTTTTATCTCGTGCACCGACTACAAGTCGGAGCACGCATCATAGAAGGCTGCGGCTGCGGTCTAGAGGCAGACCGGTCAAATGGATCGCTCAGCGCAGCTCCCGTGCTGGCTCTCAGCAGCGCAGCAGGAGTCCGCCGCGCTACCAGCCGCGCCCGTACTCAGCCTCTCAAGCAGGTGCGCGACGGCAGCTCCTCCGGAAAACCTGTCGCTCCCGGAGAGGTCCTCTTTGTGCCCCTGTGGAATCGACAGCCCGTGCACCTGGCGACCAACCTCCTCCCGCAAGTCGTCAATGGTGCCTCGGCTTGTCTCTTCGCCACATGACTGCCGACTCCCTGACTCAGCCCCCCTGTCGAGTACCGGGGGAGCTTCCCAAACACGTCGCCCGATGCAGCAAAGCACAAGCGTATTACCCAAGGGCATGTGACCCTCAGGAACGTGCGTCCTGTCTTGAGCTGAAATTGCGTCCGTCTCGTGCGCCTCCAGCTCTTGCAGACCACCAGCCCCAACTCTAAGGAGCCGCACTCGCCGACCCAGCCTGCGCAACAGCGAGCGTCAGCCAACGGTGCAAATCAAGCAGCTTGAGCACAGGTGTCGGTGACGTTTCCGGTGCCGGCGTGGGCACAGACGTGATCGCGGCGGCGTCCAGAAGCTGTTTCAAGTCAACGCCAGGCGCACCAGGCGCCGCATTTGCTGTAGAAAGGGCACGGGTAAGGAGAGATGCCGGCTCCCCTGCACCTGCAGCTTTCAATGCCACGAGCAGCGAAGACGCCACTTGTGTCGTGCCGCCATCCGCTGCTATCACGGAGCGGTCCTGCGCCTGGACTCGCCCCTCAATCGCTAGCCGCGCGTGCTGCTCTTCCACTGCGCGTCGGAATGCCTCGGGGTGCTGCCGCGCCCAGACCTCGCTTGCCTGTCCTTGCACCTGCCACAGGGCCTCAAAGCGCACCATTTCCTGCTCTGCTGCCACCAATTCCTGCGCAGATAGAGCTCCACGACGGACTGCTATATCTTGCAGGCCATCGTCCTTGAAGTCAGGTAAATCCACGTGCGCACCCGGCTTTCGGTATCTCTGCCGCCCTTCGACCTCGCTGGGGTCTACATCTCCCAATCTACCATCAACGTTTCCTTTTCCTGCCACCTCATCAGCATCCAACGCTGTATTGAGTGCAGAGCCAACCTCAGTGCTAGAATCCAAGCCATCAGTTAAAATGCCCTGGCGACGACTCAACTCCATATCCTCGCTGGTACTTCGCCACGACTCAGGCGGAGCGGTTCCCCCTGCTTCCCGACCTTCCACCGTGTATGATGGTGTAGCACTCCTGTCCTGCTCGCCAAAGTGGAGAGTCCTGTCACTCTCAAGATCTGCGCCATGAAGACTTCCAAGACTTTCGCCGCGGCTGTTGACTGCATGCTCCAGACGTGCGCTGCTACTTTCAATTCGCACCTCCTGCGATAAAGAAAGCACGTCCTCTCGCGTCATTCCCTTCTCCGTTGAGCTCGCCTCGAGCTCCATTACTTCTGCTCTGCACACACGCCCTACGTCTACATCCCCTGGCGCAGGGGCGACTTTTTGCTGGTCGCAATTTGACTCGGGAAGCGTGTCGAGCTCGGGATTCGGCTCTGCAGCGATCGACTGTCGGACCGACTGTGCAACCCCCTTGAGAATGGACCAACCCTGCCCACCAAGTGTCCTTGCTCCAAAGAGACTGTCTTCAGATGAGCCTTCATCATTCAACACACTCGACAACTGCTTCGGTCCCTGAGCGCCTGCGTCCTTCATGTGTGCCCTTGTCCCAGGTGAAGCGGTAAGGGCGTCGTCGCTCGGCGCGGGAATCGGCAATCGCTGACGAGCCCCCGCGCTGCCGACCACCCCAGGGGGACATATAAATCCAAGCTCGTCTGCGAGCTGGGTGGCAACATCGTCCGCTGGGACGGCACCAGCGGCGCGCGCTGCACGATATGCGTCTTCCAAAATCCGTGCTGCCGGGTGTGCCTGCATTGCTGGCGGCCAGTACTCTGGAGGCAAGTCTGGCGTCAGAAGCACGGACGCAGCTGCTGCAAGCGACTTTCGAGACATGTCTCGCAGCGCGTCACCCAAGTCTGCCGGCAGGAAGTCCTCCCAATTCACAGCAGCGGCACTGTCTTTGCCGCCCTCAGTGGCAAACGCCGAAGGCGCTTGCCAGCTTCCCGGCCCGACCTGCTTGAAGCCTGCGCTCGCAAGCAGCGAATCCAACTGCTCCTCTGTCGGTCGACCCGCTTCGTAGTCGACCGGCGGCAACACACGAGGCTTCTCTCCACGCACACCCTCAAGGAGCTCAAGCCCAGTGGAACCCACTGCTTCTTCCAGCGCGTGGTCGGCTGCAGACTCGTCCGCCTCCATGTCCGCAGCACGCTTGTCCATGGATGACCACTTTCCCTCGAACTGTTCCCGACTCAGCGCACCGTTCACCACCTCTTCTCGAAGGTACGCTAGTGCCTGGCGAAACGCAGTGACGTTATGCACCCCCTCGTCCAGCACCGCGTCCACACGCGCAAGTCCCGCGATGCGCGCTTCAGAACCAGCTTGCGAGAAGTGCCGCTCCAGGATCAGCTTCTCGTCGATCAGGCGTTTCCCCACCAGCGGCTTCTCTCGCTGCCGAGCAACGATGCGCGCCACGAAGTTGACGACCGTGTCGTCCCCCGGGCCCTCGCGCGCGCTTGCACCGGGCTGGCGCGCCGGCGACACAAAGACAGGCACGACACCAACGCCCGGCACATACTCTACCGGCGGTGGATACTGTTGAAGCACCGATGGGCGACCCCGTTTAACTGGCCTGCGTGCCACAGTCGTGTTGGCTGCACCGTTGGACTCGCTGCCACGTGTATCGCCAGAATCCCGCATCTGCTGCCAGGATTTCTGCCCTGCCGCTACATTTTTGTCGAGAGAGACCGCCTTCGAAGGCAGCAGGTTCGTACCACCGGCGATCACGCCACGCACTTTCCCGGCTCTGTTGGTTTCACTTCCGACGTGTACATCTGATTCGAGTCCATCGACATCCGGCGGCGCCCAATCAACCCGCACGCCCCCAAGCAGCTGCTCCGCCGCCCGGAGCCGTCGCCCTTCGATCTCAACAATCAACGCAATATACGTCCGCACCATCTCACACATCTTTTGCCAGAAACCACTCCAACCGCCCTGAATAGATCGCAATGTCACCATCACGGGCGGGAAAACTCGAGGTGAGTTCGGATCGGAGGCGGTCATGGCAAGGCGTGCGTACCTCGGTGGCGAACCAAGCGCGTGCGGATCGGCGAAGGTCGCAGCGCCAGACGCGTTCGATCAGTCCCTCTACGGCAGCATCTGCCCCGACCTCTCCTGGTGCCTCTGTGCTGCCGAACACGCCAATTTCAGGTGACGACTCATCTACTCCTTCCTGCCCAGCGGCATCAACACCCCCCACCCCGCTATCCAACGCAAGAACGCTTTCCGGCCCATCGGATCCTCCTCGAAGTTGCAGAATGTCCGGATGGTTGCCTTTACATTCTCTGCCGTGGAGACTTCGACAGAAGACGAGACCCTGTGGCTTGTAGCTTGCGACAGCCAGTCGAGGGGCGAGTCGCTGAGCACCAAGGCTCGTGTCCTGACGCAGAGCCCCTGCCTGCATCGCCGCCAGGATGTACAGGATGAAAGCACCAGCCATTTCGTAGCGGTGTGTCGCAGATCGCATCCGGGGTCGCCTTGTACGCTCTTCACGGCAGATCCTCGGCGCCTCGGGTGGCACCAGCGCGCGTGAACTGTGATGATGAAGAGTGCGCTTGATGCTTCGCCTCATCCAATCAAGACGGCGCTGTTGGTCGGCAAGCAATATTTGCGCAATGTCTGAATCCCTCACCCTTGTGAATTGGGCGCAGGCCGGCAGCGGAATCCCGGCTCAGCCCCAAACGAAGCCTGCTGGTCCCATCTGGGGATCGCGGCGGAGGGCGATGTCAACTTTGATTCTAAAAGTAAACTCCGCGGATTTACGATCAAAGGGCCACACAGCACCGCCAGACTGGTTGCTCGTATACCCGCTGCCTGTTACGCTTGAGCTTGTGCTGGTTAGAAATGTCGCCCTCGAGCGCAGTGTGCAATCTGCTAACCTCCACGCAGCGTTGCTCGCTGACGTTGGAAGCCTCTTTCGCCTCGACATAGGGTTCCCGTCCTTCTTCGTGGATCCATTCCACTGAAACCTCATTGCATCTCGGTGGGAGGTATCTCTTTCCAACCGTCGAAGTTCCCGGGCACCTGCTTCGTGTTCAAGCAAACCCCGGTACGCAGTGCTTTTGGCGGCTGGTCCAGCCACCCGAGCTGTAGGTCTCAAAAATAGAATTCCACGTCCCAGCCAGCTCGCCAGTGTGTGAACGTATGGTGTTTCGCTGCGAAGTCGGTTTTCGGTAAAGGCTTCCAGCGACAAATGATTCCAATCAACTACACCTCGCAAGCTTCTGAGTGCACGATTGGTGCGTGCTCCTTTCAATGATGCTGACATGAAAACGCCCGCCCGCGGCTTCAGGCCATCTGGAGTTCCGCGTTGCCCTGCAGCGCTACTGTTTTTTCGCCGTTGTAACAAAAAATATTCCGAGTCACCCTGCCACTGCCGCTCCTGCCGTATCATCTCAAGAGAACCCACACTGGAGAGTCTCCTTGAGGCGCGCATCCTGGAACGAGAGCTTAAAATTGATGTATTTACACGCTCAGCAACCTGAGGCTTTTCTCGTCGGAAATCCTCATGTCCTGGCAGAATGTCGCGCCAGAGCCCCAGGCCGCAGAGACACCGGGCCTCATGAGTCTTCCTCCTGGAGAAGATGCACGCCCGTCTGCGTGTCGGGCCACACAGCACTCGCTTCAAACGCAGTGCAATGGCGCTGGCTAGCTAGGGCACCAGAGAGGGCGCAGGTTGGCACCGCCTTCCAGTCGATTTCCGCCAGCTGCTCCTGCTTCTTCTGCTTCTCAATCAGCCCATCCCGCAGAATATGATGAGCCTCGTGCACCCTCCGGTATCCCCTCTCTTCGAAGTCGCTCAGACAAGTCCACTCTGCCGTTCCATGAGATTGATCTTCTCAAGGCGAGACAGGGCAGGCGCAGGCGCCGCGGGGCGAAGGGAGATGGGAGTGGGCGCTACCGAGCGGACACTGCAATTCACCAGGGAATGTCGCCCACAGCTTTGGCGCCCTGCCGTGCACCGCCTATCAAAGGCCTGCTGCACTGCGGGATGCAGGCCAGGGGCGGAAGGCAATTACCCCGTTGAATCTGGCTTGACGCCCAGAACCGTTACCTCCACACCCAGCGGTGTGAGCAGGATATCATTCACCTGCAGCAAGCCGCATGCAACTCACAACGGAACTTTGATGCTCAATATCTCTGCCGGAATTGCATGGAACAACGGCAGTTCGCGGGACAGAGGGGTACGAGGAGCAGATCGGACCTGGAACCCAAAAGGAGCTGTCGCATCGGGGTCGGTCAGAAAGGCAGGTGCCTTGGCCTTGCCACCTTTCTTTGGCATTCAGAGGTGAGGCCCACTGCGCCCTCTCCTACCAGGTAGGCTCCGGGTCGGGTTTAGTTAGGCTCCGTTTAGGCTCCAATTCCCATGTGAAATCTCGCAACCTGCAGCAGGCAGCCCGGGGGGATTCTGGCGGGCACGATGCCAAAAACGGGGCCCTTTGCGTTTCCCGCACGGGCATTCCCCGAAGATGACCTTCCTGGCGGAGGGGACGATGTTGGTGAGGCCGAGGACGCTCCTGATCAGGACTACTACGTGTTTCTCAATGTTCGTGTCCACCCACTGCGAGCGCAGCGCACCACTCTGCCCCATAGCCGTCCCCACCCACCGCTGAACATGCAAACTCGCCATACCAGGTAAAAGCTGACTGCTCGGACGATGAACTCAAGATGGCTTACCGAAAACTCGCGCTTATCTGGCACCCCGACCGCCACACGGATCCAGAGGCAAGGGCGCATGCGACGGCCAAGTTCGCGCGACTCACCCACATCCACGACACACTGACCAACCCCACAAAACGGCGGCTGTACAACCTGTATGGTGAGAAAGGTCTATCATCCGGGCTCGAGGTTGGAGCGCATCTTCCCACGGCGGAGCAAATTCGTGCAGCTTATGCGAAGCACCAGCGTGTGGTTCGCCAAGAGCGCGAGCTCGCGCGGCTTGGCCTGTCCGGCGTTCTGCAGACAACCGTTTCGCTTGCGCAGTGGCCGCCTCTGTTGCGGCTTCTTCAACCCGACAGTCCGGATGTGGTGCAATTCCGCGGCAAGGGAGCGCGAAGTGTGGGTAGGATGGGGCCTTCGGGGATGCAGCTCCGCTCGTCGATGCTGGCTGAGCGCTTTGCAACGCAGCTGTCGCGGAAAGACGCCGTAGAGGTGGCAGGTCAGATGATTGTTCAAGGGCAACAGGGTGGTGGGCTTGTCTCATTTATGCTGAAGCGATCATTCTCGCCGCGATCGGGGGCCAAGGTGCGCATGCACTGGGGCATGGAAGACTCTCCTCTGGCACTTTCGACCTTCCGTGCCCTGTCGGCATCCACGGTGGCCAAAATCCACATGCGGCTTTCAGCTGCTGGGTCGCAGCTTCGCTGCGCCTGCTCGCGTCAGGTTTCTGCCGCGGTGCTCGGCAAGCTCCAGTACATCATCGGTGGCACAGAGTCAGGTGTGAAACTTCGCGCACATCGCCAAGGCGAGCGGGGGACTGCTCGTGCTGAGGCGTGGATCGGATTCGGCGCATTTTCGCTGTCAGCTTCACTCGCACGGCGGCTCTCGAAACGCTCTGGGCTCTCTGCCACGCTCAATTTGGGACAGGGTGGAGCCCAGGTCGAGGTTGGAATGCGGCGCCGGATCTCAGCGCGCTCATCCTTCGCCGCCGCCTGCGCGCTCTCGCTGGCCAAAGGTGTCACTCTTAAGCTATCGCTTGGAAGAATGAATCAAGATCTCTCGGTCCCGCTACTGCTTTCACCTCTGGTCACGCTGCGATCTGTAGTAGTTGGAGCGGTGCTGCCTGCTTTGGCCGGGGCGTTGCTCAAGATCGTTTGGCTCGCGCCGCGCCAGCGACGCCGCAAAGAGCGACGGCGTCAGCGCTTGCGTTCGGAGCACGCCGAGAGTGTGGCGCGTGCGAGGGAGGAGGCGCGCGGGGACATCGAGCTCATGCGAGGAGCGGTCGGTCGCAAGCGAGCGACGGAGTCGGCGCGCAACGGACTGGTGATAGTGCGTGCAGTATTTGGACGCCTTCCGCCGCGCCAGGACAGCGACCTGCACTGGCCGCCCGAGCCCAACCCAGCGGAAACAGGCGGTGCAGGTGACACTGTAGACGTGACGATTCCACTGCAGGTATTCCCCATGCCGTGCCACATCCGCTGCCGGAGTAAGTCCGTCGACGTCTTGCGCCCCCCTAGTTTTCCCCTCTGCTGACGCACGCTGCTCCCGACAGTACCTCGCAGAGGACTCCAAATTGCAGCTCTTCAACTCCTCCAAAGCCGGTCTCCCGGGGTTCTTTGATCCCGTGCCTGGGGAGGCAAAGGAGCTGTACGTGCTTTACCGCTTCCGTGGGCGCCTTCACGAGGTGACGGGTGCAGATGAGGCGCCGCTTTGCATCCCGCTGCAGCGCGACGCCCTACCGGAGTCTACCTCAAGGTTTCTGGCAGGCGAATCCATTCCTTCTCAGGCGGCGCCGCCGCCGCGCCGTGCCGCCGCCGACTGACGCTCCCCGGACCGGGACCGGTCAGACAAATGACGGGGCTCCTTTCTGGCCAACCCCTGAGAGCTTGAGTTCTTGCGTGCCATCTTGGGCACGAACGGTGCGTGTTGCTCAAGTTACGATTTACAGTACGGTGCTCACGCTTGATTTACTAATACCCACCAAGGCTGCATGCCCGTTGCGTGGCTTGCTTCGGTGCTGAAGCTGTGGTGCGAACAGTAAAGAATCTAGTGCTTATGAAGCCAGTAACGAGACGTTGCATCGCTGAGAGAGCGGGTTTTGCGAAGCACGCGAGGCGTCTCGAGTGCGATTGCGGAGCTGCTGGCGGCTGGCGGCGAGCCATGCTGAGTAGGGCGCTAGGCGCCCCCCTCCGATGTCGACCTGCAGCGCCATCCCTGGTGGAGCTCCACATGCAAGATTCGCGTGCCCTGTGAATCGCCCCGTGGCACGATCGTACATGAGAACGCGTCCGAGCCGCCCAGGAGCTGCAAGTCCGGCTTCTCGTGCCTGGTTACGCGCACGTGCCTCCGCAGCTGCGACTGCGGCCATATCTCCAGCTGCAGTCGCACACGACTCTGGCGAGGTGGAGCCTCGAAGCGTCGCGGGAGCAGCGATCGATGTCTCTCCACTTCGCGGATCTGCCGCCCACATGTCTTGCTCGTCGTCCTGCACTTCTCCGCCCTCGTCACCAGAAGAACTGTCGCCTTCCTGCTCGCACAGCCTCTCTCGCGCCTCGTCTCCTGGCTCAGTCATCACAGGGCTGCCTACCGACTCCTCCCCTCGTGCGACCATCGTCCATTCCTCGCACCCAACTGACGCAACGTCCCTGCTCCTATCTGCTGGGTCAGACGAATCCTCATAGCTGCCCATAATCTCGCCTTTACGAGAATTTGCAAGCTGTGGTGCCAACAGTAGCCCAGCGTGACCCTCCCATGGGGTCTGATTGTCAACGTGATCGCTGTCCTTGTCCTTCTCGGTTTCGCTTGCGCTCTTCAGCATGTCGACTGCTGAGGGTCGCAAAAAAATACGGCCGGCACCCAGATTCAACCTGCATACACCATGCCATTCCAATTAGCGACGCTCAGCTGTATTCTTTCAACACTCCTGCGACTGGGATCTGCACCGAGAAGAGACTCTGTGCTCCGCAAGGGTGCGAGAAAGGATGCGATTTAGCCCCGAGTCTTCCAGTCCCTGGAGCCACAAGCATGCAAGTCAGCTTCTCTCTGCAGCGTCTAGTTGGTGGTGATTGGCGCGAGCTTTGCGTGGTCTGACCTGGAGATTCTCTGACACCATGTCCTCGAGTTCTCACCGTACGAGAGGGGAGATCCTTTCGAAATAACGGCTGCAGCAGAAGTTTGCTAAGATCCGTGTCGTCCAACTCTTGGCTGCAATGCCCTACGCGCTAGGCTAGAGTCGGTTCGGGATCAAAACGGTACTTTTGATGCAGAAAATAGGGCGCCTGAAAGGGGGGTGAGTCGGTTCCCTTGCGGGTTTCGTGAAGAAACTGGGGGCGAGGATTTCTCAGCTCCCGTCGACGGGAGCTGAGAAATCTGGGGGCGAGGATTTCTCAGCTCCCTTGCATCTTAGGAATCCGCGCGATGATGCGTACTGCCGTCACCGCGCTAGCCCTCGTTGCTGCCACAGATGCATTCGCACCAGCGCCCTCTGCGCTCCGCCTGGTGCCTGGCGCGACTGCCTCTATCAGCGGACGCCCGGTCACCGCAAGCGCCGTCCACAGGTTTTTGCGCGCTCAGCTCTCAATCCTCGCTCCCAGTGCTTGCTAGCACGCGCGACCCTACAGAACTTGCGCACCATTCATCGCTCGTGGCGTCTACGGTCTCTTCAGCAGAGGGTAGCTCGTAGGGTAAGAAAGCTTCGTGTTCGGATGAAGAGCAGATGATCCGAGCGTTTGCGGGGAAGTGGCGGCCATCTTTCCGCCGGGCTGCTGTGCATGAACTCGGTCGCGAGCTGGCACCGGGACCACCGGATTGTAAGGTATTGACATGCACAAACCTTTGGTGGCTTAGGTCTCGCGCATCTACGCTGAACCTCAACATGCTGGTCTCAAACACCAAGGTACGTCGGCGCCCATGCTCGATCGAGCACCGGGTTGGTTTGCCATCAAAGCTGAGTTTGGCGACGAACAGGAGACGAAGACAAAGGCAGGTGCTCTGGCAATTCGTTCAACGCGTCCGAGTGGAACGGGTTTGGGGGCAAGCACTGCGGAACCCGCCAAGACGAGCACTATGCTGCTCGGGTTGTACTTCCTCGGCTGGTACGTTCTCAACGTTGGCTACAACATTTACGTCAAAAAGACTCTCAACGTGCTACCGCTCCCGTTCACCTTTGCTGTCCTCCAGCTTGGAATCGGCTTCATCTGGCTCGCCCCGCAGTGGCTGTCTGGAATTCGGAAGGTTCCCAAGCCGTCAAAGCAGAACTGGAAAGCGCTCTCAAAGGTTGCGGCATTCCACGGCCTCGGACAGCTCGCGACTGTCATGGCAATGGGACTCGGGTCCGTGTCCTTCGTGAACGTCGTCAAGGCGCTGGAGCCGGTCTGCACCGCGCTCATCGCTCTCCTCGTCACCGGTGTCGGTCTACCGTGGCAGGTCTGGCTCTCGATGTTGCCTGTCTGTGCTGGCGTTGGGATGGCTTCGCTGTCGGAGCTTTCGTTCACGTGGGCGTGCTTCGGCGCTGCAATGACCTCAAACGTTGTTTACGCAACTCGTGGTGTGCTCTCGAAGATTTCGATGACCATGGACGACGCTGGCGAGAATATGGACGCTGCTAACACTTACGCCGTTGTGACGGGCATCGCTTTCCTTTTCACCCTCCCGATCGCCTTGGTGCTGGAGGGCGCGAAAGTTGGCGCAGGTCTAGCGGCAGTGACTGCCGCAGGCTGGACCATGGGCAAGCTAGCGTACATGGTGCTCTGCACGGGCCTTCTGTACTACACTTACAATGAGATGGCCTTCCTTGTGCTCGGCTCCGTCGCTCCCATCACGCAATCAGTTGGCAACACCGTCAAGCGTGTCGTCGTCATCGTTGCTGCCGCTCTGGTCTTCCGGACCCCGATGACACCGATGGGTATTGCTGGCTCCACTGTCGCCATTCTCGGTGTTCTCCTGTACTCGCTCGTCCGTTCCAAGTTCCCGGACGTGCCCGCGAAGGTAGGGCAGCCTTTCCGATCACCCAAGACTCCCTTTCCATACTAAGTGATTACAACACTATGAAGGTTAGTACTGTGCGTGTCTTTGCTTTTTGCATCGCTAATCCGTAGATTCGTTGCATGTATTGACTAAAGGTGGATGAGGCTTTTAGACAGGTGCGTGAACCGACTAATCCCCAAATGTAGGACACGAAGCCGCAATGAGCGCGAATCCTGATCTGCACTTATCGTCCTCCCGGTTTCTAACGTTTGTGACGGGGCCAGAAATCGCTAAAGGAGGAGTAAGATCCCGAGGAAGCTTGTGCGCAGTAGAAAATTCGACAGTATTTCTGGGTTGGCAACTTCAGTCTTTCAGAGCCTTCCCTTTGTTTTCCAGTGTGACGTGGGAAAAGAAGAGGGGAAGGCTGAAGGAGGGGAGAGGGCTTTAAGTGTTGGAAAGGACCCCACAATTTGCGAATCGTTGTTAAATACTCGTTCCGAAAGAACCAGAGCGATGAATGCTCGTGCCCGGGGACTCATATGACCCTCATGACAGAACTCAACGAAAGACTCTCTAAGAGACTAGTTGAGACTAGTTTGCAAGGGCCCTAGAAAAAGGTGGTTCAGTGGGAAGGACGTGAAAAATCTACCGCCGTTCCAATGCGTCAAGCATGACAACAGACAAACTTGTGCCGGTAATCTACACTTCTTGTTGGATCAAATCTTTCCCTTCCGAAAAATGAGTCAGGACGCAGGCATTGATACAGTAGCTCCCGGCACGTCCACCTTTGAAAATCGAAACACGATGCCAAATCAGACGCGTGAAGTGACCAGTCGTTTCGCGGCAAATTCATGCGAGTGGTTAAACAATAAAATAAAACCTGCGGCAGGAAAATAGTGGCCAAGATGTGTTCCAGTAGCCGCGCAAAGAACCTGAAGGAACCCAAAGTTGTGTGAGAAGAAAAAAAGTTCTGAGTCGTTGCTTTCATGGGGACTCAAGTGCACCTCGGTCCTCGGATTTGAAGGCCCATCTAAAGGATCCTTCCTGCGGCATCCGACATGAGTCGAAGCGTCATCCTACTGAATTCACTCACGAAACATCTACATGATCTACAAAGTTCTCAGATGGTGCAATCGGGAGACCTCAGAACAATGTAGTCGGTGTCGTACGGTCGCGAAAAACTCAACCATCCACTCTCGACAGTATCTTGCCTGATTAAACAAAAAATTGATCAGGACTTATGCACTCTGCTGCAGGTTCGTACGATCGAGCAATGCATTGTTCGCAATTAGGAAAAGCAATCTGGCGAGCACGGAACGACGTGAGCGAATCGCCGTGAAATAGTGGAAGTTTCGATATCGCGCAACGATAACAGCCAGTCATGAAAGTTTTGTCTCCGTAAACCACCTGCAAGATCGATTTTCGACCCAGCAAAGTGGCTTGAGCCGAACATAAGAAAATCAACAAAATTATAAATGCGGATCGAACCTTTCGCCTGTCGGCCAGGCGCTTTCGGCCCATCGGTTCAGTGCTTGCACGTAGGGAAACCTTTGGTTTTGAAGGTAAGTTAGCCCGCGCTTTATGATCATCTCAAGGGAAGCTACATATCGTGTTCACTGTGTTGAAACATTGAGGCGGTTGAGAATGAAACATAGCTCACTTCCACGGATATTTCGTCCGGTAGGCTTTCTTGTATCGCGCTCAAAAGCTATTCGTGACAATCTCCATCAGTCCACTTCATTGCTTCGTGCACTGCTAGCATTGCTAGCTCCGGAATCATAAAATGAAAATGTGCTTCTATGTCATGTTTGATCGTCAAGTACCTCAGTACGGTCCAGCCGCTGAAAGCATTCAACTGGGTCGAAACCCCTGGCCCATTTATCACCCCACAGCGGTTCGTACACCCCGCGTGGTGCTTCTACAGAATCGTTTGGGTCGGTGGACAGCCACCCCCACCTGCAATTAAAAAAAGTTGATTCACCACCACCTCCGAAATGCATCGTGGCATTTCTGAGCGGTTTTCACTGACGTATCTCATAATCAATGTTCACTTGAAATGTTTGCAACGTACCCCCTTGATTCCAACAGCTTTTCTTCCGACGGGAGTGGGTCCAGCCAAGACGGCAGCGCAACTGCATGTAGCTTGACTGATCACGAACAGGTTCAAACCATCAAAGAATTTCAATCTTAGCCACGGCTACAACATGCTGATCAGTGGCCGCTGTGTGCAACCTGGCAGATGAAGTGTCCCTCCACTTAGACGGAACATTCCAGCGGCAGGAACCCATCGATATCTGCAAGAGCGGGCTCGGATTCTTCAGGATTCAACAAACAATGTATTGAACTTGCCAGCATCGTCGTTCCGTTTCTTGGTACGCATCAGAAGAAATAGCTAATTGAGCTCTGCAAGTTTTTGGTTTCAATGCAGAAGCTTCGAACGTTCATGAAAATGGGAGAATTAAACTCACACGCCGATAAAATTCTCTACTAGCGCTTCTTCATAACACACTTCCACGTCAAGGTGGGGCCCTTTGGTCAGATCACGCAAGCGGCGTGCAGCCGCATTTGCCGTATCCACATCCACTCGACCGTGGGAAACCTGTTGCGTTATCATCATCTTCCACTTCAAAGATTCAGAATCATCATGAAACGCGTTGTATAACTTGAGGGCATAGACAAGCAGGTACTGAAAGTGTGAACCTGCACTGCAATTCGAGCGCGAGCGTTGCCCTGATCTGGTGGGCAGCTCTTTATTTCCCAAGGGACATCCCTAGACGATCTGCGAAGATTCAATCTCAGTTAGAGCGAAGACGCGGGCATTTCATTTGAAGAGCATGTTGCTTCAGGCATCAACTTAGGCTCCTGGATCGAATCGTTCGTCTCAGGAACAAAGTTTTCAAGTTTGCACGCGGTCGCTGAGAACCGGCAAAGAGCCGATGTAAGTCTGCGGCGACAGATGTAAACTTCCTTGGACCCTGCTAGTGGGCTCCAGGCAAAGACGCCAAGAGCAAGCTCGAAACTCAGTAGTGTCTTGAGGAAGAGCGATGACAGCTTCATGCACTCAGCGAACGAGGATTGAACTCAGCACCCAAGCTCTGCGTTTTCGACGTATCTGAACTTTCTTCGAGGAGAGGTGCTTATCAACAATGCTCCAAGGCGTAACGCCTTCAGCCGAATTGGCCTGCGGTCCCTCGTTTGCGACGAGGGCTCCTCCTGAATCCAGAATCAGAAGGAGGCTGCTTACTCGGAGGATCAGGAGTCACACGGCACTGTGGCATGCGCTGGGGCGTGTCTCACACTTGCACTGAATGATTTCAGCAGTTCGTGGTGCGGTGGATGCACCTGGTACCAATGCACCGTCCACTGCCTTGACCCACGGTGCGACGCGCCCACTCTCTTGCGAGAAGCGGCAAAAAAAGTAACGTGATCACGCTAAAATTACTGAGTTCTCTTCCTCGGCGTTGTCCGCCCCGCAAGGAGTCGAGGACGTTAGGCGTGCGTCGGTCTTCACAGAGGTGCATAAGCCACCTGGCCGTCAGCCAGCTTGCCCCAAGAATGGGCGCCAACAGCAGCATGTGCTCGCCGGAGCTTTGCGGGACCGGCTCGAACAAGCCAACCTCTGTAGCAACCAGTCGGCCTGGACAGGGCGCTGGAGCTCCGAAGAGCAAGACTGCCTACCTTTTCCAGCTTGCTGATACGGGAAATCACGGTAATACCCCCAGCTTAGGGCCGATTCACGCTGTGTGCAGAGAGAGGCTTCACTAGCACCGGCACTGGCTAAGTGTACACAATGGCTCCTGGAGTTTTCTTCGTTTGGGTGCCGCCGTGGTGCCTTCACACCGCGTTTGGGTGCCGTCGCGAAGGCGGCACCCAAACCAATGGATATTGGGCGTACCGGACAGTTCTATTCGCCTCTGACGTGTGAAAATTGTGTGCTGGGGCAGAGGCGATGCAGTCGTTCTTGTCGACGAATGCGGTCGGGGGTTCGAATTTCGATATCAACGCTACGGTACGCCAGCTCTTTCCGGTTGGCAGAGATTCGCGCCACTGCGCATGGTTTGCTGGTATAGCGTGCTGACAAGCGATATGAGAGCTTAGATGCGTTCACCCGTTGATGGCAAATATTATCACGGGGCTGCAGGATATGGACGGCAACACCGCCCTTCATCGCGCAGCGCGCCGGGGACATCGTATGGTGTGTCAGGCGCTTGTTCGTGTGAGGAACCCGCCCGGGGCACCCGTCACCGTATGCTTGAGAGATAGATGGAAAACATGGTGCGTGAAAAAACCTGCAGACACGGCAATGTGCCTGAAATCGCAAGGAACACGCAGTTCTCAGCCGAGATCCGGAGCAACAAGGCAGGGCAGACACCAGCAGCAGTTGCACGGGCTGCAGGGCGGAGTGACTGCGAGGCCTATCTCGAGGTGATCGAGTCGGTCAAGCGCAACCAGCCGAGTGTTGAGGCCAAACTCGCAAGCGCGAAGCCTGGCGAAACTGCAGCAACACAGGCGACACGCGTCGTCGCGCTCTATCCCTTTCAAGCGTCGGAATCCCCTGCCTTTCCGCCAGACCCACGTATGGAAACGGATCTTCGGACGGGTGAGATCTACTTTGTCAAGAGCGTGCGCGAGGATGGATGGTGCCTTGTCACCCGCTCCGACGACTCAACCGAGTACTGGGCCCCTGGCAACTATCTCTCCACGAATGGTTCCTACCCCCTCCTCAGTTTTGTCATCGAGCCATGTTGCGATAGCAATCTCCTGCCTGGGGTTCTCTTGCCCGGCCTATGGAGCATGCCTATACAGATGCGACGCTCATGTAGCGAACGTACGGCAGGGGCTACTCCATTCCGGGAGTGAGGGGCCGTTTTCTTCTGCGAACGTTCTTGCTCTACATTCGCTGTGTGTCTCTGTGGCGCACGGCGTAGGCAAAAAGCGAAAGAGTTCAGCCTGTATCTCCATGGGATAAAATTTGGAAGCTGGTCGTCTGCAAGGAACGGGTAAATGAAACAGCTTTCCTGAACAATCTACATGAATCACAGTCGCAAGCGTTGCTGCTGTGAGTTGCTTTGCGAGTTTCTACTGCGCAAAGTGTTGCTACGTGAGATTCTATTGCGCTCGATTGTACTGCATGTGAAATTCGGACAGCTGACGAGCTGACGAAAACTCGTGAAACGGGCTTTACTCTCCAGTGATTAAAGCCCATCCGCTCCTTACCGCAACAACGACTCAGTCCCACTTACCATCTCCGACATTGGCTAAGGTACAGTGCAAATCTCAGTGAAAGTGCACCAGGCCCTCGTATGCGGTCGTGAGCCAGCCCGGGGGGCCCCCTGCCGCGACAAGGTTTTGCCCGTCAGTTCGCCTGCTCACTACCACCGCCAGAGCGGCTGAAAAGGGGCGGGACAAGCGTAGTCAGCCTCACCGCGGGGACTACTACATTTTGGGGCATGCACGATAACTTCATGCCTGAACAATGTCATCAATTTGCACGCTTCAGGATTTTGGCATCCGTGTGCATGCATGCCGAGGCAGGCACAACTCACCCTTGTGCGACTTGTAAGCGTCCTTCTTGCTGTTCCCCCATAGGTCACCGTATGTGATGTTCTTTACAACATCCTTCATCTCATGGTCCTGCGATGTTTCCGAAAGACCCTGAACGCGCGCCGTCGAGTGGCTCGGCTGTTCCAGGTGCGCGAACGCGAGAGTTAGTTTTCGTTTCGTTCATGTGGAAAGACTAGTTCCTCTCACAAGCGACAATCTGGGGAGGGTGCCTATCGTCTGACGACAATGAATCTACGAGAGGCAAGAGTCCGTTGCCGGCAAACAAGGCTCGGCACAGTGTTTCACAAGGGCGTGATCACAGCAGCGATCTGAGGCAAGTTCGAACCCGGCAAACAGCTACAAGCAGCACATAAGAAATGGCACAAACACAAAAGCAACAGCAGCTATTGGCAATTGTTCTTCCGTGCTTCCTTGGTGGAAATCCAGAAACGCTGGAGGAGCTCGGCCACGCAACCCTCCACAGCACGCTCCACCCGCTTTCAAGGCTCATCCGTGCCCACAAAATCACAGATACGCACAAGCGTACTCCCTAGCCGGGCAAAATGCTCGGAGTGAAGGCGGGCGGTTCACCCCGTGGAAGTACTCGTAGGTAAAGGAGCCCTTCGCGTCCAGGAGAGACTGGAGGCGCGGCATCCTCACCCGAAGGTGGTTTTGGCTCTTCGCGGGGGGAATTGGAGCCACTGACTCGCTGGAGAATTGGAGCCATTCCTCCAACTCACCTCAATTCAACCAGTGCTGAGAGGAGCGAACCCGACTTGGACCAGTGCAGGAAGCTTCTCCAGTCGAAATACTCATTCCCCTGCCGTGGTTTCTGTCGGCTTCGAACGTTTGCAGCTGGGGATTGAGAACGGTTGCTTAAACCGAGCGCAAACGGGAGAACTACCTGTTTCATCCGGTGTGGGGACAGAGGCCGCGAAGAAGAGTCGAGCACAGCAGAACGCAGGCTGGAAAAGTCAAGTCGAACAACCATGGCACAGAATAAGCTGAACAAAGAGTTGAAGAATCTGTCGACCGATCCCATGCCGCAGGTTGGCCCTATGCAATTCTCTCGACCCTGCACCGCCATGCAGCAGGGTGGCCAGCTCCCTGCACTATGCCATGCAGTGTGGGTTTGTGCTCAGTGTGAAACTCCCTGCGCGGGCTAAGAGCTTAGCATTTTACTTGATTTTTTCTTGAAGGACCGTGACAGTGAGTTCGGCCTGGCAAACCAGGGGGAGGCGCGGCCAAAGGGAGACAACATCTACGAGTGGGAGGGGGTTATCAACGGCCCGGTCGCACCCCCCTGTGTACCCTGTGCCCCATCAATAAGTAGTCTGCCGTACTGCTCTCGTGGAAGCGTTGGGGGACTTCCCATGCGCTGAAGCCTGGCAGAAATTCTGCTCACGCTCGAGTGACCTCTGACGGCAGGAGGGCACGGCCTACGAGGGGGGCAAATTTCGCTTCGAACTGCGCTTTCCAGCTGAATACCCATTCAAACCGCCAAAGATTTCCTTCTGCACCAAGGTGCGCACCTTCCTGCTCCCTACTGTGGTGCAAAAGCTGGATGGATTTACAGAGGAGCATTTGATAGGTACTTCATCCCAACATTACTGAGGAAGGCAAGGTCTGCCTGGACCTGGTCTCAGACTCGTGGAATCCCGCAGTCTCTCTCCGCCAGGTTTTTCATGCTGCGCGCTTTTTCCGTGAATGCCTTTCGGTTTGCCAACAGCGGCGCAACAGGCGCTAGACGGGCTCTGACCTGGGGATCGGTGACAGATAATTTTGTCTCTGCACACGTTGTTTACAGATCCCAACCCTTCCAACCCGCTCGTGCCCGAGGTAGCACAGCTTTTCAATGACGATCGTGCAGCCTTTGAGGCAAAGGTCCGCCAGTGGGTGCAAGACTACGCTCAAAAGTAGGACGGGTGCCCTTGCTCGTCGAATTTGCTCGGCCGTCAATGATGTGCTGTGGGCTGTTCGAACGTCGTTCTTAGGATGTGAGCGTGCGAATTTGTACAAAGGCAATTCAGGCAGCTATTTAGCCTTCTTGCTCAGCGATACGCTGCCATTGAGGAAGGCTAGAACCTGAAGAACGCTCTAATGCTTTTCCACTGCGGCTTGACCCCGGGGATCCGAGCGATGCTGAACCCCTTCAGCATTTATGTACATCGCGCGGGCGGGAGCCCCACTCCGGTCCCTCAGTTTGCAGAGGGACGGTACATTGGTGGCGGCCGCGCTGGCGGGGGCGGCTGGGTCCCTGGATGCAGCCGTCCCTTGGCATCAATCGCCATGAGGCTCACCTCGTGATGCGTCTCTGCAGAGCGTCCACGGTCAGGGGGATGGTCACGCTACCGGCACAAGCTGGATCGGGGTCGAGCGCGAAAAGCGGCTGGTCCCGCCGGGGGGGATTCTTGAATACGAGGGGCGAAGGTGGTGGGCGTGAAGCGAACCAGAGCCGATGTAGGGCACGAGGCGGCGCGCGACCCCTCGAGCGTGCTCCAGGCGGTCAAACTCCGCCTGGTCCTGAGGGCGGGCGCGCGAGACTCAGCTAGCCTGCGTGCCGTGGGACTCCGCCGGGGTGGAAGCCTGCGGGGACGCAAAAGTGCGCGATGCCGGATGTGGAGAAACGTCGGGGGTACTGCTATGCTGGAGGCTGGTGTCACGGAGTGGGCCGCGAAGCGGTCGTATCGGACGCAGCGGGGAGGTCTGGACCTCCTCCGAGTCGCCTGTTCGTTGCCGAGGACTCTCCTCCTCCGTAAAAGATGCAGCCCTCGCCCATTCAGTGGCGGGGCGGAGGATCGGCGGGCGTTCGAGAGTTGGAGGTGGTGGTCCGCGCTGCGAAGTGTCGACGTCGTAAACCTTGCGCATCGCGTTGGCCGGGCGCCGCGGGGGGATGAACGGCCCAGATCTGCGCAGAAATGGCTTGAAATTTATTCACATGGTATCATGTGAGTGCACTGTTCGCTGGAGGATAGACTCAGCGCGCGAGAGAAAGCACATGTCGAGCAGATGGCGTCAGTATCGCTGCCCGTACCTCACAGCAGCACCCGATGACTTGCTGTCCACAGTTGAGGGGCGACTTCCACTCTCTCCAGTTGCCAGCCGCCTCATACTGTGTTGGTTGTTACCCCCGCTGGAGGTCCTGCTCCAAGCAGCGTGGTCGTCTCTTTCCGCAGACGGGCGGCGCGAAAACGCCGCGCCTTGCTGGTGTACCTGCTTCTCCAAGCTGGGAATCCTTGCTGGAATTCCCGAGACTTCACCAGACGGTCTACGCACTAACTCTGCGCTGGGCCCGGCACCTTTGTGAGACTTCATCCCGTCGTGGACTGGGCCCGACCGGCGTGTCCAGCTCCGGCGACTCTTTCGCTGTGCCACTTTACATTTGGACCTAGACTACATGTTTATAAGCGGGTCTCCCACTCAAGCTGAAGCACGTCTTGCCGACTCAACAACGCCGAGATGTTCTCGCAGCGCCTGCTGCTTCGTGTCTGCGTTGTCGTGGCTGTCGTTCCCCACATCGCCGGCTTTGTCCCTACAGCATCGCCGTTGCTGCGCTCGTTGCAGGGGATGAATTGCCGCACGGCGTCCAAGCCGACCGGGGCGCTACGTATGGCCGATGCCACAGACATGGTGCCCCGGCGGCGTGCCCTCGACATCATGAAAGCGGGGTCGATTTTCGCGGCGGTCTGGTTCGGTGGTGCAAGAGGCGCGGATGCAAAGAACAAACCGAAGGCGGCGGCAAGCGAGGAGCAGGTTGCTTCCGCGGAGGCAATCCCCGAGATCTCATTGGCGGATTTCATCACGGCGCTCGAGGCGGAGGAGGTTGAGTCCGTCGAGTTTGACGGGCCTATGTACGAGGTTGTTCCCATCCCGAAGGAAGTTTCATCGAGGTATTCGAATGCTTTGGCCCGCTTGCCAGCCTGCCCTGTGCTCGCGCCAACACATGCATGCCTAATCAGCTGCCCCTTGGTTGTGTGCAGAGGGCATACGTGAAAATTGGCGGACAGGAAATGCTTATCGGGGAGGGTTATCCAAAGGAAAGCTCTGTGAGCAGCACTGGGCCGCAGCAGGTGCTCGCCAAGATTAAGAACGAGATCAAGGCTGGGAATCCCGTGACGTGGTCATGGCGCTTCGCGAAGAAGTTCAAGACGCCCGAGCCCCAGGGCCCAGCCAAGCTCACACAGGAAAGACTTTGATGCTCTCCGGGTTTTTTCTAGGATCTGTGGTTCCTCATGCTCCGGTGCCGGGATTAGATGCAGGGCGGTCCTGGCTGCTGCGGCCGTGCAGAGAATGTAGCATCGCAGTGTTCTCAACCCGCACACCCCTGACAACAGATGCCAAAGACCAAAGGGAACAAGAAGGCGGCTAAGTTGCCGGAGCCGGAGCCGGGCGCGGAGCCGGATGCAGCGACGCAGGAAGCTGCCCCCGACAGAGCGAGTACGGCGCCAGGGCTGTTCGGAATCAAGCTGCCCGCAAAGCTTTGAATACAGCGGATCAGAGCGACCGATCAAGAACGAAGCGCTCAGACTATATACCCTGTAGCCTACGGTATGTTTTCAAATGATGAGTGTGGGCAGCCGTGATGCCGTGTAGTTC
>ENA-UOXV01002677-UOXV01002677.1-marine-metagenome-genome-assembly--contig:-NODE-2677-length-23021-cov-6.665549_pt1 | contig 23021 bp, 21 predicted proteins | sample MGYA00238165_ERZ766961 | MGnify/ENA primary metagenome ERZ766961 (study PRJEB28924, sample SAMN03173240) | marine metagenome | biome: Marine; feature: Water; material: Subsurface seawater | place: North...
TTAAGATATTGCTGTAGCCACGCCATGGTGCGGGCAATTGCTTTTTCCCGCGCTTCTGGGTGTGTGCCAATGCGCACATGCCATCCAGCCTCAGGGTTTCGTTTACTTGGCAATTTCATCGTGCGCGGTTCTGACGATGGATGATCAAAACCGTGTGCGGCGCCATCATAAATATCAATTTCCATAAGGCTCTCAGCTTGAAGTTGTGCACGTTCAACCAATCGGCGACAGGGTGTTGGTAGCGTCCAGTTATCATCCGATCCATGTTGGATCAGGGTAGGGAGTCGAGCGCTATAATCCGGATGTTCCTTACCAATGGCTTTGCATCCCGGATAAAAGAGTACGGCTGTGATAAAATCACCGGCCCCATCTTTGGGCGTAGATGAACTGCCCTTCATCACTGTGTGAAGTCCCGTCATGGCGCCATTGGACCAACCTATGAGTGCTATACGTTTCGGGTCGATATTTGGTTGTGCCTGCATAAATCTAAGCGCACCCAAGGCATCATACTGACGGTGGCCCTCTGGTGTAATAGGTCTATCTTTTGATTTGCACAGATATCTATGACCACGTGGTCCAAAGCTATCTGGTAATAACAGCGACCATCCCTCGGCTTTAAACAGGTCAATCCATGCGCGAGTGCGGGCACTCATCTTGCCGGAATTATTAAATAATCCTCCACACCCGTGAAGCATAACGATTCCAGGGACGGTTTCAGTGGTTGATGTATTGGATTCGATGTAGACGGCAGTGATCGTCGTGCCGTCAGCACTGTCAAAAGTGACAAATTTTTCAGTCGCTAAAACGTCTGAAGCTATCGCAGTAATCATGACAATGGCGACTGCAGCACCCATGTATACTTGTTTAAACAACGTCAGCTCTCAATCTGCCACGTACCGTCGGTCTGGCGACATGCGATGCCAGCCCCTTTTTCCTGATCGCCGCTAACGAAAATACTGGTGCTAAAGGTTCGACAATTTTTACCCGATGAATGCACAAATGTCCGCATAGGGGTAATCGTGCCCGAATTTCCAGAATCTGGATTTCGCCATGTCGAAACCTGCGCGACCTTATTATATTCCAATGCATCTTGGGTTGTGCGTTGTGCATATACTTTGTCCGCAATATCCAATTTACTGCCCAAATCTGTTTCATCCCAGTTTCCGGTGACGGCACCTATTGCTACCGCCGCCATCTGACGGTCGCCAAGCGATGTTGAAGTGCCGTCGAAATCAGTCCCGCCACCTGCACAGGCGCTTAACGCGAGGCATAGGGTGAACGACAAGATGGGCTTGCGAAGTTCGCGACGTGACAGTGATTGCGGCATATCTCATATCCATTCTGGGTTGTCAGATATTGCGACTGAACTGTAATGCTATTCGACTCGTAACCCAAAGCACGATATCAAATATCTTAAATATCTGCGGCATAACTAAGGCACTGCGATACGCCCCAAAGGTGGAACCGTCAGTGACACATATCACGGAAATACCATGATCGATTTCAATGTTCCTTTCGACACGTTTACAGAATGGTTTGATAAGGCCAAAGACAGTGAACTCAACGACCCTAATGCGATGAATTTGGCGACATGTACGCCGGATGGAAAACCGTCATCACGGATGGTGTTGCTTAAAGATTTTGATGAGCGCGGCTTTGTTTTTTATACAAATCTAGAAAGCCGAAAAGGCAACGAATTGGCGGAAAACCAGCATGTTGCCTTGAATTTCCATTGGAAAAGCCTGCGAAAACAAGTGCGCGTTGAAGGTGTGGCTGAACCTGTCAGTGACGAAGAGGCAGATACATACTATCAGTCTCGTGCACGTGGAAGTCGGATTGGTGCTTGGGCGTCAGAGCAATCTCGCCCGATGGAAGGCATGTTTATCCTGGAGCGGCGCGTGGCTGAATTTACGGCCAAATTCAATATTGGTGATATTCCGCGTCCCGACCATTGGTCTGGATTTCGGGTCGTGCCGCAAACGATAGAATTTTGGTCCGACGGCACATTTCGCTTACACGAGCGAATTGTCTATCATCGAAATGGCGATAAATGGACAACGGAGAAATTGTTCCCTTGAATGATTCTAATCCCACACCGACAGCAGGCGACCCGGTCGCGCAACTAGCTATCCAAGGTGGCGGATTGATGCGCGCTGCTGCGATTGCGTCGGTGACGGTAGCGTCGATCCTGATTGTGACGAAGTTCGGCGCGTGGCTGATGACGGATAGTGTCAGCCTGTTATCGACACTTATTGATTCGATTTTGGATGCCGCAGCGTCGCTTATTAATCTTTATGCCATTTATCATGCGCTGCAGCCTGCTGATCGTGAGCACAGATTTGGTCATGGCAAAGCAGAGCCGCTGGCAAGCTTGGCGCAAGCGGCCTTCATTTGTGGGTCTGCGGTATTCTTGTTGGTCGAAGCTGGCGAGCGAATTGCCAACCCCAAAGAGGTATCCAACACCGAGGTTGGTTACTGGGTCATGGTCTTTTCGATTGTGCTCACCATAGGACTTGTCGGATTTCAGCGTTACGTGGTGAAGAAGTCGGGTTCCGTCGCGATTGATGCCGATAGTTTGCATTATCAAACTGATGTTTTGATCAATATCGGCGTGATGATTTCCCTGTTTTTATCAACGACCGTTGGCTGGAAATATGCCGATCCGCTGATCGCTGTGTTGATCGCGCTTTATATCATTAAGGGGGCGTGGGGTATCGGACAGACGGCACTTGGAATTCTAATGGACCGCGAACTCGAAGACGAGGATCGTCAGAAAATCCGCGATATTGTCATGGCCCATGAAGAAGTCAAAGGGATGCACGATCTTCGAACACGGACATCTGGTGTACATGTTTTCATACAATTCCATCTAGAATTAGATGGGGATATGAAGCTGATTCAAGCACACGAGATTTCCGAAGCTGTTGAAATGGAATTGATGGATGCGTTCCCCAGCGCCGAAGTGATTATCCATGAAGACCCCGAAGGCATAGAAGAGCCACGGGCCGTATTCGGATAAAACCTAAGTGACCAATCAAGACGACGTTATCACTTTTTTGCATTCCGTGTTTTCCGGTCGGATCGGCTTTCCGACCGTTATCAAAACCCATGTTTCGATTGTGTTTCTGGCCGGTGATACGGCTTATAAAATGAAAAAAGCGGTGAAGTTTCCATTCTTGGACTTCACATCTTTGGCCGCGCGAAAAATTGCGTGTGAAAAAGAAATCAAAATCAACAAACGAACAGCGCCGACGATCTATAAGCGCGTCGTTGCTGTGACATCTGAGCCTGAAGGGTTGGCACTGGATGGCCCGGGAGAACCCGTTGAGTATTTGGTTGAGATGGACCGGTTTGATGAGACAACGGTGTTTGATCAACTGATCACCCCGCCGGGTAAGTTGCGCCGTAAATTGATGGAGGCGTTGGCCGACGAAATCGCAACCTTCCATATGGCTGCCGATGTGAAACTGACAAGCGGTGGGTGCGAAGGCACGCGCAAGATTGCCGAAAACAACAAGCAGTCTTTTGATGTATTACCATCGGATGTATTTGAAAATGATAGTGTTCAAAGTGTGACGCGGAAGACTCTGGACCGAATAGACAATGCGGAACTACATCTAACGAAACGGCAAAAAAACGGGCACGTCCGCGTATGTCATGGTGACTTACATCTTCGCAACATCTGCTTGGTCGATGGACAACCGACGATGTTTGATGCCATCGAATTTTCTGACGACTTTTCCGATATCGATACGATGTACGATTTGGCATTCCTGTTGATGGATTTGGATTTCCGCGGTGAACGTCGACTGGCGTCATTAGTGCTGAACCGGTATCTTGATGTGTTGACCGAGGACGTTGATACCTTTCACGTCCTGCCGATTTTTTTATCCATGCGTGCCCAGATCAGAGCACATGTGGGTGCCGCTGCCGCGTCTGCCCAATCTGAACCAGATAAAATTCAATCAGAATTGGATGCGGCGCGTCAGTATCTGTCATTAGCTGCGACGTACCTAAGTTCCAGCCCCGCACGTTTGGTTGCGGTCGGTGGGTTATCGGGTTCAGGAAAATCCCGATTGGCACGAGAGATCGCGCCATTTTTTAGCCAAGGCGTTGGCGCGCGCGTTCTGCGTAGCGATGTAGAGCGTAAACGACTTAGCGCTGTTCATCCGAATAAATCACTTGGCGTAGAGGGCTACACACCCGAAATGACCAAGAAGACTTTGGATCATCTATTCCAAATGGCAAAGGATGTTCTTGAGACGGGGCAGAGCGTTGTATTAGACGCTGTATTCGCATCCCCCGCGCTTCGATCAGCGGCTGAACAGATCGCCAAAGAACTAGGGATTGAGTTTCAAGGGATATGGGTCGATGCATCTGACGAGATTCGCTTGGCGCGCATTCAAAAACGTCAAAACAACGTATCTGACGTCACCCCGGAGATTGCACTTCAGCAATCCAATTACGATCTGGGTGAGATGAATTGGATCAAAGTTGATAGTAGTGGCGAGAAACACAAAACGGTGAAATCTGCCCAAACTGTTTTATCTAAAGTCTTCATGGAACTTCAGTAATAAAATCCCTGAAAGACTTTACCCGCAAGTGAATTCCGCGCACCATACAGTTGGTTTTTACAGATGAGGATTAAGTGATGGTTGCCACGATCCTATGCCCGCTAAGCGGTGCTCCTGAAAACAAACTGGTTCTCGATAAAGCATATTCGGTCGCCAAGGACCTGAAATGCCATCTTGAAGTGATGCATGTGGAGCCAGAGGCCAAGGAATCAATTCCGCTGTTAGGTGAGGGTATGTCCGTCGCGATGGTTGAGGACATGATCCGTATCGCCGAGACAGAAGCGTCATCGCGTGCGTCCCGTGCCAAGCAGATGTTTGATGATAGTGTCGCGGAACACGGCTTGCCGGTTTCAGACCGCCCGGGTCCTGAGAAAATGGGGACCGTGGCATGGCGGCACGAACATGGACGCGAGGATGAAGTCATCGCGCGTATAGGCAGACTCCATGACATCATCGTCGTCGCACGTCCTGGCGACACCGAAGACGTTTTGACGCCGATGACATTGAATGCGGCAATCTTTGAAACGGGTCGCCCAGTATTGGTCGTTCCGCCAAAGGGTGCTGGTTCAATTCGTAAACGGATCGCGATTTCCTGGAATGGCAGTGTTCAGTCTGCCCGTGCGGTATCCAAGGCCATTCGGTTGTTGGAACAAGCCGATGCTGTGATGGTGCTAACGGCTGAGAGTTTTCAGACATCTGGCGCTGTCGGGGCAGAATTGACACAATATTTGCGATGGCATGGGGTTGAGCCTGAAATCAAAGTGTTCGAATCACCAGCCAGCAATGTGGGGCCCAGGTTACTAGAAGAATGCGATAAGTTCGGTGCCGATTTGTTGGTGCAGGGCGCTTACACGCATAGCCGGATGCGCCAATTGATATTGGGGGGCGTAACCAAGCATGTCCTTGGCCATGCCGAAATTCCCATGTTTATGGCGCATTAATCGTCGGTTTCATTAATAGCTGGCGCATCGCGCTCGGAGATTGATGCCAGGCCAGCAATCGCTAATATAACGCTGCAATAAATCTAACAAACGAGGACTCATCCATGTTCATGAGGAAGTTACTTGCGTCTGCTGCTGCGGCAGCACTTTTGGCATCTGTATCCGTTTCGGCACAGGCCGAGACCCGTGTTACATACAAATCCGCCAAATCTACGTCATCGTATTACCAAATGGCGGTTCAGATTTCTGAAGCGGTCAAACGCGGCACCGGCGGCGACATGATCTTAACCGTTGAAGAAAGCCAAGGGTCTGTTCAGAACGTCAAAGAAGCGGCTGTTCGTCCAGGCAACTACGTCTTCACAACACCACCTGTATTGGTCAAATTGGCGCAAGCTGGCAAAGGTAAATTCGAGCCAAAGAACGCAAAGTTTGATGAAATTCGTGGTCTTTTCCCAATCCCATCTTTGACGATGCATTTTGTTGTTCGTGCAGATTCCGGTATCAAATCTTTCGCTGATTTGGCTGGAAAATCGTACCTAACGGGCAAGGGTAGTTTCGGCGCCCGTGAAGCGGTCAAATACTTCGATATGTTCGGTGTTAAAGACAAAGTGAAATTGGTCGACGTTGAATTGAATTCGGCCGTGCCTGCATTGAAAAATAAGCAGATTGATGGCTTTGCAACGGCAGGCTCATTCCCTGCACCAAATGTGATGGAAGCTGCTGCCGGAACAGACGTTCGTTTGATTTCGATGACAGATGAACAGGTCACAAAATCCAAGCGGACGAAACTTATCATTCCTGCTGGGACGTATCCCGGTATTGATACCGATACTACGACGACGTCTTTGCCAGTTATGGCTTATACGACAACAGGTATGAGTGACGAGGTCGCCTATACCCTGACCAAGGCGTATTGGACTGAGAAAGAGCGTTTGGGCACCGATAATAAATGGTGGAATGGCGCTAAGCCGGAAATGCTTTCGTTGATGTACGGAAAACTGCACACAGGTGCATTGAAGTACTATGCAGAAGCAGGTGTTGCGGTACCAGACGCCCTTAAATAAGCGTGTTAGAAATCACTGAGACGAATAAACCGCGAGTCCGGGGGCAGATCGCTCTTGGGCTCGCGATTATTTCGGTCGCTTTCCATTTATATTTAATTTTTTCCGGGCTGATCCCGAATTTGATCAGCCGACCTATTCACATGGCCTTGGCGTTGCCATGGATATTTGTGCTGGTTCAGCATCGTAATTTCACATCCAAGATGATTGGCTATGCGATCTGCACTGTTGGACTGGTGATATGCGCGTACATCGCGCTTAACGAAACCGCGCTGGGCGACCAATATGGATACTTGAACAGCGATTGGCAGATGATTATGGCATTTGCCTTGATCGTCATTGTTCTTGAGATGGCACGACGTGCCATCAATTGGCCGCTGCCCGCCGTCGCATTATTGGTGCTGCTATACGGCTTGTTTGGTGAATACATCCCCGGCGAATTTGGTCATCCGGGGTTGCCCGTTCCCAGCCTGATTGGAAACCTGACGATCGCCGAAGCAGGCTTTTGGGGGCCTTTGACGGGGGTGTCCGTTAACGTGGTTGCGGTATTCGTGATCTTGGGCGCCGTACTGAACGCAGGTGAAGCCGGGCAGGGATTCATGAACTTGGCTATCGCTGTGGCGGGACGCTTACGGGCGGGGGCGGCCAAAGTATCGGTTCTGTCATCCGCGTTGTTTGGATCGTTATCTGGGTCTGCATCTGCGAACGTCGCATCGACGGGCGCGATCACCTTACCCGCGATGAAGCGTCTGGGATATCCCGCCCCGTTCGCGGCGGCGGTTGAGGCCGTGGCGTCGAGTGGCGGGCAGATCATGCCGCCATTGATGGGTGCAGGCGCATTCGTGATGGTTGAGCTTTTAGGTGTACCGTATACCGACATTATGGCGGCGGCATTATTGCCGTCGATCCTGTTTTTCTTTGCCGTGTGGGTCGGGGTAGATGGCTTTGCCAAGCGTGCAGATTTGCGCCCAATGGATGCATCGGAACAACCGGACCGCAAGACGCTCATCATCACGGTTTCATTCTTTGCCGTGCCATTCGCCGTGCTGTTGGAACGTTTGTTCAATGGTGGCTACACGCCGCAATACGCATCCGCTGTGGCGATATTGGTTGCAGCATTGATGTTGGTGATTAATGCGTCGGGCCACGTTTCTGTGAAGCGCTGGATACAACGCTTGTCCGATGCAACGGTGAATGCCGCAGAGCAGATCGCAACCATTGCAGCGATCATTCTTTGCGCGGGTATTGTTGTCGGTGTTCTGCAGATGACCGGATTGGGCGTCAAGGTGACGTCTGCCATCATTTCGCTATCTGGCGGGCAACTTTGGGCGGCACTTCTGCTGACAGCACTTTCGTGCTTGATCTTAGGGATGGAAGTGCCAACAACGGCGGCCTATGTGATCTGCGTTTCAGTCACAGGTCCTGCATTACAAGAACTTGGCTTGCCGCTGATCTATGCGCATTTGTTTGTGTTTTGGTTTGCGTTGTTATCAACGATCACACCGCCAGTTTGTGGAACCGTATTCATCGCCGCTGGGATGGCGTCAGCGCCATGGTTACGTGTGGCATGGATGGCGATGCGCTTAGGCATTGGATTGTACTTGGTGCCTTTGGCCTTCATCGCAAACCCGGCATTGATTCAACTGGGCACAAATCCTGCGCTGGCGGTATTGGCGATGGTGAAAATTGGTGGCGGATTGTGGCTGTTGAGTATTGCTGTGATCGCGGACCGACCCGTATGGCAACGCATCGCGGCAGGCATCATCGGTCTTGCCGTTATCTTTACGGTGCCGATTGGCGCTTATTGAACCGCTAGGGTTTCTTCGTCATTTTTGCGAGATAATCAGCAGGCTCACTGGTTCCATATGATGCAGCAAACGCATCAATGCTGGCCGTGATGGCGTCGCTCGTCGATTGATCATCCCATCCTCGGCACAGTTCTTTTTGAGTGCGAACAGCCTGTGGCGCACTGCTTAAAATTGACTGCACGGCCTCATCCGTGGTGGCGTCCAAATCTTTTGGTGTGACAAGCTTTTCGATGAAGTTCCATTCATAGGCTGTCTGCGCGTCGATTACATCGCCGGACAATACCAACCAATCAGCACGGCCCTTACCCATCAAACGCGGTAGCAGCACTGCCTGAATAACGGATGGGATACCCACACGGACTTCAGGCATACAAAACGTCGCTTTGGTGCTTGTGACTCTAAGGTCACATGCGGCCGCAAGTTCCATAGCACCCCCGATGCAGGGTCCTTGAAGCTTACAAATTACAGGCACCGGAATGTCGCGAACCGCTTGGATCGCCCCATACAGATTGGTGATAAAAGTTCGCGCCGAGTTGGGATCTAAACTTGATAACTCGTTGATGTCTGCGCCTGCGGAAAAGACCCGGTCTCCGGCACCTTCTAATACGACGACACGGAGATCATCATTGTTCGCAAGGTCGTGGGCGCTTTTTGTAAGTGACGCGACCAATTCTGCGTTGAGGGCATTTCGTTTTTCAGGACGGTCGAGTTTAAGTGAAACAACGCCTGATCCCAGGTCTTTAACTTGGATTGTCATTTATTCTTAATGTCCTCATCAGGTCCCCAAAGCCATGCCGCACCTCGTACGCCAGAACTGTCGCCGTGAATGTTTTTCACACAAGGGGTGTCGCATACATCGGAAAATACAAAATCGTTCAACAAATCGGGAAGGGTGTCGTAAATCGCATTGATATTGGATAGCCCACCGCCAAAAACAATAACGTCGGGGTCTAAAATATTGATCACACCCGCCAATGAACGGGCGAGACGGTGAATGTAGCGCGCGATCGCCGCCTTGGCCTCGACGGCCCCATCTTCGGCCATTGAGGTGATGGCCTCGGCAGATTTATGAGCCCCGATTTCAGCTGCAAAATCGTTGCTGAGCCCAGGGCCAGATAAGAAAGTCTCGATACAGCCCTTTTCACCACAATAACATAACGGCCCAGGTGATTCTGATAACCCGCCAATTCGTTGTGACCAGGGCAGGGGATTGTGTCCCCATTCGCCAGCAACGGCGTTCAATCCAGAATGCGTCTTGCCATCAATTGCGATGCCGCCGCCGACACCTGTCCCAAGAATGATCCCGAACACGACGCTGTAATTTTGGCCAGCCCCATCGGTTGCTTCTGAAACCAAAAAGCAGTTTGCGTCGTTAGCAACCCTTACGGGACGCTTCAATACAGTCGCGAGGTCTTTGTCGAGTGGATGCCCGATCAAGCAGGTGGAGTTAGCATTCTTAACCAAACCTGTATGACTTGAAACGGCACCAGGGATGCCGATACCGACGGGCACTTGATCGTTGCAGTCGGCCTTGTGAGAAACCTTAGCAACCAGGTCGGCGATGGCAGATATTGTTTGATCATAATCGTTTTGAGGGGTCGCAACCCGTTGTCGAGCAAGCACTTCACCATCATGCGAAAGCACAATAGCTTCGATCTTTGTACCCCCTAAATCGACCCCAATTCTCATGATAAAGAACTGTAAACATAACATCACAATTTGAGGAGATTTAATTATTTAAGAGGGGCAATATATGGCGGTACATACGATATGTGGTGATTTGTTAACCATTATAGTCCATTAATAGGTGGGTAGAGATTCGCGACTGGGCATGAACATTCTGGGGTGTTCGAGATGGCGTATGAGACGGCGGCTGCACAGCAGCCTCACGACACAAATGCATTTATTGGCACGATTGATATCGGTCCCGTATTCCGTGGACTGACGGACGGCGGCATATCGGGCAAAGCGCTTGCACATATGTTAGATGTTGCACCATCGACCATAAGCAAATGGCGCCGGGGCAGTGCACGTCCATCGGGTGCTGCGATACAGTTTTTAACGCTGATGCTGGCAGATCAAATCCGTTCCAAAGAACGCACGCTGGATGCGATGGAAGATGTTCCATTGGCATGGCGGTTGGGACGAGAAAGTGAACTGGCAGCGATGCGTCAGGCATTAGCGACCCAAGAGACCATCAATTCCATTTTACCTGCAACGGCCGTTCGTGATGGCGCACGCATCTTTAAAGGATGGGTGCTGAAAACGTCACCTGCGAAGCCAACGATGCCGCAACCTCGTATGCGGATAGAAGCATGAGCAAGTCATCGATGTTGGCACTTGGGATTTCCCAAGATGGAATCGATACCGCGCTTTCTATTAAACAGAGCTACAAAAGACGCCAACCTTTGATCATTCCCGGGGAAAAGGACCGTTTGTTGGTTCCTGAAACCTTGTTGAATGCAGATATCGATTTATCCGGTATGGATGATCCTTTGGCATTGGCCGTGGTCAGTAATCGAGACCCTGAAAGCCCGATGGCATTGGCAGCTGCTGCACGCTTGTCACCGGCAGGTGCAAAGAATGAACTTTTGAATGGTGTCGTTCGAATCATTGGCGAGACATCTCGTCATGAATTGGTTCGTGAATGCCTGAAGTATGTCACTGATCGGGCATTTGAGCCTGAAAGCATCGGCAGAATTCATCAGCACGCCTCAAAGCTTGTTATTGAAAGCCGCCAGCAATTCACGGCTGCGCTTCGCGATAATCTAAAAGGCCTTCTTGATGGAGAACTTGCACCACGGGCCTTTGTTCGTGATTTCTTCGAGTTGACCGAAGTCGGTAATATGCGTCACGACATTCGTAAGAAACTCGTACTTAGTTTGTTGCTCTCATCTTCTGTTCGCCCTTCGATCAAGTTTTTGATGCTTGAGAATTTTCACCGCATGCCGAAAACAGTTCGCCACGGGATCATCGCTGCGGTCCTAAAGGCTGAGCCCAATCGCCATACAGAGGTGATTAAAGAAGAATTGAAATATATCGTGCTGCAAGAACGCGCGGCGCGGGAACAGTCAGATATCAATGGACGCCCCTCTCCATCTGATGCGAAATCTCGTGAACAAGAAAAGATGCTGGATCCTTATGCGACCTCGTTCCCGTGTCCGATGCCCGGTGAGTTGCATCCCGCACGGCCAAGACCTGGATTAGCGACCGCTTAAAGTTCTGCAAGATTGCTCTTTTTGATCAGATTTTCAGGCAGTTGTTGAAAAAGCAGCGCGCATCCGTAAAACCATTCCATGACATTTAAACCTGATTATCCATTCGAAGGTATGCCCGAGCTTGGGAAGACCCTCGAAGTCGCCCCTGGTATCCATTGGCTTCGGATGCCTCTTCCTTTCAAACTTGATCATATCAATCTTTGGTTGCTCGAAGACGGTGACGAATGGGTCATTGTTGATACCGGCATTTGTCGCGACGAAGTCAAAGGTGCGTGGGAAGAGCTATTCACGGGCATCATGGCAGGTCGCTCTGTATCGCGTGTGGTTGTGACGCACTTCCATCCTGATCATGCAGGTCTGGCGGGGTGGCTGACTGAACGGTTTGATGCGCCGTTGATCATGCCGCTTGCGGAATGGACGTTCGGACGAATGGTCTGGCTAGATGGCGGGGATTATTCCCTAAATGAATTCCGCTCGTTCTATCGTCGTGCTGGGTTCTCTGATGATATGATGGAATCCGTTAGTCGGCGGGTCAGTGGATATAAGAATGTCGTGGCCCCAATCCCGGCTGCGTTCGATCGACTTGTAGACGGTGACACGATTGAGATTGGGGGTAAGTCGTGGCGCATGATCGTTGGTCGCGGACATTCCCCTGAACATGCTTGTTTATACTGTGAAGAAGCTGATGTGCTGATATCAGGCGACCAAGTGCTGCCGCGTATTAGTCCGAATGTCAGCGTCTGGCCGCAAGAACCAAACGGCAGGCCTCTCGAATTATACCTCGAATCGTTGAGCAGGATCGGCTCTGAAATCAAGGGCAATCCTTTGGTTCTGCCAAGCCATGACTGGCCATTTTATGGGCTACATGCGCGCTTGGATGATTTGACCGCTCATCATCATGAACGATTGGCAGAAATGTTTGATTCAGTAGATTCTCCGAAAACAGGCGTCGAAGTGTTGCGGCAAATGTTTAATCGTCCGCTTGATGAGCATCAGACGTTTTTTGCCATCGGCGAGACGCTCGCACATTTATATCATTTGGTGGATCAAGGGCGTATTCAGTGTTCGGAGAATGCCGAGGGCATCACGGTTTACGAGCGGGCGTGATTATCTTTTGAATCGAAATCACAAAGATCGGTCACTGTATTTTTGAGCGCCTCAAGCACGTGTTCGGCCAAATGCCCCGCGAGTGAATAATAGATCGTTTGCGCACGGCGACGTGTTTTTACCAGATGTTCGTGGCGGAGCTTCGCCAGATGCTGCGATAAAGCAGATTGGCTAAGGCCGACGATGCTTTCTAATTCCGTGACGCAGGCTTCGCCATTCTTGAGGTGACAGAGGATCATCAAACGATGTCGATTTCCCATCGCTTTTAGAACGGCACTGGCGCGCTCTGCTGCGCCAGCTTCTGCAAGTACATCTTGGGTTTCTGGAGACGATTGTTGCAAGGTTTCCTCGTCTATTTATAGGCGGCAGATAAATTGCCGCGATAAAGCAATGTACGCCTTGTACATGCATCGCGACCAAACACAGTTTCGTGAGCGCAGCGAGAGCAGTCATTTTCTTGTGTCTTGAAATGGCTGGTATATAGGCCATTTTAACGTGGGTGTGACTTTGAGGGGAACCAACAATGACGACGATCAAAATGGATTTGAAGGGGTTGAACTGCCCGCTTCCAGTTCTGCGCGCGAATAAGAAAATGAAAGAACTGATAGCAGGTGACATTTTAGAAATTGATGTCACGGATCCAGCCGCGCCAAAGGATTTCGAGACCTACAGCGAAACCACAGGTAATGCGCTTATTTCAAGCATCGAATCAGATGGTGTTTTCACCATAAGTTTGGAAAAATCCGCCTAAGCAGATGGCGGGATAAATCGCCCTGGATCAAGTTCAGCCGCGTTCACGCCAATATCATTCAAATCACCAGGAATTTCTTGGCCCAACAGTATCGAGACAGATAAGCGTGCGAGTGCGTCTGACGTTGTGATGCCGTATCCACCCTGACCAGCTAGCCAAAAGAAATTGTCCTGGGCTGCATCGAATCCCGCACAGGGGACACCATCAGAGAAGAAACTGCGTAGCCCAGCCCATGAGTTATCAATGCGTTTGATATCAAAAGTAGTTGCCGTCTGAAGTCGGTCCACCGTGATCGCGATATCAAGTTCGTCGGGCTGTACGTCACAGGGTGGCATCGGTGTCTCTTCTTCTGGGGATGCCAATATCCGGCCTGCATCGGGCTTAAAATAAAAGGTCTCTTGGACGTCATTGACCATTGGCCATCCGGTTTCAGGCAAATCGTCGGGAGCCTGGAACACAATCGCTGTGCGACGTTTGGGTATCAGCCCCAGCGGCGAGAGTTGGGCCAGTGTTGCGACTTCGTCCGCCCAGGCACCAGCGGCGTTGATCACAATCTCCGCTGTCCATTGCCCTGCTTTGGTGTCGAGCTTCCAACCATGAGATGATCGTTCAATCCCCATAATTTCGGCATCTATGATGATCTTGCCGTCCATCTCCTTAAAGCCACGCAGGTATCCTTCGTGGAGGGCTGCAACATCCATCGACATGGCATCGGGCTCAAGAACACCAACTGCTGTCCATTCGGGTTTCAAGACGGGGACAAGGTCAGAGATTGCGGTGCCCTCAAGAAACGAGACATTCGGCGTCAATGCGCGGCAGTCCGCATATATCTTTTCGGCCTGGGTGCGTGCATCTTCGGTGCCTGCCAACAATAGGCCCAATGGATGAAGCAATTCGTGTGCTGCAAAGCCCTTTGGTGGGTGATCAAAGAAATGTCGTGACCCGGCAGTGAGCGCACGGATGATTGGCGGTCCATATGTCTCGGTATAAACGGCAGCCGAGCGTCCGGTTGAATGATATCCGGGCCTGTCTTCGCGCTCAAAAACCTTGATGTCTTTGCCAGAACCAAGGGCTTCGGCAAGCCGATATGCAAGCGAGGCCCCAGCGATCCCGCCGCCTATGATTGCGAACCGTGTTGAATTGGTAGAAGTCATTATTCAGCGGGCGCGGGTTTCTTGGGCGCAACGGATTCAATGCTCGTAACAGTTTCTTCTGCGGGCTCATCTTCTGAGAACGAAGAAACCTTATCTTCTTCTTCATTCACTTTCTTTTTGGCGATACGGACGCCACGATTTCGCTCAACCATAGCGCAGAACAAGGCCATCAAAGGTGGAATGATCGTCAACGTCAGAACAGCCGAGAGAGATAAGCCGCCCAAAATGACAGACCCCAATCCACGATAAAGTTCAGAACCTGCGCCGGGGAAAAGAACCAATGGCATCATGCCGCAGACGCTGGTGATGGTGGACATGAAAATCGGTCGAATACGGTTAGACGTTGATTCAAGAATAGCATCGGTCACTTCCATCCCATCATCACGAATGTGATAAAGCGTTTGGTGAACCAACAGAATGGCATTATTGACCACGATCCCAATCAATATGACAAAGCCCAGTAATGTCAGCATATCCAGTGGTTGGAGGATGAATTGGTTCATGATCCATAGGCCGATAACGCCCCCCGCTGTTGCCAATGGCACAGACAGCATAATCACTAACGGATAAACGAAGCTCTCGAACAATACAGCCATGACAAGGAACACAATGACCAGAGCAATCAGTAGATCGTACTTCATGTGAGCCCAGGTTTCGTTCAGTCTATCAGCCGTTCCGGACATTCGCAGGGCAACACCATCCGGCAAGTCTGTTTCCCGTAATTGATCAATGACGCCAACCTGGAGTTGGTTGAGCGCCGTTTCCAATGGGATTTCATCAGGGGGGCGGATTTCGAGTGTGACCGTTCGTTGTCGTTCCAAATGATTTATTTGGGTGGGACCGGAAGTGACGATAATATTGGCCAATTCACTGGCGGGCAGGATGATCCCAGATGGCGTCACGACGGGAAGGTCAGCGATCCCCTGTGTGGCGGTCACCGCATTCTCAGGGCCTTCGATCTTCAGGTTGATGCGTTTGTTATCGACGGTGATTTCAGCAACGCGTAGGCCGTCGTTAAACGCATCCAGTGAATCTGATAACTGTCGCGCGGTCACATTGTTATCAGCTAATTTCACACGGTTTGGATAAACACGCACTTCGGGGGCGCCAAGTTCAAGACCCGGTTTGGGTCTGATCTGTGTGCCTGATGCACGGGGCATTACCTGATCGACCAGGCCAACAGCCTCAACTGCGGTCGCCAAAATGGCTTCTAAATCAGGGCCTGTGACATCAAGATTAATGGATCGTGATCCACCGACGCCGCGACCAAATAATGACCTTTGAGAAATAATCGCAAAGGTGCCTGGTTCTTGCCGCGAGGCATCGCTAAGGATCGGGATGAGTTCTTTGACACGATTGGGGTCAGCAGCTGCAGCGCCCAAAAATGTTGTGCCACGGGTGGCGACGAAAAAGAAACGATCAACTAATGGTGCACCGTCTTCTCTGACGCCATCGGGGTTATTCTTGGCCAACAACGGCAGCATGGTGGCTTCGAACTTGGACGCAATCTCCTCGGTCGTGTCCAAGTTATATCCGGGCGGCGGCACCACGACCCCAAAGATCAAATTGCGGTTTCCGTCAGGTAGATATTCAAGCTCGGGGAGGAGGGACCACGTCACGAAAGCCCCACTACCACAAAGGGTGGCGACGACCAGAATAGACGCCATCTTGCTGCTGATGACCTTGCGCGTGAGCGACATGACAGCGGCATGGAATGCATAAGCGAAATGATCAATCCCTGGAATGTGCCGACGCGTGATGCTGGTTTGATCAGGCCCACCCAGCATTCTTTTCGAAAGTGCGGGGATCACTGTGATTGCAACGAGCAATGAGAGCATCACAGAAACAGAAAGTGCCACAGCGATATCTCGGAACAATTGTCCGACTTCGAGTTCCATCACCAAGATTGGAATAAACACCATCACTGTTGTCAGGGCGGATACCAATACGGCGACCCAAACTTGCTTGGCACCGAGATACGCAGAGTCAGCGCGGCTAAAGCCTTTTTCTCGTAGGCGAAAGATGTTTTCCAAAACAACAATCGCGGCATCGACCACCATGCCGACGGCAAACGCGATCCCTGCAAGGGATATCACATTAAGCGAACGCCCCATAAAGGCCATGGCAACAAATGCGCCAATCACGGAAACCGGGATCGCCATAGACACGATCAATGTTGCCCCACCAGAGCGTAGGAAAATGAGCAAGACAAAGGCAGCGAGTAAGCCACCTATGATAATATTCTGTTGAACCAAATCGATCGAAGAATCGATGTATACGGTCTCGTCATAGACCTGGGTCAGGTAAAGTTTCTTCGCGGGCAGGTCAATGTCGTTCAATTCCTGCAACGCGGCACGAATACCTTTCATGGTCTCAATGACATTGGCCCCGGTTTCGCGAATGGTATTGATGGCGATGGCTGGTTGTCCATTGACCCTGATGCGCGCAGTGGGGTCAGAGTAATCAAAGGAAACCGTTGCGATGTCTGAAACTTTGACCCGCGCAACCGAACCTGTGATGGGGTCTTCTTGGGAGCGAATGACAACATCTGATACCTCGTCCAGCGTTGCAAATTCACCCTCGGTTCGGACGATGTATCGCCGCTTACCTTCGTCCACATCACCCGCGGAAACGGATGAGTTTGCAGCCCGTAAGGTATCGACAACATCGGTAACGGTTAGTCGAAATTGGGCAAGTGATTCAGGATTGATGCGAACCACCATTTCTCGTTGAGATGTTCCATAAACATTCACGCGCGCAACACCTGCGACGCGCTCCAATCGATCTTGAATAACGTCTTCTGCGAAGTCACCGAACGTATGGATCAGGGCATTGTTTCCCTCAGTTCCGCGTAACACGATCCATGCGATCGGATTGTCCTCAGAGCCTGCGGTTCGCATTGATGGTTCGTCAGCTTCATCGGGGTAGCCACTCACGCGATCCAAACGGTTTGCCGTTAGCAAAAGAGCACGGCTCATGTCTGTGCCGACAGCAAACTCTAATCGAATTCGGGAACGTCCGTCCTGGCTTTCTGATGTGATCTCGTCGAGACCCTCGATACCCTTAAGGACTTCTTCTTGTTCGTTTGTGATTTCACGCTCGATTTCGGCTGGTGCCGCGCCGGGCCAAATCGTCTCTAGGCTGATCAAAGGCTTGCGAACGTCAGGGGTGAGCTGAATGGGAATTTGAAATAAGGCGACAACGCCAAACATGACCACCATTAAGACTGCCGCGATAACGGCAATTGGGCGCTCAATCGATAATTTTATTAAGCCGTTCATGATGGGGGGGATGTCTTGTCGTCTTGATCGACAATGGCCTGGCCTGGCCGAATCCGTTCATTGCCACGCACAACGACATGTTCGCCCGTCGTAAGGCCCTCAAGTACAACAAAACGTGGACCGACGGATTCTCCTAATTGAACGGTGCGGAATGCAGCTTTTCCATCTTCATTAATAATGACGATTTGCGCCCCCCTGCGGTTAAGGACGGCATCTTTGTGCACTGTGACGACGTCGCGAATTTCACCTACGGGCACGCGAACGGTAACAGTTTGATTGGCAGCACTAGATGAAGCGTCATCGATAAATGTTGGAATAAATCGGACCCGTCGGGTTCGGGTGCGTGGGTTTTCATCGGGAATGACGGCACGCACCGTTGCCATAAGGGATTGGCCATTTTCAAAAGAAGCATTCAGCTGTCGCCCTGGTGATAGGCCACCGATTCGATTGGCTGTTACGTCGGCCTCAATCTCCAGGTTTGTATAATCCAACAGGCTTACCAGTGGATCACCCACTCTGACATATGAGCCAGCCTCCGTATGGCGACGAATGATGGCTCCGGGGTAAGGTGCGATGACTTTTGTGTAGGTTAGATCAAGGTCCGCGAGGGCCAATGTCGCTTCGGCAGATTTGATTTGAGCTTGGGCTCGGCTGATTTCACTTTTTGCGCGCGCAACTTCTTGGGCTTTGTCGGCGTATCGCGCTTCGGAAAAAGCGGGTGATTTTCTGAGGCGGTCTAAACGCTTCAGTTCCTGTTCCAAAAGTAAAAGCGTATCGCGATCTGTTTGCAATTGCGCGCGGGTGCTTTGGACTTCGGCGCGTTGACGATTGCGTTCCCATTCAAAGGTGTCTTTGACCAACATCGCGAGCACATCGCCTTTTTCAACGCGATCACCGACTTGCACGAGGTATTCTTCTACAGGGGCAGAAATCCGCGCAGCAACATCGCCGGATTGCCGGGGGACGAAACGTCCAATGACGGCCACAGTCTGATTAAGAGGTTCGACAATAACGGCGTCTAATCCAACTGCAGCAGCAGGGGGAGGGCCGTTTTTTTCCTGCGCGATGGGGGCGCCAAATGACCAAAGGCACAGGCCACCCATAATCAAAAATCTAAAAACTAAAGTCTTCAACAAACTGCTCCTACCGCGAAACACCGTCGTTACATGGTTAGATAGCCCAAAGTCACACTGACGTGACGAGAGAACACTCGAACGATTGTACGTAAGTTTCCGGCAATGGGATTAGGTACAGATCCAATAATAAACCAGAAGATCCTATTTTGTGTAATTACTTTCCTGTGACCAAGCAATGCGGATGAAACATTAATTCGAACGTTCGGTCCATTGAACGGGATTGAATAATTCTAATATAGCCGCAAAATACAGATTATGACGTTGCCCCGATACCTGTTGCCCATCTTTATTGGGCTTTTGATTTCTGTCCCAGCCAAAGCCGATCTCATTGGCCATGGTGGCATGGTCCGAAGCGTAGATGTCTCACCCAACGGGGATTTGGTTGCCACTGGCAGTTTCGATTATACCGCCAGAATTTGGAATTTCGGTGACCAAACCGAGATTGCTGTCCTTGATTTACATGAAGGGCCTGTGACTAGTGTTTCATTCGCACCTTCGGGTCAGCAAGTTATTACCACCAGTGATGACTACTCGGCCATTTTCTGGAATCTAAATACTTTTAAACCGCTTCACCGACTAACGGGTCACAAACACAAGGTGATGACGTCCGCATTCTCACCCGATGAGCGGCATGCTGCTACGGGGGCCTGGGATAAAACTGTTCGAATTTGGGACCTGAAAAATGGGAAAACGGTCCAGGTGATCAATACGAATGCCCCTGTTAATGCGGTGGCATTTAGTGCCGATGGGGCGCATGTGATCTCGGGGGGGCATTTTCCCGTCATCGAGATTTGGGACGCCAAAAGCGGAACAATTGTTGGAAAACTTGAAGGTCACCTTGGTGGGATTACGGCGTTACGAGTTTCGCCAGATGGCAAATCGGTCTTGTCCGCCAGCATCGACAAGACCATCAAGCATTGGGAACTAGAAACACAAAAGCTAATTTCGAGCATCGATGTCCGGGATGGCCCCGTATTTGACGTAACTTTTTCACCTGACGGCACGCAGGCGATGACGGCTGGCAGAGATGGATACATTGTCACTTGGGATTTGGCCACGGGGGCACCTGTCCAGGAAATACCGGCGCATGAGAAAATTGCATGGTCTGCGCGCTTCTCGCCTGATGGCCGGTTTGCAATTTCAACAAGTTCTGATGAACAAGCGCGTATCTGGCATCTGGAAACGGGCGACCGCATTGGTATGACGACGACAGATGATGGCCGGGCAAAACCTTGGCTGACAAGCGACCATCCCGGGGCAGCGATTTATACGAAGTGTGCCACCTGTCATAGCCTATCGAGTGATGGCCCGCAGAGATCAGGGCCACACTTTGAAGGGCTGTTTGGCCGCAAAGTCGGTGCGGTTGAGGGATATCGTTATTCAGATGCGCTGAAGTCGCGCGACTTCGTTTGGGATGAAAAGACGATCTTTCAGCTTTTTGATGAGGGACCAGACGTTATGCTGCCCGGTACCAAAATGCCGGTGCAACGGGTAACCAACGATGATGCGTTGAAAAACTTGGTTGATTATCTAAAGGTTCTGACCAACCCATAATTCAGGTGGAAACGATATGACCACGCTTTTGTTCTCTCATCCCAGTTGTATCGAACACGATCCCGGGGAATATCATCCAGAAAGACCTGATCGATTGCGTGCTGTCATGGATGGCTTAGATGACGATGCCTTCAAACATTTGAAACGCTTAGAAGCACCGATCGTTGACTTAAAGCATGTGAAACAGGTCCATGACGCAGGTTACGTCGATATGATGATGGATAGTGTGCCGTCAGACGGTCGCGTCAGACTAGACCCGGATACTGTCATGTCTGCTTCTTCGGGTGAGGCAGCGCAACGTGCGGCAGGTGCGGCCGTGGCTGCGGTTGATGCGGTGGTTGATGGGCAGGCACGTAATGCTTTTTGCGCCGTTCGCCCACCTGGACATCATGCAGAGTCATCAAAGGCGATGGGGTTTTGTCTGTTTAATTCCGCTGCCGTTGCTGCATTCCATGCACGGGCAACACATCAGATGGACCGCGTTTGTGTGATTGATTTTGATGTCCATCATGGGAATGGAACGCAGCATAGTTTTGAGCATATCGATGGCTTGTTTTATGGCTCATCACACCAATGGCCTGCCTATCCTGGGACAGGGGCTGTTGCAGAATCTGGTGACTTCAATAACGTTTGTAACGTGCCGCTGGCGCCAGGAACGGGATCGGTCGGTTTTCGGGACGGATACGAAGAAGATATGTTGCCAGCCATTCGCGCATTTGCTCCTGAATTGATCATCATATCTGCGGGTTTCGATGCTCATAAACGCGATCCATTGGCGCAATTAGAGCTTGAGACCGAAGATTATCGATGGGTGACAGACAAGCTGTTGGACTTGGCCGACGACATATGCGATGGACGGGTGGTTTCGCTGCTTGAAGGTGGCTACGATTTGGAAGCTTTGCGCGATAGTACCGCAGTCCATGTCGCGTCGCTTCTTGAGCATTGATACACTTGCCCCATAAGGGCCCCATGCATAGACTGACCGCAGTTTTCTAAGACCGATTGAGATACTTTCATTATGGCCAAAAAACCTTCTTCAGACGATGCGGCAATACCCGAAGATATTGCGACGATGAGCTTTGAGGCTGCGCTCGAGGAATTGGAAGATATCGTCCGAGAATTAGAGACTGGTGAGGGCAATCTGGATGCCTCAATCACTGGTTATACGCGCGGTGTACATCTGAAGCAGCATTGCGAAGCAAAACTAAAAGAAGCCGAAGCCCGAATAGAAAAAATCGTCGTCGGCGCCGACGGAACGGTTGCGGGCGCAGAACCCTTCGACGAAGAATAAGGTCATTCAGTATGGATAATTTGGGCGCGGCCCTGAAAGACTGCGCGGACCGGGTCGATGGCGTATTGTCAGACTTGTTGCCAGTGAAAAGAACACCAGAAGCACGTGTCATCGAAGCGATGCGTTATGCGAGCTTGAGCGCAGGGAAACGCGTTCGGCCATTTTTGCTGACGCAATCTGCGGAATTATTTGGCGTTTCTGCTGAGCGTGCATATCGTGCTGCTGCTGCTGTTGAGATGATCCATTGTTACTCGCTCGTTCATGATGATTTGCCAGCTATGGATGATGATGATCTTCGCCGTGGTCAGCCGACAACCCATAAGAAATTTGATGAAGCGACAGCGATCTTGGCGGGTGATGCGCTGTTGACCAAAGCGTTCGAAGTGCTGGCTGATCCAGCTACGCATGATAACGCAACGGTGCGGGCAGATTTGTGCTTGGCATTGGCGCGGGCATCTGGGGATCACGGCATGGTTGGTGGGCAGATGTTGGATTTGGTCGCCGAGCAATCTGACTTGGACATCCCTGAGATTACCAGACTTCAGCGGATGAAAACCGGTGCATTGATTGCCGTATCTTGTGAAATGGGTGCGATTATGGGTAAAGCGTCAGAACACGCCCGTCATGCCCTTGATCATTATGCACATGATGTCGGTTTGGCATTCCAGATCGCAGATGATCTTTTAGACGTAGAGGGTGAAACCGAAGAAGTCGGTAAACGCACGGGTAAGGACGAAGCCGCTGGGAAAGCTACATTCGTTTCGTTGCTAGGGGTTGAGCGTGCCCGTGAACAAGCACATATGCTAGCTAAGCAGGCTTCATCGCATCTCGACTCCTTTGGTGAAAAGGCTCAGCTATTACAAAGTCTTGCTGAGTTTATCGTCACACGCAAAAGCTGAAGAGTTTGGTTTTCCTGGCAAAATAGTTCCATATTTGCATAGTAACATAGTGTCAATTAAAGTTGTCACTTCGATAATTTGTTAAAATTGGGGGATTCCCTTTGAGTACGCCGTCTGATACGCCACTTCTAGATAAAGTTAAGTTCCCATCTGACATGCGCGACATGTCGATTGATGAACTGACGCAACTTGCCCACGAACTTCGAAAAGATACCATTAGATCTGTGTCGATTACAGGTGGGCATC